>ENA-OSET01000817-OSET01000817.1-sediment-metagenome-genome-assembly--contig:-NODE-817-length-34136-cov-7.663437_pt1 | contig 34136 bp, 29 predicted proteins | sample MGYA00237882_ERZ534229 | MGnify/ENA primary metagenome ERZ534229 (study PRJEB26408, sample SAMN06266212) | sediment metagenome | isolation source: Hudson Canyon methane seep mesocosm | place: USA:Hudson... | reverse complement strand
TATAAAAGCAAGTGGCTATGGTGAATCAGAATCTGAAGATAATTGGGAGTTTGGAGTCGGCGCTGGTGTTGGCTATAACCTGAATAAAAAAGTAAGTGTTGAAGCATCTTATGAAAATTATGACGATACTAATTTCCTTTCAGTTGGCTTTAAATACGCATTTTAATTTACATATATTTCGTTAATCATATAAAGGAGAGCTCATTGCTCTCCTTTTAATGTGTTGAATTATAAACTTAATTACCCAGTACATTAAGTGTAGAAATATAAAAGTTCGCATCTACTTCAACGCTTGGATTTTCTTGACTCAATTCAACCGTAGACCAGCTTGTAGTTGGCGACAACCAACGTTCCTCACCCGCAATAATCACACGAAGCGGCATATCAAAATCTTTAATCACATTACCCCAACGAATTTTCATCACTTTGCCTTTCACAAAATATTCAAAACTGGGTATGCGAATATCACGCAAATATTGATCAAAGACTTTACTGAAGTCTATACCTGAGTTTGCACTGATATAATTTTCAATATCCTGTGTTGTCACTGTTTGGTGATAAAATGTTTTGCCTAAGCCACGTAATATTTCACGCCATTTTTTATCGTCATTAATCACTTGGCGAATGGTGTGCAGCATATTGCCACCTTTGTCGTACATATCACCAGAGCCGCCACGATTGGCATTGTATTCACCGATAATGGGTGACTTATTTTGAATGTTCAGACGCAGACCACGAATGTATTCAAAGGCTTGCGCTTTAGTGAAGTGATACTCCAAAAATAAGCTTTCCGAATAATTTGTGAAACTTTCGTGTATCCACATATCCGCTACATCTTTATTGGTAATGCTATTAGCGAACCATTCGTGACCCGATTCATGAACAATAATAAAGTCGAATAACAAACCTGGTCCAGCACTAGAACGATCTCGTCCTAAATAACCATTTTGATAACCATTACCATAAGTAACAGAACTTTGATGCTCCATACCTAAATAAGGGGCTTCAACGAGTTTATAGCTGTCTTCATAAAAAGGATAAGGGCCAAACCAATATTCAAAGGCTTCAATCGTGCGCTTAGCTTCTTTGAATTGTTTTTTAGCTTTCGTTAAATTTTCACGTAAAACATAATAGTCCATATCAAGTTGGCCTTTTTCACCTTGATATTTTTCACCAAAATGAACGTAGTCACCAATATTAAGGTTTACACCATAGTTGTTAATCGGGTTAACGACTTCCCAATGATAAGTCTTTGTTTTTGCTTTTTTATTATGATCGGTCTTAATTAATCGACCATTAGAAACATCAACTAAATGCTCTGGCACTTCCACGCTGATTAACACGCCATTATTAGGTTCGTCGCTAGGATGATCTTTATTTGGCCACCAAATACTAGAGCCAATACCTTGGTTAGATGTCGCAATGAAATCGAGGCCATTACTGTCTTTCTCCCAAGTAATACCCCCATCCCACGGCGCACGTTTAGCAGTAACGGGTTGTCCGGAGAAGTACATAGTTAGTTTATGCTTTGAGCCTACTTTGTATTCACTGGTTGGTGTGATGAAATAAGAATAGCCATCTTGTTCAACGTTAAGCTTTTTACCATTTTGTAGCACTTTTTCAAGCTTCATAGGTGCTTGTAGCTCTATTTGAAGTCGCTCACCTTTAGCTAACACCTGATAAGTCATGGTATTTTTACCAGAAAAAATCTTAGTTTCAGGATCAACTTTTATATCAAGGTGATAATGGGTTAAGTCCCACCATTCTCTTTCTGCCGTAATGGAACCTCGTAATTTTTCTTGATGGGTGACTGTTCCACTTTCTTGCTGCCAATTACTGGCTACACCTTCTCCGATAAGTGCCAGAGTGCAAGCTAAACCGACAAGTGAAGTTTTTATGCTTTTTATTATCATTGTTTTTATCCTAAGAACTTAATGTCCTAATAACTTCTCATGCATCATGTATACAATATATTAGCATTGTAATATCTATATTGTGAAGCTTACTGTTTAGGCATGATGTTATGCATCTTCCCAAATTTTATCGTGAATTAATTATAACGAAACTTAACATTATTATTGCGTATTTTTAAACTTATACGCTAGAATCACACACTTACTTGTCGGAGTGCTGAGATTATTTCTAAAAGAAATACTCAAAGCTGAGATCGCGAAAGCGGGATCCGTAGAACCTGATCAGATTAATATCTGCGTATGGGAACAAGGTAAAATAAAGCACTTATGCATTCCTGTTTTATTTTTTCCTCGATCTACACTTCGTCTTTTTTTGCTGCATTTATAAAAATGCAAATTATTAAAAGGCAACACCATGACCAAACCAGCAAATAAATTAACTCGCAGAGAACGTCGCGAGCAAGCAGAAGCTTTTCTAAAAAACGTATCAGACCAATCTTTCCCCAATTCTAAAAAAGTTTACGTGCAAGGTAAGGTTCACGATATAAAAGTCGGTATGCGAGAAATCACTTTATCTGACACTTTACTCGCGGGCGCAGGCACCAAAGAAAATCCTGTTTATGAAAAAAATGAGCCACTTTGTGTTTATGATACTTCAGGTTTTTATACCGACGAAAATGTAGCAGTAGACGTACATAAAGGTATCCCACGTTTACGTGAAAGTTGGATTGATAACCGCGGCGATGTTGAATTTTTAACATCTAACAGCTCTGTTTATGCACAAAAGCGTTTAGCAGACGATGGTGTTGATCATATTCGTTTCGAACATTTACCTAAAATGCGTATTGCTAAAAAAGGCAAAAATGTTACGCAAATGCATTACGCTCGCCAAGGGATTATCACCCCAGAAATGGAGTACATTGCTATTCGTGAAAACTTAAAGCGCGAAGAAGTGAAAGATGCCACTTTACTGCTACAGCATAAAGGCCAGTCTTTTGGTGCCAGCATTCCTGAACAAATCACGCCTGAATTTGTCCGTGATGAAGTTGCCCGTGGTCGTGCAATTATCCCCGTAAATATCAATCATCCTGAATGTGAACCTATGATTATTGGTCGTAACTTTTTAATTAAAGTTAACGCTAATATCGGTAATTCAGCAGTAACATCATCCATTGAAGAAGAAGTCGAGAAACTTGTTTGGTCTACTAAATGGGGCGCAGACACGGTAATGGATTTATCAACGGGACGTAACATTCATGAAACCCGTGAATGGATCATGCGTAACTCACCTGTGCCAATTGGTACGGTACCCATCTATCAAGCATTAGAAAAAGTGAATGGTGTCGCTGAAGATTTAACGTGGGAAATTTTCCGCGATACGCTTATTGAGCAAGCCGAGCAGGGAGTTGATTATTTTACCATTCATGCCGGCGTATTATTACGTTATGTCCCCATGACCGCTAAACGTGTCACGGGTATTGTTTCGCGTGGTGGTTCTATTATGGCAAAATGGTGTTTAGCGCATCATAAAGAAAACTTCTTATACACCCACTTTGAAGATATTTGTGAAATTTTAAAGCAATACGATGTATCGTTTTCATTAGGTGATGGCTTACGTCCAGGTTCTGTTGCAGATGCTAACGATGAAGCACAATTTGCTGAATTACACACCTTAGGCGAATTAACAAAATTAGCATGGAAACATGACGTGCAAACGATTATTGAAGGCCCAGGTCATGTACCGCTTCATATGATCAAAGAGAATATGGAAGAACAACTTAAGCATTGTGGTGAAGCACCTTTTTATACTTTAGGCCCATTAACAACTGATATCGCACCGGGTTACGATCACATTACTTCAGGTATCGGTGCCGCTAATATTGGTTGGTACGGTTGTGCCATGCTTTGTTATGTAACGCAAAAAGAGCATTTAGGTTTGCCCAATAAAGAAGATGTAAAAGAAGGTTTGATGACCTATAAAATTGCCGCGCATGCTGGCGATTTAGCGAAAGGACATCCCGGCGCACAAATTCGCGATAATGCGATGAGCAAAGCGCGTTTTGAATTTCGTTGGTACGATCAATTCAATATCGGTTTAGACCCTGAAAGAGCGAAGGCTTATCATGATGAAACCTTACCGCAAGAATCAGGTAAAGTTGCGCATTTTTGTTCTATGTGTGGTCCAAAATTTTGTTCAATGAAAATTTCTCAAGAAGTAAGAGAGTATGCGGCAACTCTTGAGGTAGATACTCCTTCTAAAAATAGGATTGAAATACAGTTACTTGACGAAGTTATCGTATTAGATGCTACACAAACAGATATAGAAAAAGGCATGGCTGAAAAATCTGCGGAGTTTAAAGCAACCGGTAGTGAAATTTACCATCAAGCGAAGTAATTGACGCGTGACTGTTTTTGAAAAACAAATCTTACCGACTAAAGCCTGCGCCAATATTGTTGTTATTGGCGCGGGTTTAGTCGGTCGCTTAATCGCATTGTCTTTGGTTAATCAGGGGCATCAAGTGACCTTGATTGATAAAGATAATAAAGAAGGTTATCAAAGTGCCGCTTATGCGGCGGCAGGTTTATTAACGCCACTAGGTGAAGCGATGCATGCACAGCCAAATATCGTTGAAATGGGTTTTGAGTCTTTAAAGTTGTGGCCTAAACTTTTGGCTCAGCTTGAGGGTTACACTTATTTCCAACAAGCGGGCGCGTTAATGGTGAGTCATGAGCAAGACCAAGGTGACTATCAGCGTTTCGTCCGATATATAAAGAATCATTATCCGCAACATCAGCTTCAACAACTTGATCGTCAGCAAATACTCGAACTTGAACCTGAGTTAGGTCGTAGCTTTAATCAAGGGGTATTTTTGCCAGAAGAAGGACAAATTGGTAACCGTAAATTGCTTATTGCGCTGCAACAGCAGTTAGAGAAAAGTAACTTAACGTGGTTGGATAATTCGCCTGTGGTAGAGATTGACCAGCACGTTTCTCATTGCTTAGTGACATATGAAAAGAACAATGAGAAACATGTGTTGGAATGCGATTTGGCGATAGATTGCCGGGGTGCAGGCGCGCGTAATAATGAAAGTAAACCTGAGGCCTCGCCCTTAAAAGATTTGCGTGGTGTACGTGGTGAGTTATTTCAATTGTTCGCACCAGAAGTACATATCACACGGCCTATTAGATTAATGCACCCGCGTTATCAATTGTATATTGCCCCTAAAACTAAAGGCTTTTATGTTGTGGGCGCTACAGAAATTGAAAGTGAAGATTGCGGACCGATGACTGTACGATCTTCAATGGAGTTACTCAGCGCGGCTTATAGTGTTCATCCAGGTTTTGCGGAAGCGAATATTCGCCAGCATATTGTTCAGCTAAGACCCGCTTTTAGCGATAACCAGCCAAAAATATCCGTGCAGCAACGTCTTATTCAAGTGAATGGTTTATTCCGTCATGGCTTCCTTATTGCGCCAGTGGTGTTAAGGCAATTAACGTTTTCGGTTGATCAATTTCTCACGAATAGTTCGATGGCAAACTCTCCGTATGGTGACTTGTTAGCCATAAATAAAGGTTAAAAACGTACAATGAAATTATTTATAAACGGACAATCGATTTCTATTGAAACCGACGAACCAACCTTATTAGTGGCATTACAGTGTTACTTGACACCTGATCAACAGCAACAAAGTTTTGCGGTTGCGCTTAATGGTAACTTTGTAAGTAAAACTGATTACCCACAAACTTCGGTTAATCGAGGAGATAGTGTCGATGTACTGTTTCCTATTCAGGGAGGTTAGTTGTGATTATGTCTAAGACCATGAATACAAAGCTTAATATTTACGGCCAGCTTGTCGATAGTCGACTGTTAATTGGCAGTGCGCTTTACCCGTCACCAGAAATCATGAAACAAGCGATTTTAGCCAGTGGTTCAAAAATTGTGACGCTATCGTTAAAGCGACAAAATCCTGCTGAACAGGCGGGGGCTAAAATTTGGCAATATATTCAAGAAATAGTTACAGAAAACAGAGGTTTTTTATTACCTAATACCGCTGGCTGTAAAACAGCTAAAGAAGCGGTAACACTAGCGAAAATGAGCAGGGAAATCTTTCAAACTGATTGGATTAAATTAGAAGTTATCGGTGATGATTATAACCTACAGCCTGACCCTATCGAGTTGTTATATGCTACAGAACAGCTATTAAACGACGGTTTTAAAGTGCTGCCTTATTGCACTGATGATTTAGTTATATGTCAGCGTTTATATGATTTAGGTTGTCAGGTGATCATGCCATGGGCATCGCCGATAGGCACAGGTAAAGGCTTGATGAATCCTTATAATTTAGAAACGATTCGATTAAGACTACCCGAAGCTACGCTAATTTTAGATGCTGGTATTGGTAAACCTTCAGACGCCTGTTTAGCCATGGAGATGGGTTTCGACGGAGTGTTATTAAATTCAGCCATTGCTTTGGCTGATAATCCGGTAATGATGGCAAAATCTTTCGCACAAGTTATTGTTGCTGGTGAACAAGGATATATCGCTGGCGTAATGCAGCAACGACAAACGGCTCACCCTAGTACGCCAACATTAGATACACCTTTTTGGCATCAACAAGGATAATTTTATGTCTGTAAAGATTAAGAGAAAACCAATCATGTGGACAATATCAGGAAGTGATTGTTCAGGTGGAGCAGGCATTGCCGCCGATATAAAAACAGGTCATGCTTTAGGTGTTGAGGTTTGCCATTTAATTACGGCTAATACCGTACAAAACACTGAAAAATTGCTTTCGGTTAATCCTATAGGCATAGATATATTGCAGCAACAAATCAGTGTGTTAATTGATGATAAACCACCAAGTGTAATTAAAATTGGCTTGTTAGCAAATATTGCTCAAGTAAATTGGCTTACCTCAACATTAGCTGATGTTAAAAGTAAATATCCAGCCTTGATGGTTATTTTTGATCCCGTTGGCCAAGCCAGTGTTGGCGGTGCCTTTTCACAATTACAGTGCGAAAATTTAACGGAATTACTTGCTCTTGTTGACGTGATCACGCCAAATTTAAGTGAAGCTCAACAATTATCGACCCTAAAATCTGTTAAGCCTGCAGAACTCGCTGAGCGGATCAATAAGCTTGGTGTTAATAGCGTAATAGTGAAAGGCGGCCATAGTTATGCTTTAGATAGCAATGGTCAGAAAATTAGTCGAGATTATTGCTTACATCACAATAAAGAAGTCCTCATTAGTTACCAGTTAACATCACCAAGAATAAATACCCATTGCAGCCACGGCGGTGGTTGTTCTTTTGCTAGTGCCTTAGCCGGATTTTTAGCCCATGGCTATTTAGTACGTGACGCTTTTACATTAACAAAAGCATTTATCAATCAAGGCCTAGCAAAGTCAGAAAAAAATGAACCAACCAACTCAGAATATTATGGCGCCTTCGAGCAAACAAGCTGGCCAAATAACGCTGAATACTTTCCTAGAATAAGTACCGAATTAACTCAGAAGTACTCAGCATTAGGGGCTTTCCCTTCACTTGACCTTATCAATGTGCAGGCAAATAAACTTGGGCTTTACCCCGTAGTTGACTCACTATACTGGCTAAAACGTTTATTTCCTTTAGGCTTAGAAGTCATTCAACTTAGATTAAAAAATAAAACCGCTCAAGAAATAGAGCCGCTTATCATTGAAGCTATAACGCTGAGTAAACACTATAAAACACGTTTGTTTATTAATGATTATTGGCAGTTAGCCATAAAGCATAGTGCTTACGGAGTACATATCGGGCAAGAAGATTTACAAAATGCAGATTTAGCGGCGATACAACAAACTGGCTTACGTTTGGGCATTAGTACCCATGGCTGCTATGAGTTTCTATTAGCGCAACAATTGAAACCGTCCTATTTAGCGATTGGCGCAATATTTCCAACAAAAACTAAAAATATGACCGGGCAAATTCAAGGAGTAGAAAACTTAAAGCAGATATTAGAATTAGCAACTGATATTCCTGTGGTCGCTATTGGCGGTATTAATCATCTACGGGCAGAACAAGTTTGGCAAACAGGCGTTGACAGTATTGCTGTTGTTACCGCGATCACTGAAAGTGAAAATGCTGAAATTGCGGTCAAACAATTTCAGCAAATTTTAAGGTGAAATTAACCTATTCGGCCAATATAGCGCTAACAGATATCTCCCTATTATTGTGACAGATTAATTTTAGGCTGCCATGTGTGCCAATCTTCATTCGCATCTTCCGCTAATTTGAATGATTGCCCCTGTTCTGCTGACTGAAAGATTTTGTTAGCTTCAACTTCAGGCGTTGCGAAAGCAATACCACCAGAAAGCAGCGTTTCTATAGATTCTGAATCTATACTAACCCCTGAAAAAACACCTGCATCTATCCGCATACCGCTAGTATTCCAAAATTGACTCTGTTGGCTCACTAAAGGTGCATAACGGTCAAATATATTGATATAAATATTAACCGTATCTGCGGTAGGTGATAAATCAACGCCAATAACACTCCCTACTTTGACTTGACGGTAGAGGACAGGGTTTCCTGTTCTTACTGAGCCTAAACTTTTTGCACTTAACGAAAGGTTTAAACCTGAAGATAGAGAGCTCATTACCGGTGAAATACTTTTTGCTTCAAAGCTTACACTTGGCTCACCTTTTCCTGGCATAATTCCAATGAAACCTCCATCAAGAATAGCGGTTACATTTGTTGAACCAACAAGACCAATTTCAGGTTTAGCCAGCCAAAACTGAGATCCTTTAAGTGAAAATTTACGTCCATTATCATCTAAAAAAGCGTATACAGTTGCACCGAAGCCTTCTTCATCAAAATCAACACGAGAAACCACGCCGACTTGTTGGTCTTTATATTTTATTTTCAAATTATTGGTCAGGCCCGCAACCTCACTGAAATGAATTTTAATTGCAATTCCTGCTAACTCTGCATGGGAAATATTATCAAATAAAGTGAATTTCTCTCCCTCATCAACACCATTCTCACCCGTATTTATTTCTGGATTGAAAAAACTTATCCCTCCTTTTAATACCGCATCAGCAGATTCTGTTTTAAGAATGAAGTTCCCTAAACCGCCACTGACTGTTACGCCACTGGCATTATAAAAACGAGTGAAGTTCGAAATCAAATGTCGATATTCTTCATCTACTGTAATATTGATTGATACGTTATTTCCTGTGTTATCAAGAGAAACATTATCAACTTGTCCAACAGCAATACCTCTATAACTAATTACACTACCCGGATTTACGACATTGCCTTGTTCTGCTGTTAGCGAAAGCTGGAGTCCTTTTGAAGATAAATGTTTTGCTGGGGGTTGAGCTGTTACAATGAAGTCGATCGCTTTTTTACCTTCCCCTACATTAACGCTAATATAGGCTCCACCAAATAAAGCATCAGTGTCCGTAATGCCTGACAAAGATAAATCAGCATTTACCATCCAAAATTGACTGTTTTCTCGAAGGATATATTCATAACTCGGTAATATTCCAACCTGTAAAGTCACCTTGTCTTGTTGGCGAATAATTTGATGAATAGAGCCTATTTGTTCGCCTCGAAGCATAATACGTGTTTTAGTGCTGAGTCCTTGTGCGTTAGTAAGATGAAGATTAAATACTGAACGTTGCTTAGCAACACTTTTATTCGTATAGAGTTGGAAAGTATCGCCATTTTTAGGGGGGGACTTATCATTTTCAGGCCCTATATCAAAAGCAATACCTCCTGCTAGCATTGACTGAATTGATTGGGCTTTAATATCAAAATTTTGTAGGCCTCCTGAAATATGTAAGCCACTTGCATTCCAAAAATGACTATCGGTAGACACAAAACTCTCATATTTAGGCTCAATGAAAGCATGCACTAAAAACTCACTTGGGCCAATATTCTCAATCGCCTGAATATCACCCACTTTTTGTTGTTTATAGTAAATACTTGAGCTTGTGGTTAATGACCCAACATCTTTAGCTTTTAAAACTAAATGTAAGCCCGGTTCATTATATTGATAAGCCGGCTTTTGATTATAGACAGTAAACTTATTTAAAGGCTCACCATCAACAGAAGGACTAATACCTATGTGTGCGCCGAGCATTAAGGTATTTAAATTAGTAACGCCACCTAAATCGAGTTGAGGTGCTACAACAAAAAATTGAGATTTACTTGTAAGGTAAGGGATAATGCGTGGATTGATTTTTGCACTAGCAACGATTACCCGCGCTTGCGGATCAATACGGATGAAGTCAGTTATTTTTCCTAAGGTCAGGCCTTGGTACCTTATCGCTGCACCTCGATCTATTCCTGAGTCCCAATTTAGCGTCAATACAATTTCGTGGCCCATCTGCGCTGTTTCGAAATCAGAGTACAAAGCAAAGCTTTGACCATTTTTAGCTGGGTCCATGATAGCTTCATATTCTGAATTTCCAAAAGCAATACCTCCTGCGATCACAGAAGCTAAAGAGCCGGTTTGAACTTGTACCCCACTTGTCAATGACCCAGAAATATTAACACCACTTGCATTCCAAAACCTCGAATTTTCCTTAACTAAGTCAACATATTCAGGTTCAATAAAAAGATTAATATTGATTGAGTCAGAATTTTTTTCATAGTTAAAACCTGATACATGACCTACTGTAATTTGTTTAAATAATACGGGAGATTTTTTGCCTAATGAACCGAGTGTTTTCGTTTTTAGGCTAATATGTAAACCGGGAGTTGCCTGATCTAAAACAGGTTCTTCAGATAAACCAATAAAATGACTTTGAGCTTCACCTTCTTCTTCAAAATCAGGCATTACATTAATGTAACTGCCTGAGAGTAAAGTATCTAATCCGGTAACCCCTTGAAAAGAAACATCAGCAGTTACATACCAAAAACGCGTTTTATCTGTCAACATTTTCTTTGAACTAGAAATCATTTCAATTTCAACAATAACACTCTGTAGATCTTCGGACACTTCAACATCACTAACAACACCTGCGGTTAAGCCTTTATAGCGAACTTCTGTTTTACCGATAACAATGCCACTAGCACTTTCAAACTGAACAGTAATAAAGGTACCTCTCTCGGAGACAGCTTTTCCAATTAACCAAGCACCGAAAAGTAGCGCAATAATGGGAACTAACCAAACAGCAGAAATACCTTTTCGATCTTTAATTATCGCTTTTGACTCAGCAAGAATAGTCTTATTTGCCATGTGGTAGCTCATCCTTATTGTTATATTTTGGGTTGGTTTCTGTGATTCTATGGTTATGTTTTTGGTGATTGTCCCACAGTAACCTTGGGTCAAAGCTTTCAGCAGCAAAAATAGTAAAAACCACCATCAAAGTAAAATAAGTAATACCGGATGCCACTTCAACACTCGTTAAAAAACCTAAATTCACTACAGCTGCCATTACGGTTACAACAAATACGTCCAGCATCGACCAAGGCCCTAAAAATTCAACGACATGATATAACTTACCCTGTTGCTTTAGCGTGAGTTTTGTTTTTCTTTTTGCGTTATACATCAATGTAAATAAGCCCATAATCTTACTTAAAGGCACAACAAAACTCGCAATAAAGATAATAATGGCGACAGGAAGCATACCCATTTGAATAAAAATGGCGATCCCCTCTAAAATGGTTGATGCATCAGGTTTACCTAAAGTATAAAACACCATCATTGGGTAAAGATTTGCAGGGATAAACATCACTAACGCTGCAATTGTCCATGCTAATGTGTATTCAAGGCTTTTAGGTTTACGTGTAGAAAAAACCGTTAAACATCTTGAACAGGCTTGTTTTTCGGCATGCATAACATTCAATTTGTGACACTGAGGACAATTGCCTAGGCCTGCTGCAAGGGCTTTATTGCTCAAGTGATTTCTCCAATTCGTCCCAAATACTGTGCTCGTCCATGGTGACTGACACTAAGGTTGAACAGACAAGTAATAGAACCAAACTAAGTAACCCACCATCTATGGTCATATCAGCCAACGAAGACAGTTTATACATAGACACAATCACCCCCATAAAAAATACATGCACCATCGTCCAAGTGTCTAATAAATGATAAGAACGAAAAAACACGAGTAGCGAAGGCTTTACACGATTAAACTTTATACACGATGAAATATATAACGCGGTGATTAACCGAACCGAAGGAATTGCAATGGTAAACATGAATACAGCAAAAGCGATAATATAATTTTTGCTATTGATCAAAATAGTAATGCAGTCTAACAAAGAGGCATCATTATAAAGACCCGCTGCACTTATGCCAATAATCGGTAATAAAGTAGCAGGAAAAAAAAGGACTAAACCTGCTATGGCGACAGCAATAGTTCGATTAATCGCATCTTTCTTTTTTGAAAACAACATTGCGCCACAGCAACCACATAACGCATTTTGCCCTTCAGACAATATTGGCTTCGGTAATAATGAATCACATTGATTACAAGCAATCATATGATTAACAACTGAGTTATTTCTCACGAAAAAGATGTCCCATTCGATTAAGTGTCCTTACTTTTTAAATCAATAGATTACCGCTTGGTAATGAATATTTAAGTCTACGACAACAAACTGTATTAGCCAATAAATACTCAACATACGCCATTTTGAAAATAAAAAAGCAGCTAAAAATAGCTGCTTTATGTTCAGGGTGGCCTTCCTCAGACATTCTGTATTCTAAGACATTAACGCATCAGCGCACGCCAACCGTTATAAATTGTTACTTTATAGTCGACATGTACTTCACTAATGCTGCGATGTCAGCATCTTCTAATTTCATCGCAATATTTCTCATCATCGCATTTTTGTCATTATTACGTGTGCCATCACGAAAATATTCAAGTTGTGATTTTAAGTAAGCTGCACTTTGTCCCCCAACAGCAGGAAAACCAGCTTGTGCCATACCTTTTGCATCCGAACCATGACAAGCAATACAAGCGGTAATGCCACGTTCAACATCGCCACCAAAGTATAACTTCTTGCCAACTTCACTTGTTTCTCCGCCAGCAGTCTTTAGCATTTGAGCACTATAATAAGCACCTAAATCATTCATATCTTGCTCGCTTAACGCCATGGACATGCCGCCCATAATGGCATTAACACGACCTTGCTTACCACCTGAAGTCATGCCAGCTTTAAAGTCAGCCAATTGCTTTGCAATATAATTAGCACTTTGTCCAGCGAGGCTTGGGTACATAGGGACTAAGCTATTCCCATCAGCTCCATGACATGCTGCACACATTGCAGATTTGGTTTTACCTGCATCAATATTTCCTTCCGCAGCATTCGTGATATTTAGTGCACTTGTTCCTAATAAAATTAAGCTTAGTAGTATTCTTTTCATCGATGAGCTCTCTATATGTGTCTAATTAACTGCGGCTATAAATTAAGAGTGAGGTGGTTACCTTACTCATTGTAATTTTTAATTTAAAGTAGTTTACACGAATTTGCTTCTTGTTAAATGTTCCGTGCATAAAAAAGCAGCTTAATAAGCTGCTTTTTTTAAACATTATATTAATTCATGCTTTATTTCATTGAAGACATAAACTGGGCTAAAGCATCAATATCTTTTTTCTTCAAACGCTTAGATACATTACGCATAATGCCATTACGATCGTTATCGCGCTCACCGGCTTTAAAACTAGCTAACTGTGCTGTTAAATATTCCACACTTTGATTCGCGACTGCAGGGAAGCCTGCTTTTGCTATGCCCTTACCAGATATACCATGACAAGCGATACAAGCAGTAATACCACGTGATGCGTCACCACCGAAATACAGTTTTTTACCTAATTCAGAGCCATTGCCATTTCCTGGTGTAGACTTTTGACTCGCAAAATATGCACCAAGTTCAGCCATATCTTGTTCACTTAACGCTGCAACCATGCCTGCCATTATAGGATTTTTACGAACACCCGATTTAAACTCTTTTAATTGTTTAGTCGTATATTCAGCATGTTGTCCTGCTAACTTAGGGTACATAGGTACTAAACTATTACCGTCTACACCATGACATGATGCACATACCGCTGACTTCGCTTTACCTGCAATCACTTCTTCAGTAATCGCGGCTACAGTAGCGACACGTTTAACTTTTATATTCGCAACCGCTTTGGTATCAGAAAAATAAGCGCCCATATCAGCTATATCTTCATCAGTCATTGCGCCAGCAAATTGATTCATTGCATAGTTGGTACGTGATTTACTTTTAAAAGCATGTAATTGTTTTTCAATATATGGTGCATGTTGTTTCGATAAATTTGGATAAATTAATACCTTACTGTTACCTTCTTTACCATGACAGCCAATACAAGAAGCAATATTACGAGATGCATCGCCTAATTCGTACAAACTTTTACCTGCAATAGCACTTGCTTCATAAGCTACAGGTGCTTGAACAGTTGCCGAAGTGCCTGCCTCAGTTGAAGCTGTTGAACCACCCGTTCTATCTAAACTTGCAAAGTAAGCACCTAAGTCAGCCATGTCTTGCTCAGACAAACCTGCGGCCATTGGTGCCATTAAAGGGGCAACACGTGTTCCGCTTTTAAATGCTGCTAATTGTTTCGCAATATAATCCGCATGCTGACCTGCTAGGTTAGGATAGGTGTCAGTTGTGCCGATCCCGTTTGCACCATGACAAGCGGCACACATAGCTGCTTTAGTTTTACCGGCTTCCGCATTTCCAACTGCTGCGAATGCTACATTAATGCTAATTAAGGCAAGAATTAACGAAAAAATAATTTTATTCATTGAATGGCTCTCTGCTTTCTTTTAAGAAAATTTAACTTATTTAAGTCTTATTGATCAAAAGGGTGGATAAAAAAACTGGTAGTATTTTACACTAATATCAGCCCTGTGTAATAAGCATAGTAAAAATTAAGCTGAAAATATGACACTTTTTGCTTTTTCACGATAAAAAAAAGATATAATGCTTTTTTTATTTGCCATTGGACGCCATTTTGTCATCAACTGTTATTCATTTAAGTAAAGCCACTTTCACCTTAAGTGCGCCAGATATTCGTCGCTTGCCTGAAGACAGCGGTATCGAGGTTGCGTTTGCAGGTCGTTCTAATGCAGGTAAATCGAGTGCATTAAATACCCTAACGAATCAACGTGGTTTAGCACGTGTAAGTAAAACACCTGGTCGTACTCAGCTGATTAATATTTTTGAAGTTGCTCCTAACCGACGCTTAGTTGATTTACCCGGTTATGGTTTTGCTAAAGTGCCGATTGAAATGAAGAAAAAATGGCAAAAAGCATTAGGTGAATATTTAGAAAAACGTGAATGTTTAAAAGGTTTGGTAATTTTGATGGATATTCGTCATCCGTTAAAAGATCTTGATATGGACCTTATTCAATGGGCAGCTGATAGTGACTTGCCCATTTTGGCGTTATTAACAAAATGCGACAAGCTTTCTCAAGGTAAAAGAAGCGCTGAAGTACTGCAGGTGAAAAAAGCATTGTCTTCATTAAATGCTGACATTACTGTGCAAGCGTTTTCATCTTTAAAATATACTGGGCTAGAGCAAGCTAACGGAATAATTTGTCAGTGGTTGTCTGCAGGATTAGACACTGACATGATGGAATCTGAAGAAATTTAACATCATAATTTAGAGCCAAGTTATTCACTCAAGTTTAACTTGGTTTAAATTTATTCGTTACAAGAAACCATATAAATAACATTCTTTTTCCAATGTTAATCTTCATTAATAAAATACTAACAAGCAAATTGATGCCAGTAAAAAACAATGGCAAAATAGCGCTATAAAAATTCTTCTTTCAAAAAAGGCTCGTCAATTAATGACTCCCATTGCTGAACTCATCGCAAAAGAACTTAATGTTAAAACTTATCAAATTGATTCAGCGATAAACTTGCTTGATGATGGTGCTACAGTGCCATTTATAGCTCGCTACCGTAAAGAAGTAACGCAAGGATTAGACGACAATCATCTGCGACATATTGACCAGCGTTTAAGTTATTTACGCGAGCTTGAAGATCGCCGAAAAGTGATTATTACCAGCATTACTCAACAAGATAAATTAACACCTTCGTTAGAAAAAGAATTAAATCTAGCTGACAACAAAACACGTTTAGAAGATTTATATTTACCCTTTAAACCTAAACGTCGTACTAAAGGCCAAATAGCGATAGAAGCAGGTTTAGAAACGCTTGCGAATAACCTTTACAACAACTGGACATTAACACCAGAAATTGAAGCAAAACCTTTTATAAATGCTGAGTCTGGGTTTGGTGATGAGAAGTCTGTGCTGGAAGGCGCAATCTATATACTTATCGAACGATTTGCTCAAGATGCCAATTTATTACAAAAATTACGTAAGCATTTATTAAAACAAGCACATTTATCAAGTGTTGTCGCCAAAGGGAAACAACAGGAAGGCGCTAAATTTCGCGATTATTTCGAACATTCAGAGTTATTAAAGAACGTCCCTTCACATCGTGCTTTAGCGATGTTCCGTGGTCGAAATGAAAAAGTACTACAACTCAGCCTCAATGTAGATCCGTCACAAGAAGGTAATAGCTATTCAAGCGCAGAACAAATTATTAGTGAACACTATAATTTACGTTTAACAGGCCAAGCTGCTGCAGAATTTATAACGAAAGTTGTGCGCTGGGCATGGAAAATAAAATTAAGCCTGAGCTTAGAAACTGAATTATTAGGCAATTTACGCGAACAAGCAGAAGATGGCGCAATAAAAGTATTTGCGACGAATCTAAGCGATTTATTAATGGCGGCTCCTGCTGGTCCTAAAACTACACTAGGTTTAGATCCAGGTATGCGAACAGGTTGTAAGTTAGCGATTGTTGATGCAACAGGTAAATTATTACAAACCTCTACTATTTTTCCTCATGCACCGCAAAATCACTGGGAAAAATCAGTACGAACTTTGGTGAATTTATGTCAACAACACAAAGTCGAATTACTGGCGATTGGTAATGGCACTGGCTCTCGTGAAAGTGACAAACTCGCTGCTGAAGTGATTCAAGCGTTAGAAAAAAATAAGCCACAAAAAGTGATGGTAAGTGAGGCCGGTGCTTCTGTATATTCTGCATCAGAATTTGCGGCAAAAGAATTTCCAGACTTAGATGTATCGATTCGCGGCGCGGTTTCGATTGCTCGCCGATTACAAGATCCATTAGCCGAGCTCGTTAAAATTGACCCTAAAGCCATTGGCGTAGGCCAATATCAACATGATGTCAGTCAAAGTCAGCTGAGTAAAACCCTCGACGATGTTATAGAAGATTGTGTAAATAAAGTGGGTGTTGATTTGAACAGCGCTTCTGCAGCACTCTTAACCCGTGTATCAGGTTTGAATAAAACCATGGCTGATAATGTTGTTGCTTACCGTGACGAACATGGTCGCTTTAATGACAGAAAAGAACTCAAAAAAGTTGCTCGTTTAGGGCCAAAAGCGTTCGAACAAGCGGCTGGATTTTTACGCATTGCAGACGGTAAAAACCCGCTAGATAATTCAGGTGTTCATCCTGAAAGTTATCCTGTTATTGAAAAAATCATTGCTCATCTAAACAGCAATATTATTGAATTAATGGGTAACAGCGAACAACTTAATAAGATTAACATCGCTGAACTGAAAGATAATAGTATTGGTGAGTTAACACTAAAAGATATTGTCAGTGAACTAGAAAAGCCCGGTCGTGACCCTCGCCCAGAATTTAAAGCTGCTCAGTTTAAAGAAGGTGTGAACACAATTAATGATTTAACCGTGGGAATGATACTTGAAGGGGTTATTTCAAACGTGGCGAACTTTGGTGCTTTTGTCGATTTAGGTGTTCATCAAGATGGTTTGGTACATATTTCATCGCTCACTGATAAGTTTGTTAGTGACCCTCGTGAAATTGTTAAAGCAGGTGACATTGTAAAAGTGAAAGTGATGGAAGTTGACCCATCTAGAAAACGCATCAGTTTATCAATGCGTTTAGATGAAACAATTTCGACCAATCAAGCACAAAAGCAACCGACTCATAAGCCACATATTGCTTCGCAAAATAAAGCGGCAACAAACACCAAGCCAAACCAGCAACGTAGTGCAAAACCACAAGCAAAGAAAAATGATAATGCCGCGATGGGCAACGCCTTTGCTGATGCCTTTGCTAAGTTGAAAAAATAACAACTATCAATATAAAGCAATAGAAACACTTAACAAGTGAGTGTTTCTATTGCTTACATTCATATTGTTTCAACCACTTATCTAAACGTTGAACTCAAAGACTCAATTTCAACCGCGCTGTCGTTAACATTAATTCCGCTGTCATGGACTTGTTGAGCTATTTCGGTATTTTGCTGAGAAATATCATCTATAGATAAAACATTTTTATTAATTTCGTTCGCCACCACCGTTTGTTCTTCAGCGGCAGTTGCTATTTGGGCGGTTATATCCGCCATTTCATCCATCATTTTTTTTATGCTATCCATGCTTTGCCTTGCTTTATCGGTATCTACCACACAAGATTCTGCATCATCCTTGCTCGACAACATAACCCCGCTCCACTCTTGTAAGGTGGTTTGTAATTCTATCACTGAAGATTGAATTTGTTCAGTGGCCGACTGTGTACGCCCAGCTAAAGTCCGCACTTCATCCGCTACAACAGCAAAACCACGACCTTGTTCGCCAGCCCTTGCAGCTTCAATTGCAGCGTTCAGTGCAAGTAAATTAGTTTGGTCAGCAATCCCTTGAATTTCAGACATAATAGTGGCGATATTGGTCGCGTCACCAACTAATCGGGTTGCGGTTGATGCGGCTTTTTCAACTTCTGTTGACAACTTATTGATTTTTTTCTGACTAGAATCAATAACACCCATGGTTTGATTACATTCTTCTTGGATGAAAATCACCTTGTCATGAGCACCCGTAGTGTTTTGGCTCACTTCTTCAATCGTTGCACTCATTTGCGTTATTGCCGTGGCTAACTGAGCAAGTTGTGCGTTTTCTTCAAACAACCCCTCTAAGGATTCGGTAGATCGTGTTTTTAAACCCTCAGATAATTGTAATAACATTCGGCATGAATCACTGCCACGCCCTAAAATAGTGCGCACTTTTGCTTGCTGTAATTGGAAAGGATAATCAAATAAGGCAGACAAACCCGTGCCGCTGAATATTAATCTTGATGGACTATCAAAGGTTTGCTTAATCTGGTTCACTTTTTTAGGTAATGAAATAAGTTCGTCGTTAAAAATGATAAGTAGAAAAGTAAGGCTGAGCAATTGAATAATCGCTGCTGGGAATGAAATAAGAAAAGTGGATGCTATAGCAGAACAAACAATGACAACCAAAGCCAATAAACGTTTTAAATTGATATTAGTAGAGAACTCATTGACGACCCTGTAACAAAATCTGTGTAACTGCCTATTATTAATACCCATGTAGGGTTAAGGATAGGCAGACTATGAATAAGAAAGCACTCGAAGCGTTTGGTAAGCAAGCGGCTAAATCAATTAAGACGGAAGCAGACTTAACTGACTTTCGTAGAATGTTAACCAAGATAACGGTTGAAGCAGCACTTAATGCTGAACTAGACGAACACCTTGGTTACGCTCGTCATGAACAATCTCAGCAAAATAACTACCGTAATGGTTATTCATCGAAAACCATCAGAACTGAAGATGGTCAAGTTGATTTAGATGCACCACGCGATAGAGATTCAAGCTTTGAACCTCAACTTGTGAAGAAAAACCAAACCCGCTTCACCTCGATGGACGACAAAATTTTATACCTGTATTCCAAGGGTATGACCACGCGTGATATCGTCGCTACCTTCAAAGAAATGTACGATGCTGATGTGTCACCCTCGCTTATTTCTCGCGTAACAAACGCCGTTATTGAGCAAGTGATTGAATGGCAAGCCAGGCCACTCGATGCGGTTTATCCCATTGTTTATTTAGACTGTTTGGTGGTTAAAATCAGGCAAGACAAACGCGTGATTAATAAAGCGGTTTATCTCGCCTTAGGTGTTAATATTGAAGGCCATAAAGAATTGCTCGGCATGTGGATATCCGAAAACGAAGGGGCTAAGTTTTGGCTCAACGTGTTAACTGAACTTCAAAACCGAGGGGTAAAAGATATTCTCATCGCCTGTGTCGATGGCCTTAAAGGTTTTCCTGATGCCATTAATACCGTTTATCCCCAAACGCAGGTACAGCTCTGTATTGTGCATATGGTGCGTAATTCATTGAAGCTTGTGCCATGGAAAGATTATAAAGCGGTTACTGGCGACTTAAAGCAAATATATCAATCAGTAACCGAAGAGGAGGGTTTGATGGCGCTCGACCAATTTGAGCAACGCTGGGACAGTAAATACCCCAGTATATCGCGTTCGTGGCGCAGTAACTGGCAAAACGTTAGCACAATATTTAACTATCCTAATGATATACGCAAAGCCATTTATACCACCAATGCGATTGAGTCACTGAACAGTGTTATCCGTAAGGCCATTAAAAAGCGTAAACTATTTCCGCATGATGATTCGGCTAAAAAAGTTATCTATTTAGCGATTGAACAAGCATCCAAAAAATGGACGATGCCGATAAGAAACTGGAAAACGGCCTTGAATCGATTTATGATTGAATTCGAAGACCGCTTAAAGGACTTTATTTAAAACGGGCAGTTACACAAAATCTGTTACAGGCTCTCATTGACTGACTTTCCCTTATTAATTTTATCGTACAACTGTTGCGCTTTTTGCTTTTGTTCCGCACTAGGACAACATCGAACTGATTGAAAACCAATAACTGAGTCACCTTGATAAAGTGGCGTAACATAGGCATCGACCCAATAATAATCACCATTTTTACAACGATTTTTAACCATTCCCCGCCAAGAATCACCGCGATTTAATTTCTGCCATAAATCAGTAAATGCAGCTTTAGGCATATCGGGGTGCCGAACGGTGTTATGAGGTTGACCAACTAATTCTTCACTCGCGTAACCCGCAACTCGGCAAAACTCATCATTAGCATAAGTAATATTACCTTGAGTATCGGTAGTAGAAACCAATTGCTCTGAGGCCGAAAAAGTAACTTCATTATTGCTGTCAGTTCGAGACATACTGTATTCCTTTACGTATATAATTAATTATATTATTGAACAATATCAATTAAATGACCCATTTATTTCCTATAAACATGATCTAGATCATTATAATAATTAAGTTTATTTTTAATTCACCTCTTTATGCTGAAAACATTTAAATTTTACGTATAAAAAAGGGGAAGCTAGAGCTTCCCCAACAACCTCAATATAGGAGGTCAACTAACGCAAGAACATGGTAAAAATCTTACTTATAAAACATACTTTGCTGAAAATTGTAGATAGTCAGAATCAACATTTTTATCCGCCATTTCAAAATTCCCCACTTCCACACCAAACGATAATTGTTTAGTCACATTTTTGAATAAATTTACGCCCCAATGTGTACGGTCATAATCAGCGACATCTGTAGTTGTATTACCGTAGAATGCTGTACTTCTTAATCCTTCAGACCAGAAATGACGATAAGCCACACTGATTGAAGTTGTTTCTTCTACTTCTTCACCAATTAAATCTTTTGAAGCGGTAACACCTACATAACGGCCTACTTCTCCACCATGGAATTGAAAACGAAAGTCATCTTTACCAAAAGTATTAATACGACCTGAAATACCATAACCCACTGCTGACTCTTCATTACCGCCGACTGTTTGTAATTGCTTCGCAACGACAGCAATAGCCACGTTACCCCAATCACCCTTCATGTTATAACGACCAACTATATCAGGCATTGAATCATTACCACTTACACCACCGTATGATTCAGGGTTTTCAACTGACACCTGAAAATTACCCATAGTATAACGAACCTGTCCTTGACGAATAAAGGCAGCGGCAACCAAGGGACCACCAAAATCTGCAGCTTCTGCAAGGGCACTCGTATTAACAAATGTTGACCAAGTTTCACCGATCAATAGATTTTTGTATTTAATGAATGCATGACGAATACGTGGATTTGATGAATTAGAAATAATTTCATTACCACCACCTTTAACAGCGTCGCCGTAGAAATCCATTTCAATAAAGCCCGTTAAGTCACCATGTTTATATTTGGTATTAATACGCGATTCATTTACAGCAATACCAAAGTTAGAAATACTTTCATCTAAAGCTGAACCACCGCCGTACCAATAATCTGTTGCGCCGACAGTACCGTCGATATAACGTGCATCAGCTTTTATATAACCGCCGAAAGTAATACTATCGTCGTTATCTAATTTAATTTCGTATGCCGCATTTGCAGTGCTAGCTAGTGCTAATAATCCTGTTGCTAATAAAAGTTTTTTCTTAATGAACATTTTGCTTTCCCCATTTGTTGTTTATTAGCCTCAGAAAACTGCTGGTGCGATCTTTTGGCTGTTTATATCGTTTTATTTTTATTTTATGCATATAACTTAAAGCGATAATTCATCTTTAGGAATTAGACATAAGTCTAAAGGGGAGCTTTTCTTCCTGTAAACTGCCATTATTTCACCGTATTAAACCGCACATTTAACGATAAAAAATACGCTTGAACACTTGAAAATGTTAGGGTTAAAGTAATATTGCTTGTGATATCATCAAGCAAATAACTCATAATTAAAAAAGGTAAATTTAGATGAGGATGTCTCTTATTATTGCCGGTAGTGTTGCAATTATTACCGCACTAACACCTGCAGTTTTGTCTGCAAAGCAACTAAGTGTTGACGACTACAAAAAAGCAGAGCAACAATTATCATTCCATACAAGCAAGTTAGTTACTGGTACTGTTGACTACCCGGCATGGTCAGAAAATGGCACTTTGATTTACCGAAGCCATACAAAAAATGGTAATCAGTTTTTCAAAGTTGACATAAATAGCCAAAAAAAATCACTCGCATTTGATCATAAAAAACTAGCTGACTCATTGGCTCGTATCACTGAAAGCGAAGTAGAACACAATAAACTTCCTTTTACTGGAGTAGAGTTTACATCCGCAAGTAACATCAAAATTTCAATAAAAATGAAAAATTACCAATGTGATTTGAGTAATTATTTATGTAATGAAGATAAATTAGCGCCAAAAAGTGATGAGAATTTATCGCCTGACGGTAAACGAGCAGTATTTATTCGCGACCACAATTTATGGTTACGTGACTTAGCAACAGATAAAGAAAGTCAGTTAACTACTGATGGTATTCTAGATTTTGGCTACGCTACAAATAATGCAGGCTGGGTTCGTCGAGACTCCCCTGTTGTAACTTGGGCACCAGATTCAAAAAAACTCACTACATTTAAGCATGACGGACGTAAAGTCGGTGAAATGGGTATTGTTTCAACTGCTGTTGGTCACCCTAATATTGATGTATGGAAATACCCGTTACCGGGTGATGAACATATCTTTGCTATTCATCGTGTAGTGATTGATGTTGAGACAAAAGAAGTTACTCCCCTTGATATGGCGCCTGATGCTCACCGCTCAACAATAACTGACCATGTGGCTGGTCGCAACGGCGAACTATTGGATATAGATTGGGCTGATGACAGTAAAACCTTTGCTTTTGTTTCTTCAACACGAGATCACAAAAAGGCGACGCTAAAAATTGCTGATGCTAAAACGGGTAAAGTAACCGTTATTTTGTCAGAAACTCAAGAAAGCTTTTTTGAATCAGGTGTAGGCGGCATTAGCTGGAGATACTTAGAAAAAAGTAATGAAGTTATTTGGTTTTCTCAGCGCAGTAATTGGGGGCATTTATATCTTATTGATTTAACTACAGGAAAAATTAAGCAGCAAATTACCCAAGGTGACTGGACGGTTATCGAATTGCTTAGTGTTGACCAAGCAACCGGTAAACTTATTTTTACCGGTGCAGGAAAGGAAGGCAGCGACCCTTATTACCACTACCTTTACAGCGTAAACAAAGATGGTTCTGATTTAACCTTATTAACACCAGAGAAGAAGCATCACCGCATCACATTGAATAAAGCTGGTACACACTTTTTAGATCGCATGGCAACACCGACAACCGCTGAAAAAACTATGGTTCGTGGCATCTATAATAAAAAAGAATACATGATAGAAGCGATGGATATCAGCAAATTGGAAGCTTCTGGATGGAAAGCACCTGTTGAATTTATGGTAAAAGACAGAAATGGTGAAAATGATATTTACGGTTTAATGTACAAGCCTACAGATTTTGACGCGAGCAAATCTTACCCCGTCGTTAACTATTTATACCCAGGTCCACAGGTGGGTAGTATTCGTGGTCGTCATTTCCGTTCTTCACGTGGAGACAACCAAGCGATTGCTGAATTAGGCTTCATTGTCATTGAAATTGACGCCTTGGGAACACCAGGACGCTCAAAAGAATTTCATGATTTTTATTATGGCAACATGGGTGACAGCGGTATTCCTGACCAAGTTTCAGCCATTCAGCAGTTGGCTAAAAAGCATAGCTGGATTGATGTAACGCGTGTCGGTATTTGGGGACATTCAGGCGGTGGTTTCGCGTCAACACGTGCTTTATTAACCTTCCCTGATTTCTATAATGTTGCTGTTTCACAGGCTGGTAATCATGACAACCGTAACTATGCTGACGAATGGGGCGAAAAATATCACGGTGTTGAAGTGAAAAATGAAGATGGCATCAGTAATTACGATAGCCAAGCAAACCAATTATCTGTTGACGGTTTAAAAGGTAAGTTATTAATTGCTCACGGTACAACCGATACTAATGTCTCCCCTTATAATACCTTGATAGTTGTAGAGGCTTTAATTAAAGCCAATAAAGACTTTGATATGTTAATGCTACCTAATCGTGGTCACGGTTTTGCGCGCGAACCTTACATGATGCGCAAGCGTTGGGATTATTTCGTAGAACATTTAATGGGTGCTACACCGCCAAAAGAGTTTGTGTTTTCTAAAAAATAAGATTACTCACCACTCAATTATAAAAGACGCATTAAGCGTCTTTTTTTTATGGCTGAAAATAAATCGTAAAAACACTTTCCGCAACAAAATAAAGCAAAAACTACGACTTATCCGTTTAACACAATAAGATAGATGAAACTCAAGCTGTACATAACTTACAAGCCAAATAATGAAACCAAGGTCTGATCTATTCTTTAATTACTCACGAATAACACTAGACAAAGTTTCAAATCTATTTATTGTAGTTATTGCCTATTGGTATATTAAGTTCCGATTTATCAAGCACCAACGGGCTTCTAACAACAATAAAATAGGTGGTTACATGGCTAGACTAAAACAGGCAAAAGAAGCATTAAAAGAATCTTACGATGTTTTTAACCAAGCAGTAGAAAAGAAACTCCCTGCATTATCATTATCGAATCACGACTCTATTAAAAATTTACTCGACATCGTTATTCGTAGAGAGTCAATTGCGGTAACTAAAAAAACGAGTTTTCCCAATAAACTTTCTGCCGATCTACGAAAAAAATTGGCTGATGTATTATTACTTATTGATAACGTTGATATTGAAATAATCAAAGAAAATGCGAAATCCCCATCAACTGACAAAATCGACAGTTAACATGCATTTTATTCAATGAAGGTCACTCTGGCTTTCTTGTGGTATTTTTTAGTTCGAAAATTGACGCTGAAAAATACCACTGCTATTTCTTATGTTTCTCCTTAATAAATCGTCATAATTTCTTTAATACTCAGCGTATCCATACCTAGACTATAAAATTACAGCAGCAAATCTTGTAACGTCAATTGATTATTATTCTCCATATTACTCACTTGTACCATCAACAACTCTGCCGTTGCTATCGCATCATTTAACGCATTATGAGCAAAATGATTAGGCAAACCATGCTTATGACGTAAAGCGGATAATCTTAGCTCTGAAGGATCATAGGCAATGTCTTTTTTGTCCAATTGTCGCTTCGCCAGCATCAGAGTATCTATTATGGGAAATGGCGGCGCTATGCCATACAGAGCTAAGCAAGCTTGCTGTAAAAATTGCCTTTCAATGCGGGCAAAGTGCACTAACATTACTTTTCCAGCGAGAGCGTTAAGTAATGATTCAACAACTTCTTTAAGTGGCGCACCCTTTTCTTTTTGTTGATCTGTTATTTGATGAATAATAACGTTATCCGCAGAAAGATCCTCTGTGGTTTTTATTATTTGATGATAACTATTTTTTAATGATATTTGTTGTTGTTTTAAGCCAATAAACCCAACACTCAATAACTTATCATTTACCGCATTCAAGCCAGTCGTTTCAAAATCAACCGACAAAATGTCAATATCCTTTAAAGGCGTATATGGATGAGGAAATGAGATTGAAAGAAAATCTTTTAAAGCCCCTTCTGGCGCCCGGACCCAAGCTCTTTTCCGCTGTGCTTCATAACCAAATAATCCATAAAACAGTGGCTGATTGCTGATCATATTTACCCTTAAACAGTTGACTGTCTGCTGTCTTGCAATGCTTTAATCACTTTAAAGGCATCTTTTAAATGTTCTCGTTCGAGCTTGGACAAGTTTTGCGGTGGCAAATAATTATTAGGTGCTTTACCTGCTTGTAATAAATTGGCTTGATGCTCTAAACGTAAAATGCCTAAAAATTCATAAGCATCAATTAAGTTTGCTGCTGACTCTTTAGAAATAGAAGACGTACCCGCTGCTTTTTGTATGCGTTCAATGGTATTCACTGAGGTAATGCCTTCCGCCAATGCGTAGATCCTTGCAAGGTCAACAATCGGCGCAATACCATTATGCTTAATGTCTAAACTCGATTTATGCTCGCCATCAGAAATAAGTACAAAATCACGAAAAAAACCAAGTGGCGGTCTTAACATTAAAGCATTACGGGATAAGTGTGCGAGGAATAGGCTGTTACCTTTCGTTCTTTTTAATAACCGACTTCGCACTTCATTAAGTAAAGATTCATCGCCATGTACTGTAGTTAAATCAAAAAAAACGCTGCCGTTTAGTAATGCTTGTGGGCTGGGAGTATTCACCCATTGTTCAAAATATTTATGCCACTGTTTTTGCGGTTGTCGCCATTTAGGGTTACTTGCCATAATATTGCCTGGGCAAAGTATAAAGCCACAAGCTGCTAGCCCATCACAAACAAACGACGCTAGATTTTCAAACCAAGCTTCATGTTCAGGTTTCAAATCATCAGAAATAATCAAGGCATTGTCTTGGTCAGAATGAGCGAGCTGTTCTTGCCTCCCTTGTGAACCACATGCTAACCAAGCATAGGGAACCGGCGATTTACCATTGATTTTTTCTGACATTTCAATAATACGAATAGTAAATGCCATGGTTATTGCGCTTATACTTTTCCCCACATGATCAGCACTCGTGCCTAATTTAGCCATACGAATTTGTAATTTTGGAAGTAACTTACTAATTCGGATCAAATCATTAATCGTACTCGCTTTACGAATAATACTCGTGATATTAACGGCATTGTGACCTTCGTTATTCATTAAATCGGTGATCGTGACCATAGCAATTAATTCCCCATATTCTCCTGACTCACTGAACCCCGTGATAGGAAGATGATGAATACGCTTACTAGTCATCAACATGAGAGCGTCATAAGCACTACTTTTTTCGGGTAACGTTGCCATTTCCGTCGTCATAATTTCGCTTACAGGCATGGTAAAAGGTAAGCCTTCAGCGACACAGCGACGGCGAATATCTTTATCTGTTATAATGCCAACAGGTAATTCTCTTAAAATTTGTCGATTGTTTTCTTCAATGACTTGGTCATCTATAACAACTAAACAAGAAACCCCTTCTGCTGTCATTTTTATCGCTGCTTGTTGGATGCTTTGAAGACTACTAATCGTTAATACTGGCTTGTGATAAAACTGACTAATGGGGTTATTGATAAGTGAGGAGTTGATAATCGCATCTTCGTTAACTTTACTCATTTTCCCTTTTAAACGCTCTGCAGCGGTTTGCATAAAAAACGCATCTATTTGTGGATATTTCTGAACCAAAGACAATAACGTCTGATAATCAAGACTATACAACAAAGTGTCTTCTTCAGTATTTACATTCACTTCATTGCGCTGTGCTGGCCGACAAAAAACGCTGCAAATTTCACCTTCAGAATATTTACCGACTAACTGACCATTATGATCGGTATAAACCAAAGCGCCTTTGCGTAATATGTAGAGTCGCTCATCTTTGATACCACTTGGCGGTAAAGGTTGCTCTGCCCTCACATAACAAATATTTATTTCTTTCACTAATTGTAAAATCAGCGATTCTGGTAATGTGTCAAATGGTGGAATTGCTTGAATAAAACCACTAATTTCGGCGAGTTCACTGTCCATATTCTTTCAGCCTTTAACGAGAAACAAACTTAGTAGATAGCTATTTTTAGTGCATTTCACCCTATCTCGTCAACCATAAAGCACAAGATCTAGACTAAAGTGTAATACCTCAAGTCGAAAAAGATTGTTAGTGTCAATAATAGTTAAATTTCACTATGAATTTTTATCTTTGTATCAGCTCTGATTGGAATTAATAGTAAACGTAACTACTGCCTTAATTGGTTAAACAGGTGAGTATTCAAGCGTAAAAAAATAATAAACGCTATACATAATAACTGGGCATAATTCGAAAAGGTTATCGCTCAGATAAGTTAAATTGCTAGGAGAGGATGATGGAAGATAAACAATCATATTGGTCAGAGAATCTGCGCCTAATATTTATAAGTCTTGTTATCTGGTTCGTAGTTTCATTTGGTTTCGGTTTGCTATTAGTGGAACCGTTAAATGAAATTCGACTCGGCGGATACAAACTAGGTTTCTGGTTTGCACAACAAGGTTCAATTTACACCTTTGTCGGTTTAGTTTTTTGGTATACCAAAAAGATGAACGATCTTGATAAAAAATACAACGTTGAGGAATCATAATGGATGAGTTAAAACTCTATACATACATTGCAGTATTTGGTTCTTTCGCCATTTATTTCGGTATAGCGTGGTGGGCCCGCGCAGGTTCAACCAGTGATTTTTATGTTGCCGGTGGTGGCGTAACCCCCATGCAAAATGGTATGGCAATCGGTGCCGATTGGATGAGTGCTGCGTCATTCATTTCAATGGCAGGTATGATTTCTTTCTTAGGTTATGGTGGTTCAGTTTTCTTAATGGGTTGGACGGGTGGTTATGTATTGCTCGCCATGCTTTTAGCACCTTACATGCGTAAACATGGGAAATTCACCGTACCTGAATTTATTTTTGACCGTTATTACTCAAAAACTGCACGTGTTGTTGCCGTAGTTTGTTTAATCATCGCGTCATTAACTTACATCATCGGCCAAATGAAAGGTGTTGGTGTTGCTTTCTCTCGCTTCTTAGAAGTTGATTATGACTTAGGTCTTTACATCGGTATGTTCGTTGTTTGGGTTTATGCGGTATTAGGTGGAATGAAAGGTATTACTTACACGCAAATTGCTCAGTACGTTGTATTGATTTTTGCTTATACTATTCCAGCTGTGTTTATTTCATTACAGTTAACTGGCAACCCTATTCCACAACTAGGTTTAGGTTCAACCTTAGCTGACGGTAGCGGTGTTTATTTACTTGATAAGTTAGACCTTGTTGTAACTGAATTAGGCTTTAAAGAATACACCACTGACAACATGGGCGGTTCAGTAAATATGTTCGCATATACTCTATCACTGATGATTGGTACTGCGGGTTTACCTCACGTTATTATGCGTTTCTTCACTGTGCCTTCAGTAAAAGCAGCACGTCAATCAGCAGGTTATGCATTAGTTTTTATTGCTTTGTTATACACTGTTGCTCCAGCAGTTGGCGCAATGGCTCGTTTAAACTTAATGAATACTATTGAACCAGCAGCGGGTCAAAACCTTGAATATGCTGAACGTCCTCAGTGGTTTAAAGACTGGGAAAAAACAGGTCTTTTACAATACGAAGACAAAAATGGCGATGGTAAAATACAGTACACTGCAGACAAAGCAACCAATGAAATGGTTAAAGTTGACCGCGACATTATGGTATTGGCTAACCCTGCAATCGCTAACTTACCAAACTGGGTAATAGCATTAGTCGCAGCGGGTGGTTTAGCAGCAGCATTGTCTACCGCAGCCGGTTTATTATTAGCCATATCATCCTCTATTTCCCATGATTTAATGAAGGGTATATTAACACCTGATTTATCAGAGAAAAACGAGTTACTGGCAGGTCGAATTGTCATGACAATATCGGTTATGGTTGCAGGTTGGCTTGGTTTAAATCCGCCTGGCTTTGCCGCAGGAACGGTGGCACTCGCCTTTGGTTTGGCCGCGTCATCAATATTCCCAGCGTTAATGATGGGTATATTCGCTAAGAAAATGAGCGGTAAAGCAGCGGTTGCAGGTATGATTTCAGGTATCGGTGTAACTATGTTGTATGTATTCCAACATAAAGGTTTTATGTTTATCCCAGGAACTTCATTCCTTGGTGACATGGGTCCTAACTGGTTCTTCGGAATTTCACCAAATGCCTTTGGTTCAGTCGGTGCACTTGTTAACTTCGCAGTAGCTTTCGCTATGTTGAAAGTAACAGGTCCAGCGCCAGCTCATATCCAACAAATGGTTGAAAACTTCCGAACTCCACATGGTGGCGTATCTGCAGCACATGACCACTAAGCCTATTTTTATCGCAAATTATCAAATAAGATAAGCGCATAAAATAAGTGAATGATAAAAGGCTAGATACTTCATCTAGCCTTTTTACTCTCGAAAATATAAGCCAATCAAATAGGTAACCTTATGAACAAACACACTAAAACAGCCATTATTGTTGCTCCTATATTAACAATACTCGGTTTTGCATTAGCTGATTTATGGGAAGAAAATAATGCCAGTCAATCGCGTGCCTTTGAATTAGTGCCCTTTGGACATTGTGACGTTGCCCAGCAAAAATGTATTTTAAAAACCGGTGAATTTGAAGTGAACGTGATGGATGATAAGGGCATAACAACGGTTAACTCTACATTCCCTATCGACAAAGCCACACTATTTCTTGTTGATAAAAACAGTGAAGCAACACCCTTTCCATTAGGAATGAAAGACAGCCCTTACTACTGGAAGCGAGAAACACCTCTCGGCAGTTTAGTTAAAAATAAAGGCGACAGTTATAAGCTTAGATTGGTCATTGAAATTAAAGGTGGGAAGTATTTTTCTGAATTTAAAACCCAAACCATTAAGTAAAGTTCAAACTTAGGTAACTCTCACTCAACTCGTTTGACTACGAATAATGTTTGATATTGCCAATCACCAAGTGAAATTGAAACTGAGGATAACTAATACCGCATTGTTGACCTTAGCCAACAAGCGTCATTCAAGATTGACAATTAGATTTTGTGACACCTAACGCCACATTAATCTACAAATAAGTGTTGGTTCATAATATTGAACGAAGTGAAAAACAACTATTTTTGTACGATTGAATGGCTTATGTTTAAAATTGATAACCAACCTGTAACATCCCGCCAATTTCTAAACCATCATTTTTCTTTGCACTTACAACAGTGAAACCAATATTTCCTCCTGATTTATTTATACCACTAAAAAAATAGCTATAACCTATGCCCGCGCCATAAAGTGCTTTGTCGTCAACGTTATCTCTTTCACTGCCTACTATTCCAATATAGAAGTTTGCAGCATGTTTATTAGATTGATAATCAAATAATTCTGTCGTCATATAGCCTAAACCAAAACCACAAGTTGAACCGTTCATTGATGAATATGACATACAACCTGATGAAATATACTTAAAATCGGTTGAGGATTGTATACCGACATTTAAACCAATTCCGGCATACAAACTTCCAATACCGATACCAGTAGTAAAGTTATTTTCTGCTAAAACAGAAGTATTAAAAAGTAGAATAGATAGACAGAATATAGCGAGCTTATTTATTTTCAAAAAGTGTTCCTTACTTTATTATTGAAAAGATAACGCCCTACTAAGGGGCAATAATGTTATTCATCGGGTTTGAGTGGCTTGCATGTGTTTATTACGATTAACTTTTTTTATTAAAGTGGTTAAACAAATCAACAATTATAGAGAATATATCACTCGCAGCATATCGATATTCCCTTGCTGCTTTATACTCCTCTCTTGCAACGGTTGGTTGACCAATAGATTCATAATAACTTCCTGTTTTAGAATGCATGTTAGCTCTTTTTTCCAAACTTGAACTTGAAGCACAACCAGTAATTATTACCGATATAGCTAATGCAATAACTTTTAATTTATTCATTTTCATACTTCATCCCTGGTACTTCGGAAACACCTAATTATAGACATTACACTCCATTAAAGGATTGTAATTGTTGGCTAAAATGTGAGTAGGATCCAGAAAACTGATTCTATAATTTCTACATTTTCCATTGTAGCTTGGGTCGATATATTAGAATGTCTATATTATGTTTTAGATTTGTAAAGAACTGTAAGAAACATAATGTATTAGAAAATATATGGGAAATTTTTATTAGCATTGCAATTACGTTGGCAACAGGTAAACTTTATTTAAGATAAAAACTAAATATGTTTAAAAGAGAATACAAATGTTAAGACAAAACGCTGCAAAAATTCATTTATATGTTGCTACATTTTTAGCACCGATTATTTTAATGATCAGCATTTCTGGCGGATTATATTTATTTGGCTTTAAAGGCTCTACTGAAAATACAATAATAAAAAGTGATTCAAATTATGCTTTCAATATTAGTGGTTCAAATAGCGAACAAGCAGCTCGAGACTTATTAGATCACCATGGCTTAGACTCATCGTTTGAATATGTTAAGCAAGGTGGCAATAGTATCTTTACTCGACCTACATCAGAAGATTCATTTGTTATTACCATGAAAGATGACAGCTATTCATTAACAAAAGTTGAACCTGATCTTATAAAAACATTGGTGGAATTACATAAAGGCCATGGTCCATTAGCATTTAAAACGTTGCAAAAATTAACCGCGATAGGATTAGTGTTGATTTTACTGACAGGAATGATTCTAGCTTTATCTAACAAACGTAACCGAAAAACATCGCTAATTACGATGGGGGCAGGATTTGCTCTTTTCTTGGTTCTTGCTTTTTAGAGTAGTTATTAGGCTGTTAGTTAAAAAATTGGAAAGTTATCACATAAACCTATTAATCCAAATTTGTCTTGTCTCAAGCCAATTTTGATATTCTTCTTCGTTGTAACCTGAATTTATAAATATCGGTTTAACCTTTTCTTCCTTAATAAGTCTCTTAGTAGCCAATTCCAGCCGTTTTGAAATGTTTTTTTTCTCGGCTGTATTGCTATAAATTGTATGAAAAGTATTAGTTGTCATAAGAGGAGTTATAGCAAATAAACAATTTTCACTTAGTTTACTTTTTCCTTTCATTTCACAATGTGTTCTAGCTACAGAATTAGAAAAAATCGCATAATCTAACTTCCCTTTGATAAGAAGTTCAAATACTTGTTCTGAGCTGGGCTTCCTATATACATCAGTAAATTTAAGCTTTGCTGCTAACGAGTCACCAATAGAGCTTGTCGTTACACCAACTAATGCTCTGCTAGATAGAATTTCATTTAACGATAGTGAATTTTGTTTTTTGGCATACAAAAAAATCCCATCTAATGCAAAGGGAGGACTAAAATGACCAATTTCATTTCGTTCTTCGGAATAATATGCACCAATTACAGCATCAACTCGGTTATTCTTAAGTGCATCCAAAGCTCTTACCCATAAATATGGCTTGGTTCGTAAAATTAAGCCTTCATCCTTTGCCAATAACTTTAAGAGCTCCCAATTTACTTTATAAGCTCTAGAGTGTTTTATATAGTTATCATGATTTTCATACAAAGCTACATTTAAGGTTTCTGCAAAACATATAAATGGTAATAGTAGTAATAATGCTAAAAATCTCATAATTAACTTACTTAAGCTCGGTATTATTTAAATATAGTACATGTTTTTAATACCAATTAAATACTATATTTTTTAACCCTTTTTGCGTTCAAATTAGATTGCTCCATAAGTAATATTAAGAGCTTGATGACAGCAACGACTCCTAGCTACCATCCATTAAGGTGGTTTTGACAGCTTCACGCCCTGAGGCATTCAACAAGTATTTTATGCAGCCAATAAAGGAGAGTTTCTTTCCTTTAATGCTTTTA
>ENA-OSET01000816-OSET01000816.1-sediment-metagenome-genome-assembly--contig:-NODE-816-length-34155-cov-4.383268_pt1 | contig 34155 bp, 32 predicted proteins | sample MGYA00237882_ERZ534229 | MGnify/ENA primary metagenome ERZ534229 (study PRJEB26408, sample SAMN06266212) | sediment metagenome | isolation source: Hudson Canyon methane seep mesocosm | place: USA:Hudson... | reverse complement strand
GCTTAGTGAGATTACCGGATTTGCCTTGTGACGTGATAAGCGGAGGCTTTGCTCAGCATGGCGGGCTAAGTACATATATACGCACAAATAAGGTAGTAGCAATCTTGGATGCAACACATCCATATGCAAAAAAGATGAGTGACACGGCTGTAAAAAGCGCAGCAGAGTGCGACATTCCCTGCTGGCGATTTCACCGTGAGGCCTGGGAGCCAAAGCAGTCAGATCAGTGGACAGAATACGAAAACTGGACGCTGTTACTCGCTGATTTACGTGATCGAAAATCGGTGTTCTTAACGGCAGGTCAACTGCCTGAATCTAGCATCGACGCCTTTGGCGAGATGGGCGCACAAGGCCAGCAGCAGTTGATGAGAACAGCGGTTGCACCGAAATCAATACTGCCCGATTCGGTGGTTTGGCACAAAGCGATAGGGCCTTTTTCGTACGAAAACGAATTGTCGTTTATGCGAGAACACAAGATAGATGCCTTAGTGAGCAAGAATAGTGGGGGCGAATCGACCTCCGCCAAGCTCGACGCAGCGAGAGAGTTGGGTATTTCTGTTCTCATGCTAAGACGGCCAGAAATTGTGCCGGCAAGTAAAGAATTTAAAGATAGAAATAAGTGCCGGGCATATGTTGCCGATTGGCACAAAACGAATATAGAGGAAGAGTGATGACAGTGAAAGACGACGCGCCAGGCATTTTGTTTGTTGGCCACGGATCAAGAGATAACGAAGCCGTTGAAGAATTTTATCAATTAGCGGGGCATTTTCGCGAGCGCTTTCCAAACCGCCTAATAGAAACGGGCTTTTTGGAATTCGCAAAACCAATTATTGCCGATGGAATCACTGCACTAAAAGAGCAGGGAGCAACGTCGATTCAAGCAATACCTGGCATGTTGATGGCCGGTGGCCACGCGAAGAACGATATACCTAGTGAGCTGAATGCGCTTCAGCAAGAATTTGGAATTGGTATTGAATACGGCACTGAATTAGGTGTAAATGCCAAAATGGTTCAGGCCGCGCAAGCGCGAATCGAAGAAGGTGAAGAAGAGCTTAAGTCTAAAATTTCATCAGAGTACAAGCGCGAAGACACTCTATTAGTAGTCGTCGGGAGAGGAGCGTCAGATGCTGACGCCAATTCTAATATCGCCAAAATTACCCGAATTCTTGAAGAGGGCATGGGTTTTGGTTGGGCGACGACTTGCTTTAGTGGCGTGACAACACCACTTGTTCCTGACTGTTTAGAGCGTGCTCACGGTATGGGCTTCAAGCAAGTCATCATATTCCCCTATTTTTTGTTTACTGGACGCTTGGTGAAAAAAATCTATCAATGGGCTGACGACTACGCAGATAAATACCCCGACGTTGCAGTCGTAAAGGCGCCCTATTTAAATGACCACCCTAAAGTGATCGACACCTTTGTTGAGAAGTTTGAGTCGATCTCGGCAGGCAACCCGAATATGAATTGTCAGCTTTGCCAGTATCGAGTTCAAATAGTAGGGTCTGAGCATAAAGTGGGAACACCACAAGAAAGCCATCATCATCACGTGCAGGGGATTGGTACTGACGGGCATAGCCACAGCCACGATCACCATCATCACGACCACAGTCATTCACACGCAGCCGACCCAAAATCGATTGCAAGCAGCAAAGAATAAACCAAAATAATGGATACCATAGAAAGCGTCGATTTTGACTATGAAGCAAACCCTCAGGCAATTGAGCGAGATAGCTTTAGGCAAATTCGAGAACTCACAAACCTATCTCGTTTTTCAAACTACGAAGAACAGGTGGTGATGAGAATTGTGCACAGTACCGGGTTGCCAGAGGTTGCTGAGTATGTGCGCTTTAGTGAAAAGGCTAGCTTGCTTGGGTGTGTCGCCTTGGCGGCTGATCGGCCAATTCTTTGTGATGTAGAGATGGTGAAACAAGGTTTGACCAAACGGATGCTCAAAACTGAGCCTTTGTGTTTTCTCAATGATCCTCGTGTTGCGAACTTAGCCAAACAGAAAGGCGATACGCGTTCTATGGCTGCGCTCGATTTATGGGTGCCCTATATCGAAGGCAGTGTCGTGGTGATCGGAAATGCCCCTACAGCGTTATTTAGATTACTAGAAATGATAAAGGCAGGTGGCCCAAAACCTGCGCTAATCATAGGTATGCCTGTCGGTTTTGTTGGTGCCGCAGAGTCGAAACAAGCACTTTGGGACCTTCATGAAGAACTCGGCGTTGAATGTATTACTTTGTTAGGTCGTCAAGGTGGAAGCGCTGTGAGCGCTGCGAGCTGCAATGCACTATTGCGCTGCAACTTAGGGGAGCTGTACTGAGATGATTAAGGACTTCAGTGCGACTATTCACATTATTGGTTTGGGTGTCAGCGAAAAAGCTGAACTACTCGAACCAGCTCGTGAAGCACTGAAACAGTCGAGCTGGGTCGTTGGATCAGAGCGTCAGTTGAAGGTAGTCGCGCACCTATTAGACGAAGATCAAAAACAGAAGATATTGCCACCACTTAAAGCGTTGTCACAATGGCTGAGGGAAGAAAAATTAAGCGAATCCTCTTTCTCTATACTGGCCTCCGGAGACCCACTTTATTTTGGAATTGGACGGTGGTTCTTAAAACATTACCCCATTGACGTACTCAACTTTTACCCAGCTGTGTCGAGTATTCAAGCTGCTTGCCATGAGATTGGCGTTGCTTTGCAGGACGTCGAAGTATTGAGTCTGCATGGTCGCCCACTGGCACAGATTCGAAAAACCTTAAAGCCTGCTCAAACTCTTATCGTATTGAGCGACAAGAAGAGTAATCCCCAAGTGTTAGCGAAAGAGTGCATCAATGCGGGTTTTCTCGATGCTTCAATCACCGTGTGTGAGAATCTAGGATACCCTGAGCAAGGCGTGAACACTTTCAAGGTTAAAGACTTGAGTGGCTCAAGCGAGAACTTTGATCCGCTACACCTAAGTGTGATCAAGACAGGTTTATCTGTTTCAAATCTCTTGCCCAGTTTTCCCGGTATTCCTGATGAGAATTTCGTTACCAAAATAGGTTCCGACAAAGGGAAGGCATACAAGGCGATGATGACCAAGCGAGAAGTGCGCTTAGCTATCTTGTCGCTTATGCAAGCCAATAATGCAGATGTAATTTGGGATATCGGCGCGGGTTGCGGTTCGGTATCTGTTGAACTGGCCTACTGGAATAAAACAGTTCAAGTTCATGCAGTGGAACATCACCCAGAAAGGCTCGCTTGTTTGAATGAAAATAGTGATCGCTTTGGTGTTGGCTCTCAACTCAATATTGTGGAAGGCTCAGCGCCAGATTGTCTGGTAGATTTACCCGACCCTAGCAAAGTATTTATTGGTGGAAGCGATGGTCGCATGCCTGAGCTATTGGCTTGTTCGTGGAACAAATTGCCAGAGAATGGATTGTTGGTGATTGCGGCTGTGACAGAAACCAGCAAGTCACATGTGTTGAAATTCCATGACTCAATTGAGTCTACATGTGAACTCGAAACGCTTCAGATAAGTGTGAGCAAAGGCAGTCAGTTGGCAAAGCAATTGATCTATCGACCCAATCTACCCGTCACCTTATTTTGTTTGAAGAAAAAATCGGTGGCAAAAATATGAATGGCATATTTTATGGCGTAGGCGTTGGGCCAGGAGATCCGGAGCTGATTACCTTGAAAACGGCACGACTAGTCGAGCAAGCAGATGTTGTTGCCTTCTTGGTTAATGGGCGAGGAGAGTCTCAAGCTAAATCGATCGCCGCAGCGCATTTACGCTCAGGGCAGACAGAACTGCCTATCTATATGCCAATGAGCGAGGACCCTGCAGTTGGTGACAAAGTGTACGACGAGGCAAGCACCAAGATCGAAGCTAGTCTAGTTGCAGGCTCAAACGTTGTATTTCTTTGCGAAGGTGATCCCTTATTCTTCGGCTCCTTCGCTTATCTTTTGGCGCGCCTTCAGACTCGTTTTCAGTGCGAAAGTGTTCCGGGAATTTCTTCGCCACATGCAGCTTCATCGGCGTTAAACCTGCCTCTCACAATGATGAAAGAGTCCTTTACTGTAATTAGTGGGCGACACAACGACGTGTTCGTCGAGCAGGCTTTATTGAACTTTGACAGCGTGATCATCATGAAGGCAGGGCGGTCTCGGCCAAAGCTTATTGAGCTGCTATCAAAAACCTGCAGGACAAATGATGCCAACTATTTAGAATATATCGGCCGTGAAAACGAACGAATAGTATCTGACATTACAACACTGAGCGCCGATGAATTAGGGCCATATTTCTCACTATTCTTGGTGGCCAAAAGCCCTGGTGACTTAAATGGACGACGCGCATGATCCGTATCATATCGCTAACTGACGCAGGCGCGCGTTTGGCGGATAAACTGGCAGACCTTTTGGACGAAAGTGAATCTTGGTTTAAACCCAAGCCTTTCGCCGCGAAGGTACAACAAGCCTTTGAAAATGGAGATGCCTTGATTCTAATTTGCGCGACGGGCATCGCCGTTAGAACGCTTGCCCCCGTGCTGCAAGACAAGCATCAAGACCCACCCGTATTGGTACTAGATGAACATGGCCAGTTTGTTATTCCCCTTATATCGGGTCACGAAGGTGGCGCGAATGATTGGGGTGACAAGGTTGCAAATTTACTTGATGCCCAACTTGTCCATACAACCGCCAAGCCTTATCTTAAGCCTGTTTACACCATAGGAATGGGCTGCGAACGCGATTGTCCGCTCTCGTACTTAGACTCTTTGCTAAAACAGTGCATGGAGCAGGCAGGTTTGGTGTTTGATCAGATCAAAAGCATCAATAGTATCGATATAAAAGCAGATGAAGACGCGCTAATCGAGCTGTCTAAGAATTTAGCTAAACCGTTCAAAACCTGGACTAAAGAAAGCTTGGGTGAAATGGAATCTTTGCTAAGTGGTAAATCAGATTATGTATACAAAACAGTCGGCGTATACGGTGTGGCGGAGTCGGCGGCCTTGTATGCCGCGCAAGAAATAACGAGTGAAGTGCCAGAGCTGGTATTAACAAAACAAAAGAATTCAAAAGCGACTTGCGCGATTGCAAGAAGCTTCCCGAACGCAGTATGAGAATATTATGAGTCAATTATATTTAGTAGGCATGGGGCCTGGCGATGAACAACTCGTTTCGCCAAAAGCAATTCAAGCAGTAAATCAGTGCAGCGACTTGGTCGCCTATGGTTTGTATCTTGACCTTCTGGGAGAGGTTTGCCAGGGAAAAGTTCATCATGACTTACCTTTGGGCGAAGAAATTGGTCGTGCTCGTAAAGCATTGACCTTAGCCGCTAGCGGCAAAACGACCGCGTTAATTTCAAGTGGCGACATCGGTATATATGCGATGGCGACCTTGGTATACGAGCTGCTAGATCAGCAAATTAATCGCGACGATGACAAGACCGAAAATCACCCAGAGTGGCTAGATGTTGAGATCGAGGTGATTCCCGGAATCTCAGCCATGCAAGCCGGAGCTGCACGCGCTGGTGCCTTGCTCGGACATGACTTCTGTACGATTTCGCTGTCTGACCTATTGACGCCCTGGCAAACAATCGAGAAACGAATTCATAGTGCCGCCTCTGGTGATTTTGTCGTGTCATTTTATAATCCGGTTTCGAAGAAGCGTGATTGGCAGCTCAATACGGCGCGTGATATTTTGCTTCGATATCGACCTGCAGAAACCCCCGTGCTGATTGGTCGTCAACTAACGCGTAAAGATGAACAAATTACCTTTATCAAATTGGAAGATCTTGATGCCAAAGATGTCGATATGTTCACCTTAGTGATGGTCGGCAATAGTGAGTCTCGGCATATCGAATATCAAAACAGTAAAGAACAAAAACGTGAGTGGCTCTATACCCCAAGGGGATACAGCAAAAAATTGTAGTGCCGATCTTGCTGTGAATGGTTTCAAATAAGCTGAAAAGCAACAAACATATCATCAGAACGCCGGGTGATCAGTCTTGACGACGCGTCAACTGAATCTGGCAAGGTAAATTGAAATGACAGTCTATTTTATTGGTGCCGGACCAGGTGATCCGGAGCTTATTACCGTTAAAGGTCAGCGCTTAATAGAGCAATGCCCGGTCGTGTTATATGCAGGTTCTTTAGTGCCACGTGAGATCTTACAGTCGGTCGAAGGCAAAGCAGAAAAAATCATTGATACCGCATCGATTGATCTCGACGAGATGATTGAGCACATGCTTGAGGCTCATAAAGCCGGAAAGGACGTTGCGAGAGTTCACTCTGGTGACCCTTCGGTTTATGGTGCCATCGGTGAGCAGATTCGTCGACTTGAAGAGTTAGGAATAGATTTTGAGATTATTCCTGGCGTGACGGCTACGTCTGCATCTGCAGCCTGGTTAGGCAAAGAGCTAACGCTTTCGGGCGTTTCACAAACCATTATCATGACTCGCTATGAAGGCAAAACGCCTTTTCCAGAAAGGGAGCGCCTACCTGAGCTTGCCAAAAGCGGTGCTACTTTGGCAATTCATTTGGGCGTCACTCGTATACACAAGATTGTTGCGGAGTTGATTCCTCATTACGGTGAAGATTGCCCTGTCGCTGTTTGTTATCGAACATCTTGGCCTGACCAAGACAAAGTCACTGGCACCTTGGCAAATATTGTCGACAAAGTGCGAGCCAAAAAATTCACTCGTACTACCCTGATTCTCGTTGGGCAGGTCTTGAATACCGAGCGATTTGACGACTCTTATCTCTATGATGAAAACCAGGCTCATGTTTATCGGCCTAAAGTAAAACCAGCCACGCCTCGAACCGTTAAGCGAGTCGAGAACGTGGAAGTTGAATCGACGGCAGGATCTTTGGCGAGTTCCGTCGGAGACTCAGAAAACGAGTCGATGGTTCAATCATATATAGATCAAAATTTAAACCTTGAGTAGATACAGGAAAGAACATGCAACTAAATAAAGTACCCGCGACAATTGTTACTGGTTTTCTAGGAAGTGGAAAAACAACATTATTATCGAACTTACTCAAGCAAGCGAAAGGCAAACGCATTGCGGTAATTGTTAACGAATTTGGCGAACTTGATATCGATGCAGATCTGCTTCGGAGCTGCCCTATTGACGGCTGCGAAGACGAAAAAGCTGTCGGAGAAAATGGGATTTACGAGTTGGCTAATGGTTGTATCTGTTGCACGGTCGAAGAGGAATTCTTACCTGTGATGAAACAGCTGGTAGAGCGACGTGACGATATCGACCACATATTGATAGAAACGAGTGGCTTGGCGCTACCCAAGCCTTTGGTTCAGGCTTTCAACTGGCCAGAAATAAAGCAGCATTGCACGGTAGATGCGGTAATTACTTTGATCGATGGCCCTGCCGTGGCAGCTGGTCGCTTCGCAGATAATGTTGAACAAGTCGAAGCGCTACGTTCAGCGGATGAAAATTTGGACCATGACCCGACACTCCAAGAACTATTGGACGACCAACTCAGTGCCGCAGATTTAGTGATTGTTGGTAAAAACGATATGTTAGACGATGCGCAGCGTAAGGCGGTCGAAGCAGTTGTTTCAGCCAAAGTACCTGATTCAGTTAAGACAATTTATACCCGATTGAGCGGTAGTGATTCTGAGCAAGGACTAACGCAAGGTGAAGGTCAACAATCGCCATTGTCTCTCGAAGCGATAATGGGAATTGATGCGGCGTCTGAAGATAATATCGAATCGGTCGCGACTCACCACGATCATCACCATCATCATGGTGAGCATCACGAACATGCGCACGATCACTTTGATTCATTTGTGATAAAACTGGGCGAGGTGGATAGCCTTAAACTACAGTCTGTCATGTCTGGCTTATTGGAAAAACATAACATCTATCGTGCTAAAGGGTTTGCTGCAATTCCAGGAAAGCCCATGCGTCAGGTCATTCAAGCTGTGGGTAAACGAATGGATGTTTCCTTTGATCGTCTATGGATGCAAGACGAGGAGCGTGCGACTCACTTAGTGTTCATCGGGAAAGACCTCGATAAAGACATCGTAACTACGGCTCTACAGTCTTCGCAGATCGAGATGATGGCTTAATGCATCTATTTGCGGCCAAACCGGGTGGCTTTGTCGATGACGAAGGCATTATAGACCTAGAGCAAACACCGGCAGATATAGTGATTTTATCTGCCGCAGACAGTAGCTTGAGTGTCTTGGCGAGCGCCGCAGAGAAACTAAATGAGGACTTTCCCAGTATTCGCCTTGCGAACTGGATGCACCTCAGAAAACCCGCTGCCTTTGATCTATATCGAGATAAAGTTCTCGATGATAGCAATGTGGTCATTGTCTCGTTGCTTGGGGGCAAGAGTTATTGGGAATACGGCTTTGAACGCTTGCAAGACTGGCTAAGCGAAAAACCGACAAGAACGCTTATTGTCGTACCAGGCGACGACACTGAAGATGCTGAATTGTTTCAGGCATCAAATGTCACCGTGCCAGAGTCGATGCGTGTTTGGCGCTATTTGAGAGAAGGTGGTCAAGAAAATAGTGAACAGCTATTTAAGTGTTTAGCTGCGAACTATGTAAACTTGGATCAGGTCAACTCGGGCCAGATAAATTCAAACCAAAGCCGAGCGACCATTTCGTGGGCTGAGCCCAAAATATTACCCAAGAATTTGCTGTACTTGCCTGCGAGTAAACTCTCTACACCTCGGAAAGTAGATCTGGGCGCGACATTAGTTGAGTGGCAGGCAGATTGGGAGGCGCATGCAGGACACAATGCGCCAGTGTGCATTCTCCTGTTTTATCGAAGCCATCTTCAAAATGCCAACACTGCAATGTTCGATGACTTGATCGACTGTATTCGCTCTCAGCAGTTGAATCCTTTACCGATCGCGATTGGTTCGCTGAAAGACCCCGATGCACTAGGTCTGATCAATCATTTTATCGATACTACTAAGGCCAAGATTGTACTCAATACGACAGGGTTCGCGAGCAATTCAGCCTCCTTAAGTGGGTCAGAGTTTTCGGCAGCAACAGAGCAGGGCCCATCGGAATTTATCAGTCCATTTAATGCGGGTGTGCCTGTTATTCAAATGATGTTGTCGAGTACGCTACGGGAAGACTGGGCCGAGAGCACCCAGGGTTTGAATAGTAGAGATTTGGCGATGCAGGTGGTTCTTCCTGAAATGGACGGTCGAATCATTTCACGCGCGATTAGCTTTAAGACTGAAGATCAATTTAATGAACGTTGTCAGACGATGGTAGTGCGCTATGCGCTGCACAAAGAGCGGGCAAATACCGTTGTTGAGCTGGCAAAGCGAATTTGTAATTTGTCTTCGAAGCCTAATAAAAACAAACGTATAGCCTTAGTTCTAGCAAATTATCCGACTAAAGATGGGCGAATTGGCAACGGTGTCGGGCTCGATACGCCGGCATCTACATTGTCGATACTTCATGCGCTAAAATCTGAAGGTTACCCCATCGACGACTTGCCGACCTCAGGGACAGGCTTGATTGAAGCGTTGATGGAAAATATCACTAACAACCCGAACACTCTACATCATCTCCCTTGTTGGCAAAGCATGTCGCTAGAAAGTTACATGCAGCATTTCGAAACCCTACCTGAAGCGAATAAACAGGCTATATGGAAACAATGGGGAGCCCCCGACAAAGATCCTAAACATCGTCAAGGTCGTTTGATGATCGCGGGTATTCGTATCGGCGAAACCTTTATTGGTATTCAGCCCGCGCGTGGGTTTGATCGTGACCTATTGGCTAATTATCATGACCCTGATTTAGTTCCTCCTCATAGTTATTTGGCGTTTTATTTTTGGTTGCGTCACGAATATCAGGTAGATGCATGCATTCACGTTGGAAAACACGGCAATCTTGAATGGCTACCAGGAAAGGGCTCTGCGTTATCGGGCACGTGTTGGCCTGATATCGCGCTGGGCCCGATGCCGCATTTCTACCCCTTTATCGTTAATGACCCGGGCGAAGGCTCACAGGCAAAACGACGAACGCAAGCAGTGATCATCGATCACCTTATGCCACCCATGACGCGCGCTGAGACCTATGGTGAACTTGCCGAGTTGGAAACGCTTGTCGATGAATATTACCAAGCACTGGGCATGGATATTCGTCGAGAAATTTGGTTGAGAGAGAAAATTATTAAACTGGTTCGACAGGGGCACATTCTAGAAGAGCTCTCGTTGACGGTAGAAGACAGTGGCGATGATGCTGTGCTTAATCAACTTGATGCTTACCTATGTGATATCAAAGAAGCACAAATTCGACATGGTTTACATGTGCTGGGGGTTTTACCAGAAGATTCGAAGTTGAATGACACCTTAGTTGCCTTGCTGCGTTTACCGCGTGGTCAAGAAGCTAAAGACCAAGGTATCTTGCACAACCTCGCCAGTGACTTAAATCTTCGAGACGAGGACAAGGCCTTTGATCCTCTGCTAGCCGATGTACAAACATGGCATGGCAAGCGTCCTCAGATCTTGCAAGATATCGACTCTAGCCCTTGGCGAACCAATGCTGATACGCGAGAGCGTCTAGAGCTTCTCGCATTAAATATGGTTGATGGTTATTTAATCAAAGACGGAGACCTCAACCGTCTTGAGACTGAATACCCAGATACTCATGCTTTGCTGGTGTTTTCAAAAAAACAGCTAATGCCGGCTTTGCATCAAAGCGCCGAGCTAGAAATTCAATCTCTAATCAACGGTCTAGCGGGCAAATTCGTTGCCCCAGGTCCTAGTGGCGCGCCAACACGGGGGCGTTTAGATACACTGCCTACGGGGCGGAACTTCTTTTCGGTCGATAGCCGAGCAATTCCATCTCCTGCAGCTTGGGCGCTTGGTGAGAAATCTGCACAGTCGCTTATCGAGCGTTATCTTCAAGAGGAGGGTGACTATCCGAGAAAGTTAGGTTTGTCAGTTTGGGGCACTGCGACAATGCGTACAGGCGGTGATGATATTGCTCAGGCCTTCGCACTCATGGGTATTAAACCAATATGGGCTGCAGGGTCTCATCGTGTGGTTGATTTCGAAATTGTTCCAGGCATGATCCTTGGCCGTCCCAGAGTCGATGTCACCTTGCGTGTTTCTGGTTTTTTCCGTGATGCATTTGCGAACGTGATGAAAATATATGATGCAGCCGTTCAGGCACTAGCGGTATTACAAGAGCCTGGTAACGATAATACAATTCGCCATCACGTAGAGGCGCGGGTTAGAACCCTGGTTGAACAAGGTTTACCTGAAGAACAAGCTAAGCGAGAAGCGAGCTATCGGGTCTTTGGTAGTAAACCTGGTGCTTACGGGGCTGGATTGCAAGGCTTGATTGACGAGCGCTGTTGGGAAAAAAAGAGTGACCTAGCAGAGGCCTACGTTAACTGGGGTGGATACGCTTATAGTGGAGAATCCTCTGATCAGAAAAGTAATTTTGGTGTTGCTGCCGCCGGTGCGTTCCAACACCAGTTATCTGAGCTTGAAGCCGTCGTGCAGAACCAAGACAACCGTGAGCATGACTTGTTGGACTCTGATGATTATTATCAATTTCAAGGCGGAATGGCCAATGCGGTGACCACGTATCGGGGGCAAATGCCGGTGGTTTTTCATGGCGATCATTCGAACCCCGCTGCACCGAAAATCAGAACATTAAAAGAAGAGCTCAATAGAGTGATTCGCACACGTGTACTTAACCCCAAGTGGATTCACGCAATGCAAGAGCATGGTTACAAGGGCGCGTTCGAAATGGCGGCTACAGTTGACTACTTATTCGCTTATGACGCGACGACGGACCTGGTTGATGACTACCAGTATGAAAAGGTCGCCGAAGCGCTAATTCATGATGAACAAAACAAAGCCTTCATGCAGGAGCACAATTTACCTGCGTTAGAGGAAATGACTGAGCGCATGCTAGAGGCAACTCAACGCGGTATGTGGCAGGCTGACGACGGCGCGATTCAGGCTCTACAAAACCTGCTGCTCGATATAGATGAACAAAAAGAGCTCGCATAGGAGACTCATATGAAATGGTTAAAAATTCAGGCCAAGGCGTCTAACAAGGCGATAGAGGAGCAGGCTCTAGCACATCAGGCTGAGCTTACCAAACCGCCAGGTTCTCTTGGGCGACTTGAAAGCATAGCAACTGAAATTGCTGGTTTACAGGGAGTGAAAAAACCATCACTACATCAGGTCATGATTCGGGTTTTTGCGGCGGATCACGGCGCGGTTGAAGAAGGTATTTCGGCTTTCCCACAAGTGGTCACTGGCGAAATGGTAAAGAACTTTGCGGCTGAGGGCGCGGCCATTACAGTGCTCGCATCGAGCTTGCACGCAGATTTTGGTGTGATCAACCTTGGCACGGTCAATGAGTTGCCTGAATTATCAAAGGTTCAAGATCAGCGTATTGCGCCAGGTACCCAGAATTTTTGCTCACAAGCTGCAATGAGCAGTGAGCAATTGGAACAAGCTTTAGTGGCTGGGCAAGCGGTAGTGATCGATGCCATGGCGAATGCGGCCCAGTTATTCATTGGTGGAGAAATGGGAATTGGCAATACGACTTCTGCTTCTGCATTGGCAAGCGCAATACTCAACCTACCAGCCTCTGACTTAATAGGTCGTGGCACAGGCGTTGACGACGAAGGAATCAAACGGAAGCAACATGTCGTTGAACAGGCACTGAAATTACACAACCTAGATAACAACTCACTAGATGTAGATATCGTCGAATGTCTGCGTTGTGTCGGAGGATTCGAGATTGCGGGGTTAGTTGGTGCTTACATAGCATCTGCTCAGGCTGGGATAGTCGTTCTAGTTGATGGATTTATTAGTTCGGTCGCAGCTTTGGTCGCGGTACGAATCAACTCATCAATTCGACCTTGGTTGTATTTCTCACATCAATCAGCGGAAGCGGGCCATGCAAGAGTACTTGAGGCCCTTGAAGCAGAGCCATTACTTGCGCTGAATATGCGACTTGGAGAAGCTAGCGGCGCGGCCATGGCTGCACCAATCATGCAAATGGCCTGTCGTCTTCATGCCCAAATGGCGACATTTGAGTCTGCTGGTGTAAGTGAATCTTGATCAACTTACGCAATACTAAGCAGCGATAGGTATTAGCTTGAATAGTCAAAAATTGCAGCCCATATTAATTGCATTTCAGTTCATGTCTAGCTTGCCTATGGGAAACACCCAAGCACCTAGCGATCGTGATATTGGCGCGTCAGTGAACTTCTACCCCTTAGTAGGAGCGGTTCTTGGGCTGATACTTTCAGCTGTGGCAGTCAGTTTTATGCAGGTATTTGGCAGTGTATTGTCTGCCGCGCTAATACTTGCTGTCTGGGTATATCTCACCGGCGCGCTACATATTGATGGATTGGCAGATAGTGCCGACGCCTGGATTGGCGGTTTAGGCTCGAAAGAGCGGACCTTAAGTTTGATGAAAGATCCGACTTCTGGACCATTCGCGATTGTCACTTTACTCTTAGTGCTGTTCGTCAAATTAGCTGCAATCGAGGCTTTACTAAATAATGGGCATAATTTGATTCTTGTCTGGCCTTTGGTAATCGCGAGGCTCAGTGTAATGATTTTGTTTGCTACAACACCTAATGCGCGTTCAACAGGCTTAGGGGAAGCGATTAGTACTTATCTTTCGAGAGATAAGGTCTTCATGATATGCGGGGCAACCTTACTCATTTCTTTGGTCATGTTGCAGTGGCTGATTATTCCTTCGATATTCCTGGCGTCAATTGGTTTTGTTTATCTTCGTCTTAAAATGATGAAACGAATAGACGGCTGCACCGGAGATACCGCTGGTGCACTGATAGAAATTACCGAGGTCTTGGTATTGCTTGGCCTTGTTGCCGCGTTAGGGCTGGGTTTATGAGTATTTTTACGGTTGTCGTACTCGCGATTATTTTTGACAAACTCTTTTCAGAGCCTAAGCGCTTTCACCCTTTGGTGGGGTTCGGTAATTTGGCCAGCTTTTTGGAGTCGAAATTAAATAGCCGGTCAGAGGTTTCGCGGACAAACAATCGCCTAAGAGGTTTGCTAGCCTATTTTTTATCGGTCATGTTTGGCCTGGTCATTGTCATTACGTTTTTCAGTTTTGTGCTTGGAAATATACTTGGTGCTGTTCTCCCTATAGCGGTATTAGAAATTGTTTATCAGCTAGTTGTTCCGGCCTTCGTCTTGTATTTGGCCATTGGTTGGCAAAGCTTAATTACACATGCAAGAGCTATTTCTGCACCTCTATCACAAGGCGATATCGCCAGCGCTAGGTCGGCGGTGGCGATGGTCGTAAGTCGAGATACTGAGTCGCTTGATGAGCAGGGTGTTGCAAAAGCTGCAACAGAATCGGTATTGGAGAACGGTGCAGATGCGCTGTTTGCTGCTATTTTTTGGTTTATTGTCGCGGGCGTTCCGGGTGTCGTGATTTATCGCTTATCAAATACTCTTGATGCAATGTGGGGATACAAGAATGAACGCTATGTTCATTTTGGTTGGGCGGCAGCACGCATCGACGATGTATTGAACTACATTCCTGCGCGGTTGACTGCAATGACCTATGCCTTGGTGGGACACACACGTTTAGCGCTGTCTTGTTGGCGCAAGCAAGCGAGTGATTGGAAAAGTCCAAATGCCGGGCCCGTTATGGCCGCAGGCGCGGGAGCGCTAAATATCAGTCTAGGTGGAGTCGCGCAATATCACTCAAAGTCAGAGCAGCGCCCGCCTTTGGGTCCCAACGAACATGATGGCTTGCCTCCATCAGCCGAGGGTATCGAAATGTCGTGTCAGCTCGTTACTCGTAGTTTATACCTTTGGTTGATGGTACTAATGGTGTATCACTTTGTGACGGTGCCCGTATGACGCTTTTTCATGGTGGCGACGTCCTTTCGGCCAGTCAACAATATGATATTCCGACTGATGAATGGATAGATTTGTCAACGGGGATAAATCCATGCGCGTATCCTTTGAAGCAAACATTGCGAGATATTGATCTAGCGTGTTTTGAGAAATTGCCTTATCTACAGCCTGATTTTTTGGAGTCTGTTGAGAGCTATTATGGCTCTCGACATTTTCTTGCGGTTCCCGGGACCCAGAGCGCGATCCAATTGATTCCAGCTAGCTTAAACCAAGCAGAGCCTACGATTCCTGTCATATTACCTAGTCTAGGGTACCAAGAGCATGAGCACGCGTGGCGTATTAATTCCAAACACACTTATTACGACGCAAATGATTTAGACATGGCGACCACTGCGATTGATGCACAATTGGCTCAAAACCCCAGCCAGCACTTAGTGGTGATTAACCCCAATAATCCGACCGATCAGCAGTTTTCAGTTCGACAACTCCAGCAATGGGCCAGCATGTTGAAGGGAGGTGGACACTTAGTCGTAGACGAGGCGTTTATTGATTCAAAGCCTGAATGCAGCTTATTGAGTCAGCCACTAGCTAACAATGTGATAGTGCTACGTTCTTTTGGGAAATTTTTTGGCTTAGCCGGTATTAGGGTTGGCTTTGTGTTTGCGAATCAAGACATACTGAACTTTCTGGGCATTAGAATTGGCCCTTGGTCTATCAATGGGCCAGCGCAAGCCATTGTTACTAGAGCGTGCCACGATATAGAGTGGCAACTATCTGCTAGAGAAAAAATTGGGCGAGCAGCACAACTGAGTCAATTACTATTCTCAAACCTGTTCTCACGTCTATCAGTTAAGAAGGTCGCACACTCTTGCCTTTTTTCTAGTTATTGGCTCGAAAATAAGACGGCACAGAGTCTGTTTGAATTTTTTGCATGCCGTGGTCTATTGATTCGCTGCTTGCCGATCGATAATAATGAAACAATAGTGCGAATAGGTTGTGTTAACCCTGAATCCAAACAGGAGATTGCCTCACTCAAGGGCATTCTTCGACAAGCTGAAAAGGTATTTGGCGAACATGACCAAATCAAAAGGGTCGAATTGAAGAACCTTAGGAAACAAAATGCCTAACTCAAAATCGGAAACACCGCAGCAAATAGAATTTACGCAGGCCGACCGAGATGGCTTGTATAAGACGATTTTCAATCGACGTGATGTAAGAGGGCAGTTCACATCAGACCCCGTTCCCGACGACGTCTTGGCTCGCATTTTAAACGCGGCGCACCACGCTCCATCGGTAGGGTTCATGCAGCCGTGGAATTTTATGGTTATTCGGTCTAAAGAAGTTCGTCAGGAAGTTCATCATGCATTTACAAAGGCCAATGCTGAAGCTGCGCAAATGTTCGAAGGTGAAAAACAAGACAAATACAAATCCTTAAAGCTTGAAGGAATTTTGGAATCTCCGCTTAATCTGTGCGTAACCTGTGATCGAGACAAAGCTGGCCCTGTTGTATTGGGTCGAACACATATCAAGAGCATGGACCTAAATAGTACCGTTTGTGCTGTACAGAATTTGTGGTTGGCGGCACGAGCTGAAAATGTCGGTGTTGGCTGGGTAAGTATCATTGAGCAAGAAGCGCTGCAAAAGGCACTGGGCATTCCTAGTGACATTATTCCGGTTGCTTATCTTTGTATGGGTTATGTTTCGCACTTCAAAGACAAACCTGAGCTAGAAACAAAAGGGTGGCGACAACGACTTCCTTTAGAAGATTTGGTCTATTTCGATCAATGGAAAGAAACGAACGAAGAAGATGACCTGATTACTGAAGTAAGTAAATTGTAAAGCGAGCACTCAAACCAAACCTTCTTGCCGAAGGTCGACTCTGATATGGAATACAAACGAGCGGTAAATCAATGGAAAGTGGAATTCTAGTTAACGTGGTCATGCCTATTTGCTTAGCGATTATCATGTTCGGAATGGGTATTTCTCTTCGTCTAGACGATTTCAAACGAGTATTTGTTCTCCCCAAAGCGGTGGCACTCGGTGTCTTTGGGCAAATTATCTTATTGCCTATAGCCGGCTATTTATTCGTTGTGTTGTTCAAGTTATCTCCAGAGCATTCAGTTGGCATTATGGTGCTGGTGGCGTGTGCGGGAGGGGCTGTTTCCAATCTGATTGTCTACCTCGCCAAGGGTGATCTCGCCTTGTCTGTCACATTGACCTCGGTTAGCTGCGTTGTCACAGTCATCACAATTCCATTTATTGTCAATTTCGCTCTAGCGGAATTCATGAACGCATCCGAGAAAACGTTGCTCCCAATAGGTTCGACCAACATACGCTTGTTCGTATTGACCTTATTTCCCGTGATGTTGGGAATGTTGGTGGGGCACTTTTATTCTAAGTTAGCTTCACGTATTGAGGCTCATGTCACCAAACTATCGACGATTTTTTTTGTCGCAATTGTTTTGGGTATTTTGATAAAAGAGCGTAATAACTTTGTGCCGTTATTACTGAGTGCTGGGCCGGTTGTCGTGTCGTTGAATGTGAGCATGATGTTGGTGGGGTTGGCGTTAGCAAAGTTGTTCCGCTTGAACTCGCCGCAAAGTGTGACCATTAGTATAGAAATAGGTGTTCAGAACAGTGCGACAGGAATCTATATCGCCTCCGCGCTATTGCACAATTCTGAAATTGCAGCAGTTCCAGCCGTTTACTCGATCGTGATGCTAGTGAGCTCTGCTGTGCTAATTGGAATTGCCAGAAAACGAGTGACAACAAGAGCTTCTTCTACCTCGCTTTCTTAACGTCGATTTTCTAAGTTCTTTCAGCCCACTCTTTTGGCGTGAATGCCTTTATGACGAGCGCATGAATCGGGTTGTCCATTTCATGAGCTAATATTTTATAGATCATCTGATGGCGAGCGACCTTGCCAACGCCTTCGAAATTTTCCGAAACCAGTTCAACACTAAAGTGAGTCTCGGCTCCAGCATGTGCATGACCCGCATGCTCATGACTGTCATTTGTGACGATGAGATGATCTGACTTTAGTGCGGCAGAAATTTTGGTTTTAATGACTTCTTGTACAGGCATAGTGTTATCCAATGACTAAATGCAGGCGCAGAATACCATCTAAGCTATAAATGCTAAATAGTCTATTTTCAGAAGGAATCAATATGGTGTTCAGAATACCGTCTATACTGTCTGGAGGACTTGGAGGGTAAGAATGAATTCCATTTTGGTCGTTGACGACTCCCATACCATTCGGCAGCTGGTTCAGTTATGCCTAGAAGGGACAAATTTCAAGGTTGAAGAAGCTGAGGATGGCGTAGAAGCTTTAGCGCTAGCTAAAGAGAATTGCTATGGTTTAGTGATCACTGATATCTATATGCCTAATATGTCGGGTACCGAGCTAATCAAGGCTTTGCGCCTCTTAGATGCCTATCAGGCAACACCAATATATATATTGACCACTGATTCAGACCCTAATATCAAGGCCCTTTCTAAAGAGGTAGGCGCATCGGGCTGGATATTAAAGCCTATCAATATAGCGCGTTTAACCGAGATTATTCATGAAGTTTTTGATGAAGACCCTAATCCTTAGCTATTTAGGTCAAGGTCCTTCTTAAAACGCTCTAAATAATCATCCGCCATTTTCCACTCTTCATCAGGATCAATCGTATACGTGAAAGGTCGTGGATTATTTTCTGCATCAATTTTTTTTTGTATCAGTGCATCGGCTGCTGCAGGGTTATAGACGCGGAATAATAACTCTCTGGTTTTTTTCCAGGTGATTCGGGCGAGTGGAATAGCATTACCACCTGCAAGTAGGTCTACTTCGAGCTGCTGACAAAAAGGTTCGATTAGTTTTTCTTCTTCAACCTGAGGAAGCCCCTTATCATCTTCGGTTCCCAAGTCCAAAATTAGAGACAATTGCCAGCTGAATAATTTTTTGGTCTCGGTAGTGAGGGTAGTGAGAGATGAATTAACAGCTGCATACACAGGTGAACCTTCATCCTCTCTTTGGATCACAGTATAAGATGGTTGAGGAATGACTAGCTTCGACTTATTCACGGCGTAACTCGCTTTTAGAGGCAAAAAAGAGAGCGGATTATACGTACTATCCAGCTAATCGGCCACTCAATGTCAAAACCAGGTGACGACTTCCTCCGTGATTTCTGTGTTCTCCAAGATAAATACCTTGCCAGGTTCCTAGTGCCAATTGTCCTTTGCTTACAGGAATAGACAAAGAAGCACCTATCGTAGTGCATTTAATGTGTGCGGGCATGTCGTCGGGGCCTTCTAGCACATGGTCGTAATAAGGGGCATTTTCAGGAACGAATTTAGTAAAATGTTGTTCCATATCTGATCGAACGTCAGGGTCTGCATTTTCATTCAGGCTTAAGGAGGCAGATGTATGTTGTATGAATATGTGTAGCAGGCCAACACTTATATTATTGAGCTCAGGTAAAGCTTCGACTATTTCTCGTGTAATAAGGTGGAACCCTCGATTACGCGCTCTCAAGCTAATATTTGTTTGATGCCAAATAGACATACAACCTTCCTCACTGAGCCCTAACGAGGAGCCATTCTCAACGCGGAATCAATGCGGATAACTTCGCCATTCAAAATCGGGTTTTCAACCATTTCTTTCACAATACGGGCATATTCGTATGGTTGACCAAGTCTCTGTGGAAAAGGAAGTGTTGCCGCTAAACTCTCTTGTGCTGCTTCAGGTAATGCCGCTAGCATAGGGGTCATAAATAATCCTGGTGCAATCGCGAGTACACGTATGCCATAACGTGCGAGTTCGCGCGCAGCGGGTAGTGTCATCGATACAATGCCACCCTTGGACGCTGAATAGGCGGCTTGGCCAATTTGACCTTCGTAAGCCGCGACGGATGCAGTAGAAATTATTACACCGCGCTCCCCATCACCATTAGCTTCACGCTCCTGCATTTCTGCTGCGGCTAAACGAAGAATATTAAAGCTACCGCATAGGTTAACCGAAATAACTTTGTTAAAAAAATCGAGAGGCATGGTGCCGTCTTTACCTAGAATTTTTGAGGGAACCCCTATTCCTGCACAATTTACTGCGATAGCGCATGCGCCGTGGGCTTCTTTTGCAGCAGAGAACGCTTGTTCGGCGCTTTCGGCGCTAGTGACGTCGCAACTAAATGCCAGGCCACCTATTTCTTGAGCGACTTGCTGGGCTTTTTCGATTTGAACATCAAAAATAGCGACCTTAGCGCCATTTTCGGCAAGTAGTCTCGCTGTTGCTTCACCCAGGCCTGAAGCACCTCCGGTGACAATGGCAGGTATTCCCGATAAATTCATGATGCTCTCTCCAATAAATGCTAATAATTTGTCAGCATCATAACAAATTCAACAGGATTGAAGGAGGTAAAAATTAGAGGAGTGTTTGCAAATTTAGATGCGCTTAACGACAGACGGTTTATTGTCCCAGCGATGAATAAAATCAGGTATTTCTTTGATAGGTATAGGCTTAGCGTAGAAGAAACCTTGTGCAAAATCGCAACCCAGTTCAATTAATTTTTCTTCTTGTTCTTTTTCTTCAATACCCTCTGCCAAGACTTCGATGGATAAACTGTCTGCCAGGGTGATAATACTTTTAACTAATGCCTGGTCTGAATTGCTGTTGATGATTTCGTTGACAAACATCCGGTCAATCTTGATTTTTGATAAAATATGACTGAATTTCTTGATATAGCCTAAGGATGAATACCCGGTGCCAAAATCGTCGATGCTAAAGTGCAGACCCGACTTTAGTAACTGGTTAATGCCTTTCATAACGACGGGGTCATCATCAAGCATTAAACGCTCGGTTACTTCCAGTTCGACCCAGTCAAGTGACTGTAAGAATACTTTATGTTCAGTGGTCCAGTTTCCTAATTGTCTATGATGAAAATTCGTTGGACTAAAGTTGATAGAGACGATGTACTCTCGATCGAATTCTGCTCGCCATTTCTTGACCTGGGCTATTGCATGTTCAAATACCCAGATATCTATATCAAAAATTAGGCCGGATTTTTCTGCAATGGGAATAAATAGGTCAGGGCGAACTTGGCCTAGGTCTTCATCGTGCCACCTTAGTAGGGCTTCGAATCCGGTTATTGACATGTTTTTGAGGTTGATCAATGGTTGGAAATACAGCTCTAAATCGTTGTTTGCCATCGCTGCTTTGAGTTTATTCTTGATCGTGTTGTGCAAGACTATGTTGTGCAACATTGATTGATCAAAGAATGAGAAGGTATTTCGACCCGCATCTTTTGCTCGATACATTGCCGTATCGGCTTTACGAATTAGGTCTTCAGTTGTTTCACCATCTTCGGGATAAATAGCTACCCCGATGCTGCAGCCAAGTTGAATTTGGGTGTCATTCAAAATGAAGTTTTCTTTGAATGTTTGAATTATTTTATCAGCAACATTTTCGGCTTCGACATGGGTCAAACATACAAAGCTCGCAATAAACTCATCGCCACCAAATCTTGCGACATATCCGTCATGCAAGTTAAGCAAATTCTTTAGACGTAGTGCGCTGTCGAGCAAAATCTTATCGCCGCTGCTGTGCCCTAGGCTATCGTTAACCTCTTTGAATCCGTCTAGGTCGATAAAAAATATAGCCAGCTTAGATTCAGTTTTTGATGCTTTCTGATTCAGCATTTCTTCTTTCAGGTGCTTCTCAATGTGCCGACGATTTGGCAGGCTAGTTAGAATATCGAAGTTGGCTTGGTATTCGAGTTGGTTTTCGTATGACTCTCTGGCAAGTGCAAACTCAGCGACTTGTTTTCTGCCCTGATTTAGCGCTAACACCAGGTCATGAATTTCATCTTGGTAATTTGGTCGGTCTAGTACAATCGGTTGATAAGATTTACTGGTTAGTTCTTCGGGTTGAGCCGTTGCCTCACTGATTGTCGATAAGTGTCGTGTAACTGATTTTTTGACGATAAAACTGAAGACAAATCCAATTAAGCCAATCATCAATGTTGAGCTTAATAAAATGATGATAGATTGCTGCTGAACGTTTTTGAAAATAAGCTCGTCTTGAACATCAACATCTATTCTTCCCATACTTTGCCCGTTGAACATCAAAGGGCTAGACAAGCTAGCAGGAAGTTCCATTTCGCCATACTGATATTCATTACCAAGCGACTCGACGATTCTTACGCCCTGTATGGAGGGCATGCGATAAACACCTTCAAGCAGAATATGAGTACTGTCTTGGTCTACATTCCAAAGGCTTCTTGCTAATTGTTGGTTAACCGCTTCAATTGTTCCTTTGGCTTCGTCGTAGACAGAAACTCTTCCATCCTCGTATTGCTTGATAAGGAGGGCGGACACGGTTGCTAGGGTGAAAACAAAGCCAATGGAAACGAAATATAACGTTAGACGAGAGCCAAGTTTGAACAGTCGAAATCGCTTTTGCATGTTACTGAACAGTTTTAGTGACAAAATCCGACCTTCCTTAACTCAATTCTTATTATTTAACGACCTATTTACGTACAGTACGCTTGAAATATTGCTATCTAATAATCGCCGCTAGAGCCCGTAAAATATGTGTCAAAGGATATTTCATTTCAAACATTCGGCGCGATCTTTAAAGCTTAGTCTAAAAACAATTATTAGGAAGAATTTTTTGGGCAGTGTTAGGGGGCATCTGGATATATAAAAGAGTTTGTTAATACAGGAAGCCACGGTATGATAGCGCAGCTTTTAACCTACTAACCGGAATGTACGCACATGGCAATAAAATCTGATAATTGGATTCGTAGAATGGCAGCTGAACAGGCCATGATTGAGCCTTTTGAAGCGGGCCAAGTCCGAGAAGGGAAAGATGGTCGAATAATTTCCTACGGAACGTCTAGTTATGGTTATGACGTACGGTGTAGCAGCGAATTCAAAATATTCACCAACGTCCATTCAGCGACGGTTGACCCTAAGAACTTTGACGAAAATAGCTTTGTTGATATAGACAGCGATGTTTGCATTATACCGCCCAATTCTTTTGCGCTGGCTCGAACGGTTGAATACTTTAGAATTCCTCGTAGTGTTCTTACTATATGCCTTGGTAAGTCAACTTATGCACGTTGCGGCATCATTGTTAATGTCACGCCACTTGAGCCTGAGTGGGAAGGGCATGTCACTTTAGAGTTTTCTAATACAACAAATTTACCTGCGAAGATATACGCTAACGAAGGTGTCGCTCAGATGTTATTTTTTGAGTCGGATGAAGTTTGCGAGACTAGCTACCGAGATCGAGGTGGCAAGTATCAAGGTCAGCGCGGCGTTACACTCCCCAAGACATAGACAAGCTAAGCGCTCATGGCTGAACAAGAAGGCGTTATCAAATACTGTTTGAACTTTAAACCTGAGGGTGCAGAGTGCAGCAGCCATGACTTGTTTTTGCTTAATGAGTGCAGGTCGATACTCAAGTCCAGACACTTGATAGGTCAGGACCCAGAGCGGTACGACAGCTACAGCTACGGGAATATCTCTATTCGTTGTAGTGAAAGGCACGGTTTTGTTATTTCTGGCACGCAAACGGGTAAACAAAATGTCTTGTCAGGTGATCATATCGCCTACGTTAGTGAAATAGACGCGCCGGCAAATACACTTAGTGCCATCGGCAATATAGAACCTTCATCTGAAGCGATGACGCATGGCGTCTTGTACCAAGTAAGCGATGAGATAAATGCAGTGATACACGTACACTCTCCCGATATTTGGCGGAATTGTGATGCGTTGGGTTTGCCGGCGACGGAGCGAGATATCCCTTACGGGACGCCCCAAATGGCCAATGCCGTGACAGGTATTTCATTGTCGCTACTTAAATCAAATTGTCTACCCATCATTTTTGCGATGAAGGGACACGAAGACGGCATTGTCTCGGTGGGTCAGACACTGGGTGACTGTACTGATCTGATCCTGCACTACCTTCATCGATCTCAAGATCTAGAGTCCTAATCAAACCATTGGTATTGTTATGAACAGACAAAAATTCCAAAAAGCACTTCAATCTATGAGCGCCTGGAGAGAGAGGGCTTTTATCTTGGCTGTCGCAGAAAGAGCTCTACCAAATGCTATTCTTTACGTGAGCGCGCAAGAAGGGGAGGGTGGTGATTTTTCGGTGATGGTCGACGCAATATGGCAGCATCTAGTCGTTGAGCCGAACGAGGAAGAGATTGTTGAGTTATTAGACGAAGTCGTTTCGCATATGCCTGATCAAGATAATGTCGATAACTACGGTGTTTTACCGACTACCGATTGTTTTAGCTTACTAGAACAAGCTTTATTAGCGGGGGTTCACGACGAAAAACGGCGAGCCTTCGAGGCAAGTCAAACTTCGCTTAGCACCGTGACGCAATTTATCGAATTCTCAGAAGGGGACGGTTTGAGTGAAAATAAACTCATTAAACTGTTTGACTCTCACCCTTTGATTGAAAGAGAGTTTTCGTTTCAGGCGGAGCTAAACGATTTGCTACGAGCGGCGAAGCATCCGGGCGAAGTGCTTATAAGCGAAATAAGAGCACTGGCACAGGATGAAGGTGTCAGCAATATTGGCATCAGTTTGACATAAGCTTATGAGATTAAGATTTACGAGATAAGGGTTTCTTGATGCGTCTATCTGGATTTACCGTTAGTGCTATTGCAACTGCCCTTGCTGCTATAACATTCACCTCGACATTGCTGGCAGAAAAAAAGCATAGTCTTGCGCTTCAACTTGATAAAACAGATGACCTTATTCAAGTTCATCATAAATATTTCAAACTCAATTATGATACTGAACCCGAACTAGTTTCGATTCGATATAGCTACACGTTCAATGAAGACCTTAGTATTTCGTCACTAATCCAAACCGGTGGTGACGATTTAAGTGACTCAGGACTTTCCAATGTAGCTGCATTTCTTTTGGATCAGAACATTATCGGGTTCGGTAGTGCCGTGAACTATCGATATGACGACTGGACGTTTGGGTTAGGTGCGTCACTTAATACTAGCAAAGCTGATATTGCGGCGAGCTCAAAAGCTCAGCGGGTAAGGAGTTTGGTCTTTAATGAATCTATTAAGTCTAGCGCGGTTACCATGGATGCGGCTTACGACTTTGACTATGAAAATTTCGTATTCTCGACGATGTTGACCTTAGGGTATCAACGAACTGATACAGAGATTGACTTGGAATTGAGTCATTATGTGGTCTTGAACGGCACGTCTGTGGACACGTTGGATACAAATTCTGAGTTTTTCGAAGGGGGTTATCTTTCTCCTGCCATCACTGTTTACTACTTGCTCGATGGTTCAGATGAGCTACTATTGTTGCCGTCTCTATCGCTAGTTTGGTCTGAAACTATTTGGGGTGAAACCTCTAGTTATTCAAATACCTTAAGGTCAGGTGTGTTGAAAAAATCAGACCTCCAAACTGAATCAGCCGAGTCAGGATCAGGTAGCGCGTCGATATCGCTTATGGTCTTGTGGGGCGATTATTATGGAGATGTTAGTGTCGGTCAATCTTTCAGTTCTGACTCCGAGAACCAGACGATGTCGTTTTCTCTAGGAATGGATTTCTGAGAGGAGCGTATTGCTCCTCGAAAAGGCAAAATTAAACTGCTGGCTGAAAACGTTGCTCTAGATATTGAATGATGTCTTTGGACTCATACATCCAAGTTGTATTGCCTTCTTCTTCGATTTTCAAACACGGTACCTTTAGATGACCGCCTCCGGTGACGAGTTCTTTTGCATATTGAGGATTGCGCTTGGCGTCTTTTGTTTCAACATTCAGGCTATTGCGCTGCATTGACCAACGTACTTTTACACAGAAAGGACAAGCCGCATATTGATAGAGCTCAAGATTGGATGTTTTTCTATCCAGTTCTGTTTGTTCTTGTGGGTCACGCTTAACACCGCGAGGATGAAAAAAGAAATCAACCGTTAATATGATTCGGGCAAGAAACCAGCGTATAAATGCCATGAGCAGTCCTAAAATTCTTCGTTGCAGGCCGAACGTATTTTTATTCACGCCCTTTGTTAGGCCCTAATTAATCGAGGCCGGAGTCTACCAGAAACAAATTATATTTGTACAAAAAATGACAAATGCTTAGGTAGACAATTGGTGTATGGAGGCTAAGTTAACATAGACGATTGATCTTGAAAGTGTTCGACTACCAAAAGCCGAACTTGTCACACAATTTCACGTTCCAGGTGCGCTGTAACCCAAGATCTTACATCGGAGAAATGGTAGTGTTCCAGCGCTGCGAAACCACGGAGTGAGCGAACACGTAAGCGGCTAAATAGAGGGCTGGTTAACCCGCAGAAGAAGCGACTTAAAATGGTGCTGGAGCACTCTTCGCCAAGCTTATTACGTATGTCAGAACTTAGTTCAGTGAAATTAAACGAATCTAAGGTACTAAGTTGTCGAGGTTGTGGGAGTGTTGCAGGTTTGCCTGCACAGACTGAGCAGTGTCCACAATTTGAGGGCGCGTCATGATCAGAAAAATACTGAGCGAGCTGAGAGCTTAAGCACTGATTTGTTTCAAAGAAAGACATGAGTTGATGTACTCTGCCAATTTCACTTTGTTCTTTATCGCTAAAACGTTGAAACAGTGATTGGCTTAGGTTTTCAGCATCAATATGATCTGGAATAATTTGGTAGACCTGAGTCATTTGTTTGCTTTGTAGTTCGATCATGTTTTCTTGGCTTAAATACTCTAATGCAGTTATGACTCTGTTTCGGTCACAAGGATATGTTTGATTTAATGCCGATAAGTTGAGCGTTTTCCATACTCTTGCGTGGTCTGAGGTTTGTAGAATCGCTTGTAAAAATAGCCTGCGTTCTCCTTCAAATCGCTCTAATAGTGTTTCTTCGTCTCCAGTTAGCTTGTATTTATACTCTGCAAAATAGCTGTATCGAGGTTCGATAACATTAGACAGCTCTAGATAAACTAATAGGGTCTTAAGGGTCAATTGTCTGATGTTCGATTGGCTTGATAAACTTGTTAGCATCAACTCCCAAACTTTGTTTGAAGTGCCCTCAAGACTTTTTGAGATTTCACATAGAACGAAGTCGATTGCTTTTTTATCAGGCGTATCTCCGTAGACAAAGTTTTCCAGTATATTGAGGTTTTCACGGTTTGCCAGTACTAGGCACTCAGCCGGTAAACCGTCGCGCCCAGCTCTGCCGATTTCTTGTGCGTAGTTCTCGATTGATTTTGGTAAATCGTAATGAGCAACAAAACGTATGTTACTTTTATCTATCCCCATACCGAAGGCTATCGTAGCGACAATCACACCCTGATCACTTGACATAAAACGGTCTTGAATTTTTTGCCGTAGATCGGAGTCCATACCAGCATGATAGGCCTGCGCAGCAAATCCTGAGGATTTTAAGGTTGTGGCAACTTGCTCGGCCGTTTGTTGAAGAGTGACATAAACGATTCCGGCTTGGTGTTTACGACTGTTGAGCCATGAGATTAAGGTAGAAATTTTCTGTTGGTTAGTGACTCCTTGGACTGACAACGCCAAATTTTCACGATAGAAACCAGCTAATACGATGTCTTGGGTGGATATGCCAAACTTACTGCCCATATCTTCGACAACCTGACTTGTCGCAGTTGCTGTTAGCAATAAGGTTTGTGGGATATTGAGGTCTTTTTGGTATTGCGGTAGTTTTAGGTAGTCGGGGCGGAAGTTATGCCCCCATTCTGAGATACAATGCGCCTCGTCAACCACCATCATCGAGATGTCTATATCTGAAATAAACCGCCTGAAACGTTCGTTATTCAAACGTTCAACTGAAATCATTAAGACTCTTATGTTTTTATGTCGAATGCCCTCCATTACAGAGTTTGTTTGTTCCCGAGTCATACTAGAATCAATGCTGGCAGCGTTGATGTTCTTTCGGCCTAAGAATTCCAACTGGTCTTGCATTAAGGCTAACAGCGGCGAAATAACTAAGGTTAGTCCGGGGAGTTGTGTCGCCGGTAATTGATAGCAAAGCGACTTTCCGGAACCGGTAGGAAAAATAGCGGCTGCGCTTTTTCCTGTAAGGATCGAGTCGACGACTTGTTGTTGCCCGAGGCGGAAATCGTCAAACCCGAAGTAGTTTTTTAGTAAGGTTTTCGAGCAAGATTGCGGCATTGAATGTTAAGAGTCCTTATGATTTTGCCTTAGCAGCTTCAGGCCCTCAGTCGCAAGTCTTGAGCTGCCATGAACAAACTTCCCACCGGCCCTTAGTGAAAAATAAATCGTGTTGAGTATTTCTTCATGGGAACCCTCAACGACCTCAGACACCTTATTTACAGCGGGTACTTTTCGGAGCACTGAAAATGGCTCATCAGAAATGGATCGTTGCATTGTTTCTACTGTGCCGACTGTATGTTGATAGGCGCTGGCCAAAAGGTCAATTGAGCCCGTAACTATTTCTTCGTTGCTCAAGCTTTTTGCCTTAGTGGCAGTAGACGCGGAGCTTGCGGTGAAATGTCGAAGTTTTGTGTTTGTTTTACTCTCGTCAAACCATGCTTTTAGTTGAGAGTATACGTCGTCAGAATGGGCCAGTGGAATATGAGGAATGCCTTCGAAATGTTGGTGGATACTATTTTTTGGGGCAGATTTCGGTTTTGCACTTGTTTGATGAACTAGGCTATCGCCGACTGCACTATTAAGTAGTTTGTTTTCAGATATCGACCCGCTCACAAAGTAGTGCTGGGCGTCAGCATGAAAGCTGACACAGGTGAGGCTTTCGGCTTCAACCGTTTCAGATGCTTGGCGGGGAGTGCTCAAGTTCATGAGCCCTGTTTTGAGATCTTTGATGCCCTCACTACGAATATCGATCCAATCAGCCCAAAGACTAATATATTCTTTAGGCATCATTCGTACTGCCGAACTCGCGAGGCTGCCAAATTTTTCGAGAGGAGACCCTTCGTGGGGCGTACCGATATAAAAGCATTGTTGAAGTTTTGCCAGCCATGTATGGTTGGCGTCGAGTCCATATTTTTGAGCTCCTCTCAGTAGTAGCCCGCCCATACTGAAACCAACGAGTACGATCTCGTCGATATTAATGGGGTATACCTCGACCAGGTTGTCGAGTAGCGCATTGAATTGCCGCCCGTTTTCCAAAATAGACAAGCCGGTATTGTACCTTAGGTAAAATGGCGTATGTCCGAACTCGTTTTCAATTCGAGTTCCGTAGTTGTCTTGCCCTTTCTCGGTAGGAGGCATATCCCAAACACTTTCTAGGTTGGTCAAACCATGAACGAGTACAACGATCTTATTAGATAGCTTTTTTTCGAGTTGGTTAGCCAAGGTATCATCTAAAGTAAGGGCACGATTTTGGTGATAAAAAGCCATATCAATTGCTAGAGGGTTTTTTTCGCGTACTAGGTAGTCGCCAATGACGCCATTTAAAATTGATCTACTCAAATTTGCCCAGTTGTTCAATGTTGAGAGTTCTTTGTTTGTTTCGGTCACGACCTTGGCTCTCCGCTGATGATTAATCGAAATGATTATTCATTATGCTTGGCAGGTGATAAAAGTATTGCCTGGTGTTCCTCAATAATCTTGCCAGCAAGGCGGCACTATAGGAAAATGCGCGTTTCAGGTAAGCTGGCCCAAACTAGAAAGGGCTACCTATACTACATGAAAGTTATGCACGACTACTAGGTTGTGTATCGGTCTCAACCTATATTTGCTGGCGAAATGTTTATGTTTGATTTGTCTATTTTTAATCACCTCTCAGACAAGAAAATTCTTGTGGTCGGAGATGTTATGTTGGACCGATATTGGAATGGTGACTCGCAACGGATTTCTCCAGAAGCGCCTGTTCCTGTTGTCAAAATATCTGATCGTTCTGACAAAGTAGGTGGTGCTGCAAACGTAGCTAGAAATATAGCTCACTTAGATGGTCAGGTTACCTTGATGGGGATTGTGGGTCATGACGAGAATGCGATGTTGTTGGAAAACTTACTGGCTTCAGAGAATATCAAGTCAAACCTGTTGAAACAGGATGATCAGCCCACCATCGCAAAACTACGTGTTATTAGTCGTCACCAGCAGGTTGTTCGTTTGGATTTTGAACAAACGTTTGCTGCCAAGCATGCTGAGTCGCTAAAGCATGAGTTTGAGAAGGTTGTACTCGACCACGATTTTATCGTCTTCTCTGATTACAATAAGGGGTCGCTAGCTTGCGTGACTGAGATGATCGCTATCGCACGAAAGCACGATAAGTGTGTCTTGGTTGACCCTAAGAACAAAGACTTGAGTCTATACAAAGGTGCGAATGTGCTCACGCCGAACAAACACGAATTCATAGCGGCGGGTGGCCTCACGGACTCTGAGCAAAGTATTGCAGATTCGGCGCGCGAAATAATGAAGCTAAGCGGTTTTGAGTCGTTGTTACTTACGCGAAGTGAGCAAGGTATGTCAGCGATCACTCATAATGAGAAAATTGACTTGCCTGCACAGGAGCTTGAAGTTTCAGACGTAACCGGTGCTGGCGATACGGTTATTGCAACCCTGGCCGTGATGATGGCGGCAGGTTTAGACTTATCGGATGCTGCAAAGATCGCTAATTTGGCCGCCGGAATTGTGGTTGCTAAACTGGGAGCCGCAGCCGTATCGCCAGAAGAATTGTATCAAGTCACAAATGAGTCGCTTTTTGCATCGCAAAGTAGTCACTACCAGACCCCATTCGACGAGGCGTTGAAACATATTCGTTTTGCTCGCCGCTCGGGTGAAAAAATAGTATTCACAAATGGCTGTTTTGATATTTTGCATGCAGGCCATGTGCGCTACTTGGAACAAGCGCGTGCGCTGGGCGACCGCTTGGTAGTGGGAGTAAACTCAGACGAATCTGTTAAACGTTTAAAAGGAGAAAGTCGCCCGATCAACACAATTGAACAACGAGCAACGGTATTGACGGGGCTAGCTTCGGTCGATTGGGTGGTGCCGTTTGGTGAGATTCAAGGCGACGAATATGACGATACCCCTTATCACCTTATTGATGCCATTAAACCGGATGTGCTGGTAAAAGGAGGGGACTATCGCGTAGAAGATATTGTTGGCGCAGATATTGTACATAAGCTAAAAGGACAGGTTAGTACGATCGAATTTGTCGAAGGCTGCTCGACCACGAGAACAATTGAATCGATCAAAAAACTCGGCAAATGACACGACACTTGCGATTTATTTCCAACCACTAAAAGCACTAGCTATGATTCGAGATCAAACCTCTCTTCGTTCAATTTGTATTCTTCGTCTTTCTGCAATAGGGGATGTTTGTAATGCTGTGGCTGCGATTCAATCCATTCAACGTTTGCACCCTGATCTTGAAATTACTTGGGTAATAGGGAAAATTGAAAAAATGCTATTGGATGGCCTGCCGGGAGTAGAGTTTGTTGTGTTTGATAAATCTCTCGGAAAGCGCGCATTCAAGCAACTCAAGCAAGATATGCGCGGGCGGAATTTTGATGCACTGTTGCATATGCAGGTTGCCTTACGAGCCAATTGGGCGGCACGAATGATTCCGGCAAGGCGAAAAATTGGTTTTGATTGGGGGCGTTCGAAAGAGTTTCATGCACTTTTCACCAATGAAAGAATCAAAGAGCAAACTCATGCACACGTGTTAGAGGGTTTCTTTGCCTTTGCAGAACGACTAGGCGTTGCTGAGACCGAAAAGCATAAACTGAGCTGGAATATACCGGTATCTGACGATGATCAGGCGTATGCCGATAAGCATATTCAGCCCCATTCTATTTCGCAACGTCGCACCTTAGTTATTGCTCCTGCGGCAAGCAAGAAAGAGAGAAACTGGTTACCTGATCGTTACGCCGCGATCGCTAATTACGCCCATCAGCTAGGTTATAGAATTGTGCTTTGTGGTGGTCCTGCAGATATTGACCGTGACTTGGGTCGAGAGATCGAGCGTCACGCGATACCTTCGGTCATGAATTTAATCGGTAAAACAAGCCTAAAACAAATGTTGGCGCTGCTCGGAAATGCCTGCATTGTGTTAGCGCCAGATACGGGGCCGGCACATATGGCGGTCTCGCAAGGTACGCCAGTACTTGGCTTGTATGGCCATTCAAACCCTAAACGTACAGGTCCGTATCTCTACCAAAAGTATGTTGCCGAGGTTTACCATAAGAATCTATTCGAACAAAAAGGAAAAACATCGAATCAGCTACCGTGGGGTGCTCGTGTCAAAGGGAAGGATATCATGGAGCAAATTACGGTTGACCAAGTAATAGAGCGTTTTAATCAAATCGTAGAAGATTTTGGTTTCGAGGACGCTTAGTTTGCTTGGAGTCGTTGGCGCGTGGAGTTAACATACTGGATTGTTGCCGCGACATGCCTTTTTATCGGATGTTGGGTTCAGACCGCACTGGGTTTCGGTATGGCTGTCATCGCAGCGCCTATTTTAGTCATGATCGAGCCCAGTTGGGTGCCTGTGGTTATCACCATAAATGCGCTGGTACTAAGCGTCTTTAATACTTGGTCTCAGAGACAATGGGTAAATGCGAGGAGTTTGGCGATTCCAATGGTTGCTCGCATTCCCGGAACGATTCTGGGTGCTTGGTTATTGCTTCAACTTAACGTTTTTTGGTTACAGGTTTGTGTGGCAACGTGCGTACTCTTAGCTGTATTGGTTAGCTACTACGGAAAACAATTTTCCTATACATCAACACGATTGTCTGTCGCTGCGTTCGTAAGCGGTATTACCGGAACCACCACGTCAATAGGCGGGCCGCCTATGGCACTGGTAATGCAGCATGGTGACTCTAAAACGGTGAGAGCTAACCTATCTCTTTTTTTTATATATAGCTGCTCAGTTAGTATTGTTGCGTATGGGTTCATGGGTTTACTTACAACCGAAATCGTCTCGGCATCACTTAGCTATACTCCAGTATGTTTGCTCGGGTTTCACTACGGAAAGCGGGCTCAAGGTTTCGTTGATGCCGGACGTTTTAGGCCACTGCTGCTCACTCTATGTACAATCGCAGGATTGATCGCTTTGGCGGGCGCGATAAAACAGTTCTAAGTTGTGAAGTAGGTTTCTTATCCCGAACAACGAGAGCTTGATCGCTGATTTGCAGCTCGTTATATTGGCTTCTCGGTAAGCGGTGGGTGCACGGTGTCGTGTTACCCAGCTTTGATTGTTAGAGGCTTTCTTGATGAGCAATGACGTATTGCGATATTGTGGTCAATTTCTCTCAGGCCTCCCTCTGAGTGATCATGGGTTAGATGACGTAAGTATTGCGATCAAACAAGTTGACCCTGCACTAATAAGCTTATTGTATGACCTATCAATTGAGGTGGGTATCAAGCCTGACGAGGCTTGTATCAGAGTATTGCCTGCAATTTTTCAAAGTGCCTGTTATCAGTTGTTGAGCTCGCAAGAAGGCAAAGTGAATGAAAAAAGTATTTGCTTACTTACTCTTCAGAATCTACATAACTTGGGCTTACAAAAATGTGGACTTAGCGACCACCAAAAAATACAGTGCTACAAGCTACTCACCTTAGTGAACGCGGCGCAATCAGACAGTATTAGTGTCGTTCGTTGGAATTTGGATAAATCTATTTATTCAGTGAAAGGAATCAGCGCCTATCAATATGAAGCTTATTTTTCGATTATCTCAGCAAATACCAAAAAGCATGAGTTATTAATGTCTTTGGGGCATGCCTATGGAATTCTGTCGGGTATAGCTACCGATATTTTGAATAAACATGCGCGATTTGAATCTTTAAATTCGACTTCTCAAACAGAGTTAAAAAATTGGGCGCTGACGCAAGCAAGAACCATCGCCAATGTTGAAATTCTTCCGTTAAGTGTTCAACTACCTAGCTTGATTCAGTATCTACGATAAGCATATTTTAATGATGAAAAAACCACCGCAAGTAAACTTGCGGTGACAGACTGTTATATTTTATGGTAGTTCGACTAAGCCACAACCATTTGTATTTCAACAATATTGTTTTCAGACTCATATGACTCGTAATGAGTATAAACCTCGCGACATTGGTCGGTCATCTCAAACCCCTGAGCCTGAAGCTCTGCAATAAATGGCATATAACCCTGGTCGCCCATATTTTTCAGGCTCCCCTTAAACGTTTTCTCTACACACTTTACCGGCTCTAATGTAGTGGCTTCTAGCGCACCGTTATAGCCAGAACTACTTTTAACGGGTTGTGTCATTTCGAGATCAAATGGGCTCGACATATCGTCAGTGCAATTTCGATAGACGAAAATCATTGGGCCATCTGGTTCTAGCCCACTTTTGCTGACATCGTCCATCACGGTTT
>ENA-OSET01000815-OSET01000815.1-sediment-metagenome-genome-assembly--contig:-NODE-815-length-34159-cov-12.424183_pt1 | contig 34159 bp, 30 predicted proteins | sample MGYA00237882_ERZ534229 | MGnify/ENA primary metagenome ERZ534229 (study PRJEB26408, sample SAMN06266212) | sediment metagenome | isolation source: Hudson Canyon methane seep mesocosm | place... | reverse complement strand
AAACATTTAAACTGACGGATCAAGTATCAGGTCGTTTAATGGGGATTCGTGCTGATATGACGCCGCAAGTAGCACGTATTGCGGCACATAATATGCGTGAGCACACAGATGTATTGAGATTGTGCTACATCGGTAATGTGTTGCATACACTACCTCAAGGAAAATCACGTAATCCAATTCAATTGGGTGCTGAGATCTACGGTCATGCTGGTCCTGAAAGCGATATGGAAATATTGCAACTTATGATCGAAGTGCTAAATACAACTGGTGCTGTATCTGATTTGTTATTAGATTTAGGTCATGTAGGGATCTATCGCGGTCTAGCTGAGCATGCTGGTCTAAGTGATGAGCAAGAGCATGAATTGTTCACAGCACTTCAACGCAAAGCTTTACCAGAAATTGAAGCGTTATTAATCAGCTATCAATTAGCGGGTGATAGTCAAGCAATGTTATTAGCATTAGCAGAGTTGAATGGTGGTGTTGAGGTCTTGGCAATAGCCAAGAAAGTACTCGCCAATGCACCTGAACAAGTTCAACTTGCACTCGCAACCCTGCAAACGATTGCTGATATGACTGCGAAACGTTTACCAAACTTAACACTGAATTTCGATTTGTCAGAATTACGTGGTTATACCTATCACACCGGGTTAGTTTTTGCTGCATATCAAAGAGGTTCTGCCAATGCGGTTGCAACAGGTGGACGTTATGATGATATTGGCGCTGACTTTGGTAATGCTCAACCTGCAACGGGCTTCAGTTTAGATTTGAAAGTACTTGTTAATCAATTGGCAAATATGAATTCTCAAAAGACACCACAGTATGTGGCTTGGTGTGATGATGAAGCGGAACAGAAAAAAGTAGAGCAATTACGCGAACAAGGCGAAGTGGTAATTTATCAGTTTGCAGAAAATAAATAATTAATACGACGGCTTATAACCGTAGTTGAAACAGGAAACACAAAAACGTGGCTAAAAATATCGTTGTGATCGGCTCCCAATGGGGCGATGAAGGTAAAGGTAAACTGGTTGATTTGTTGACAGATGATGTGTCAGCAGTTGTCCGATTCCAAGGTGGCCATAATGCAGGTCATACATTAGTAATTGACGGTAAAAAGACAGTTTTACATTTAATTCCATCAGGTATTTTGAGAAAGCATGTTCAATGTTTGATTGGTAACGGTGTTGTGTTATCGCCTGAAGCTTTATTGAAAGAAATGAATGAGCTTGAAGGTAATGGGATTCCTGTTCGGGAACGTTTAAAAATTAGTGCTGCATGCCCATTAATCTTGGAATATCACATTGCTTTAGATCAAGCCCGAGAACGTCGTCGTGGTAAATCTGCTATCGGCACAACAGGTCGTGGTATTGGTCCAGCATATGAAGATAAAGTTGCCCGTCGTGGATTACGTTTAGGTGACTTAATAGATGAACAAGGTTTTGTTGCTAAGCTTGAAGAAGTTGTTAAATTCCATAACTTCTCACTGATTAATTATTATCAATCTGAACCTGTTAGTTTTGAAAAAGTACGTGACGAAACATTAGCTATGCGCGATGTTTTATTACCTCTTATTGCTGATATTCCTCAAATGCTGAAAGAGTATTCTGAAGCGGGTGATAATGTCATGTTTGAAGGTGCTCAAGGTGCCTTATTAGATATCGATCATGGTACCTATCCCTATGTGACATCATCAAATACTACAGCAGGTGGTGCCGCAGCTGGTGCGGGTGTTGGACCATGTCATATTGATTATGTCTTAGGTATCACTAAAGCATACGCAACTCGTGTTGGTGCTGGTCCGTTCCCATCTGAATTACTAGATAGTGAAGGTTCAGCTAATGAAATTGGTCAGTATTTAGCAGATAAAGGGCATGAAGTCGGTGCAACAACAGGCCGTGGTCGTCGTTGCGGTTGGTTAGATATGGTTGCATTGAATCGTGCTTGTTGGGTAAATAGTGTGACCGGCCTATGTCTAACTAAACTAGATGTATTAGATGGTTTAGACACAATCCGTTTATGTATTGCTTATGAACGTGATGGTAAAGCCGTAGATATTCTACCTTTAAGTGCTGATGAATTTGAAGGCTGTGAGCCGCAGTACATTGATATGCCGGGCTGGAGTGAATCAACATTAGGTATTACTGAGTTTGATAAATTACCAGCGAATGCTCAAGCCTATATCAATAAAGTCGAAAGTTTAGCTGGGGTACCGATTGACCTAGTGTCTACAGGACCTGATCGTGTTGAGACTATTGTACGTAGAGACTTGTTTAGTATTTAAACTTACAAAACTATTGTTACATTTAAGCGCCCTCTTATGAGGGCGTTTTTGTATCAAATACCAGAGCTATAGTGCTTAAGTGGAATTACACTCTAGCGGTGAAAATTTACAAACTTTTAACTATTTATAATTACTTTCTATATGAAGAATTAAAAGTAGAAGGCCGCGATTCCATTAGATCAAATTCTTCACTAGATGCTTCATGGTTAGGATCTAATCTACATTTTTCTGCATATGCATCCCATCTCGCATATCGTTTTTCAAGCTCAATAAGTGATTCTAGATACCTAATACGTTCATTGCTGATCGCTACTTGCTGTTTATGAGTAAGAGCTATTTGCTCTTCGTGATTGAAAAAGTCTCTATCCATCATATTCTCCCGACTACTTTATTATCACTATAAACTGTTACAGGCTATTTTCCAAAGTCATTAAGGTTATTGTATTTGAAGTTACTGAATAGGTTTTGTTACACCTGAATATATAGCTGAATAGTCGGTGTTCGCTAAACCTTGCTCAAGTGTTTTATCTAATAATTGACTAATACCTTCAAGTGCACAAGTTTCTAATTCGAGCTGTTTGGCTACGGATAAAAAGAGTTTAGTATCCTTAGCCAAATGCTTAGTTGGGAAGTTTGGATTAGTAAAATCTTGCTTAAGCATACGGTCGAGCTTTTTATCAAAGGTTGGGGCATAAAGCGCACTATCTCGTACGATTTTCATAAACTGTTCAACATTAATACCTTCTTTTTCTATTAGCCCTAAACTTAATGCAAAACTTGAGGTCAATCCGGCAATCAATTGATTCATTGCGAGTTTAACGGTTGCACCTTGGCCGGTATCACCAATGTGCTGAGGATCTTTACCTATTAATTTCAATAATGGTAATGCATTCATATAGTCATCAGTACTACCGCCTGCCATTAAGATTAATGAGCCGGATCTTGCTTCAGGCAAGCTACCCAATACAGGACATTCTAAATAGTGACCTTGGTTTTCAGTGACTTTATTTGCAATAGCGCGAGACTCGTTGGGAGCGATGGTTCCCATTTGGATAATCGTTTTGTTTTTAAATGACTCAGCAGAAATACTATCAAGTACAGTGTTGATAGCCTCATCATCACTGAGCATCAGCAAGCAAAATTCACTGGCATTAAGTGCATCTTGCGCAGAATCGGCAATGACGGCGCCTTGTTGCTGTAATTGAGTTGTTTTATCAGAACTACGATTGAAAATAGTTAAATCCTGATGCTGTTCAAGAAGGTGTTCACCTAATGCTTGTCCCATTAAACCTATACCAATGAGAGAAATATTCATAAATTAAATTCCTTAAATAATAGAAGCATAGTACAGGGTAATGTAGAATACTCGGAATTATTTTACCGTACAGACAGGGGATCACTGTGTACAAGAAAAACATGACTATTGCTGGATTTGATGATGAATTGTTCAATGCGATTGAAGCAGAGAACCAACGTCAAGAAGATCATATCGAACTTATTGCATCTGAAAACTACACTAGCCCACGTGTTATGGAAGCTCAAGGCTCTTCATTAACCAATAAATACGCTGAAGGTTACCCAGGTAAACGTTATTACGGTGGTTGTGAATATGTTGATCAAGCTGAGCAGTTGGCAATGGATCGTGCGAAGACTTTATTTGGTGCTGATTATGCCAATGTGCAACCACATTCTGGTTCACAAGCAAATGCAGCTGTTTATTTAGCGCTATTACAACCGGGTGACACTATTTTAGGTATGAGCCTTGCTCACGGTGGTCATTTAACTCATGGCTCTAAAGTAAGTGCATCAGGTAAAATCTACAATTCTGTTTCATACGGTCTTAATGAAGAAACGGGTGAAATTGACTATGATGAAGTTGAACGCCTAGCTAACGAACACAAACCAAAAATGGTTGTTGCTGGTTTCTCTGCGTACTCTCGTGTTGTTGATTGGCAGCGTTTCCGTGATATTGCTGATTCAATTGGTGCCTACTTATTAGTTGATATGGCTCATGTTGCTGGTTTAGTTGCTGCAGGTGTTTATCCTAACCCTACACAAATTGCTGATGTAACAACAACGACTACACATAAAACATTACGTGGTCCACGTGGTGGTTTGATTTTAGCGAAAGCAAATGCTGAAATTGAGAAGAAATTAAACTCTGCTGTATTCCCTGGTTTCCAAGGTGGTCCTTTAATGCATGTTATTGCTGCAAAAGCAGTAGCATTCAAAGAAGCGATGTTGCCAGAATTTAAAACATACCAAGAGCAAGTTGTTAAGAATGCACGCGTAATGGCGGATATCTTTATGGCACGTGGTTATGATGTTGTATCTAAAGGTACCGATGACCACTTATTTCTAGTTAGCTTTATCGAAGCGGGATTAACAGGTAAAGAAGTGGATGCATGGTTGGGTGATTCAAACATCACAATCAACAAAAACTCAGTACCTAATGACCCTCAATCTCCATTTGTAACATCAGGTATTCGCGTGGGTACACCTGCAGTTACAACACGTGGTTTTAAAGAGCAAGAATGTAAAGATCTTGCGACTTGGATGTGTGATGTTATTGATAGCCGTGGTGATGCAACTGTTATGGCTGACGTGAAAGTGAAAGTATTAGCAGTATGTGCATCATTACCTGTTTACAGCTAAGATTAATCTGAAATGCGTTGTCCTTTTTGTGGTGCTGATGATTCAAAGGTAATCGACTCACGTCTCTCTGCTGAGGGGGACGCGATTCGACGCCGTCGCAGTTGCGTGGAGTGTAAAGAACGTTTTACAACCTATGAAACTGCAGAATTAACACTGCCACGCTTGGTTAAAAGTGATCAGTCACGAGCCGTGTTTTCGGAAGATAAATTGCGTTCGGGGTTTTTGAAGGCCTTGGAAAAAAGACCTGTTAGTATTGATGCAATAGATTCTGCTGTTAAAGGCATTATTCGTCAATTGATTGCGACAGGGGAGCGTGAAGTCGAAAGTCGCCTTGTTGGTGATTGGGTGATGGACGCTTTACGAGAATTGGATGAAGTGGCGTATGTACGTTTTGCTTCAGTCTACCGAAGCTTTCAGGATGTGAATGCTTTTCGTGAAGAAATTGAGCGAATGGAAAGCCGAACCGAACAGTCGGATAAGTGAGAGGGATATTTTATGCTTAGAGTCATTATTTTTTGCGATATTTGTAATCCCCAAGGTGTTCGTTATATCGAACAAACGAGAAGTATTCAGCGCAGTGATGTAGAGGGACGCCGTATTACTGATGATCGAGCTTGGTTTGAAGGATCGTTGGAAGCAGCACTTGAGCAGTTGTGGCAATATGAAAATGGAGAACATATTTGTCCACGTTGTCAGGAACGCCATAGTAAGTCTTAATCATGTCAATTCATGAACATTATATGGCCCGTGCTTTGTGTATTGCAGAGCGCGGGCTTTTTACAACAGATCCTAATCCTCGAGTAGGCTGTGTTATTGTCAAAAATAATCAGACTGTTGGAGAAGGCTGGCACCAACGTGCTGGTGAAGGCCATGCTGAGGTAAATGCACTTCATGCAGCAGGACTATTGGCAAAAGATGCTGATGCTTATGTCACATTAGAACCGTGTAGCCATTTTGGTCGTACAGCTCCTTGTGCTGATGCTTTGATTAAGTCTGGTGTGAAACGTGTTTTTGTTGCGATGGAAGATCCTAATCCCCTAGTTGCAGGCAATGGTATAAATCGGCTTAAAGAATCAGGCATCGAGGTCAGTGTCGGGATATTAGAACAGCAGGCGAAAGAGTTAAATCCTGGTTTTTGTAAAAGAATGCAGTCGGGTAGACCTTTTGTACGCAGTAAAATGGCAATGAGTCTTGATGGACGAACGGCAATGGCTTCAGGTGAGAGTAAATGGATTACAGGCCCAGCAGCGCGGCAAGATGTACAAAAGTTAAGAGCTAGAAGTTCAGCTATTCTAACAGGTATGGGAACAGTACTTGAAGATGATCCTGCTTTAACAGTTCGCCCTGAAGGTGATTGGTATCATGATAAACAAGCACTTAGGCAGCCGCTACGTGTAGTGGTCGGCAGTCAAAATCTTCCTCAATCAGCAAGATTATTTGATACAGCGGATGCGGTTATTTTGGCTACAAGTAGTCAGTGTAATGCTGAAGTGAAAGAAGATGTTTTGCTGTTAGCAGAAAAAGACGGGCAACTTGATCTAGCAGCATTAATGAGCGAGCTTGCTGCACGTGAGATTAATGAAGTCATGGTTGAGGCAGGTTCAAAATTGAACGGTGCATTATTAGAAGCAGATTTAATTGATGAATTAATTATCTATATGGCTCCTAAAATAATGGGTGATTCAGCTAAAGGCCTTTTCCACTTACCGGCCTTACAGACCATGGCTCAAAATATTGAACTAACAATTACAGATATTCGTGCAGTTGGCAAAGACTGGCGAATTACAGCAACTCCTGAAGTCACGAAGGTTAAATAAACTATGTTTACCGGCATTATTGCAGCCCTTGGAAAAATTGAATCATTGCAGGCGACAGGCGGTGATATTCGTATGATAGTGGATACACAAGGCTTAGATCTATCTGACGTTAAATTAGGCGATAGTGTCGCTAATAACGGCGTTTGTTTGACTGTCGTAGAGCTGGCTAAGGCTAAACTTAGTTTTGATGTATCTCGAGAAAGTCTTGACCGTACAAGCTTAGGTAGTTTGAGTGCTGGTTCAGAAATAAACCTTGAGAAAGCGCTGGCTGTTGGTGATCGCCTAGGTGGACACTTTGTCAGCGGACATGTTGATGGACTAGGAAAAGTGACTGCTAGACAAGAGTCTGCACGTTCAGTGCAATTTCGCTTTGAAGTGCCTGCGGGGCTTGAACGTTATATTGCCGAGAAAGGTTCTATATGTATTGATGGAACAAGTCTTACTGTTAATAATGTGTCACACGTGAGTGGGGAACAAGTAAATTGGTTTGAAGTGAATATTATTCCTCATACCATGCAAGAAACAATCATGAGTGGATATAAAATTGGTACCGAAGTAAATTTGGAGGTTGATTTAATTGCTCGTTATTTAGAGCGGTTACTGCCAGCAAATAAAACATCAGGTATTACACGCGAAACATTGCTCGAAAATGGGTTCCTAAAATAATGAATTTAAATAGCACAGCTGAAATTATAGATGATCTAAAACAAGGGAAGATGGTCATCATCATGGATGATGAAGATCGTGAAAATGAAGGCGATTTAGTGATGGTAGCTGAAGCAGTAACAGCACAAGCAATCAACTTTATGGCGCGTTATGCACGTGGATTGATTTGTTTAACGTTAACAGAAGAACGTTGTCGCCAACTTCGCCTACCTTTGATGGTATTAGATAATCAAGCAAGTTATGAAACTAACTTCACTGTTTCAATTGAAGCAGCACGTGGTGTGACAACTGGTATTTCTGCCTCTGATCGTTCAAAAACAATTAGAGCAGCAGTTCAGGCAGATGCTAAACCAGAAGACATTGTTCAGCCAGGACATATTTTTCCCGTCAAAGCACAACCTGGTGGCGTATTGACACGGGCAGGACATACTGAAGCGGGCTGTGACTTAGCTCAATTAGCAGGCCAAGATCCTTCAGCAGTCATTGTTGAAATTCTTAATGAAGACGGCAGCATGGCTCGTCGTCCAGATTTAGAAAAGTTTGCCGAAACACATGAGCTCAAGATTGGTACCATCGCCGATTTGATAAGTTATCGCCTCGAAAATGAAATGACAGTGCAACGTTTATCGCAGTGCAAAATGCCAACACAGCATGGTGATTTTCAGCTATATAGTTTTCAAGATACCGTTAATAGCCAAGTGCATTTAGCGATGGTTGTCGGTGACATTACTGCTGATGATGAAACTTTAGTGCGTGTGCATATGGCCGATCCACTAGGAGATTTATTAGGCGCTACACGTGAGCCAGCACACTGGCCATTAGATAAAGTTATGACCCAGATTCAACAGGCTGGAAAGGGTGTATTAGTTGTTTTACGCCAACCGGAACAGAATAAAAAATTGGCAGCTAAGATCGAACTTTATCAGCAACAAGATCGTGGTGATGTGAGTTCACAAGCTAAGACAGGATGGGATTTAAGAACCTTTGGTGTCGGTGCTCAAATATTAGCCGATTTAGGTGTAAAGAAAATGCGAGTACTAGGTACGCCAACTAAACTGACAGGATTATCTGGTTTTGGTTTGGAATTAGTGGGCTATGCTGAGGATACTCAAGCTTGAGTCACAAAAACATAATAGTGATTGCTGGAGAAGCCTCTGGTGATGCTCATGCCGGAAGATTACTTGCAGAGTTAAAACTATTAGCTCCAGATATAGCTGTTAAAGGTATTGGCGGTGACACGATGCGTGCAGCTGGCGCTGACATTATTGTTGATTTTTCTGAATTGGCTGTAATGGGGCTGGTCGAGGTGCTTAAGCGCTATCGACAGATTAAAAAAATATTTAATCAAATGGTTGAGTTATTAAAATCAGACAGACCTGATTTATTAATTCTGGTCGATTACCCAGGTTTCAATTTGAAACTTGCCAAAGTGGCTAAAAAGTTAGGGATCCCTGTCCTCTATTACATTAGCCCTAAAGTATGGGCATGGCGTGCTGGTCGTGTAAAAACGATCAAAAAGTCAGTTGATCATATGGCTGTATTATTTCCCTTTGAAGTACCCATTTATGAAGCGGCTGGTGTACCAGTAACATGTGTAGGTCACCCACTTGTTGATGCGGTTAAGTGTAATAAGACATCAAAACAAGCGAAGATAAAATTTGGTATCAAGTTAAACCGCCGAGTGATAGGTTTATTCCCTGGCAGTAGACGTAGTGAAGTCGAAGCTTTATTACCTGTAATGCTAGAAGCTGCTGAGAGATTACAAAAACATCATAAAAATATAGAATTCGTGTTACCGGTCGCATCAGGTTTAGATATGACTGTGGTTGATAGCATTTTATCAAAAAGTAATTTATCTGTGAAAGTAGTCACTGATGATTTCTATCAACTCACTGCAGCATGTGATGCCATTGTTGCTGCATCTGGAACAGTAACGTTGGAGATTGCTTTATTAGGCATACCTCATTTCATTAGCTACCGTGTCTCACCGATAACGTACAGTATTTTAAGTCGTTTAGTACGCATTCCTTATGTAGGACTATGTAATATTGTTACTGGTAAGCCTTTGATACTCGAGTTACTTCAAAATGAGGTTACACCAGAACGATTAGAGCAAGAACTAACAAGTCTTTTAACCGAGAAAAATAGTAAAGAGCATGCTGAAGATATTCGCCAGCAAGTATTAACAGCCCTTGGCCCTTCTGGCGGAGCACGTAATGCCGCTCAGTTAGTTATTGAGCTAGTGGCGCACAATGATTGATTACTCATTAGTCGCTGGGGTGGATGAAGTAGGGCGAGGCCCATTAGCGGGTCCCGTAGTGACTGCCGCTGTGATTCTTGATCCTAATAAACCTATTGAAGGTTTGAATGACTCTAAAAAGCTAAGCGAAAAACGTCGTGAAGAGTTAGAACCGCTTATTAAACAGCGTGCTTTAGCATGGTCTTTAGGTCGTGCCGAAGCAGAAGAAATTGATCAAATAAATATTCTTCAAGCCACTTTATTAGCAATGAAACGAGCAGTTGAAGGTTTGGACATAGAGCCAACACATGCCTTAGTGGATGGTAATAAAGCGCCTAACTTGGCTTGTCCTGTGACAACTATTATCAAAGGCGATCAGTCTGAGCCAGCCATCGCTGCTGCATCTATTTTAGCTAAAGTAGCAAGAGATAGAGAAATGAAGGCTATGGATGAATTGTACCCAGGCTATGGGCTTGCGAAACACAAAGGTTATCCAACTAAACAACATCAAGAAGCATTGCTGGAATTAGGTGTTACCCCTATTCACAGACGAACATTTAAACCGGTACGGTTGGCGATCAAATAAATCCTGTACTAGCATTTCTCTAAAAGTTACTTGAGAAAGTCACATCAGTAAAGTTTATTTATGCACGTATATTATTAGCTAATCTTGCCAACGGTTTACATTCCTATGTTGTATGATGGTTCGGATAAAAGTGATTGGCCAAACCATAGTGTATTAGATAGGGAATAAAGAATGTCCGCTGAAAAAAAGAATAAACCACTTCAACTTCCTTATTCTGGACCAAGTTTATTAAATATGTCATTGCTTAATAAAGGCTGTGCCTTTAATGACCAAGAGCGGAAAGACTTTGATTTAATGGGCTTGTTACCACGCCGTTATGAAACGATTGAGCAGCAAGTTGAAAGAGCTTATGCTCAATATTCAAGCTTTGATGAAGCAATCAATAAACATATATTTCTTCGTGCTACACAAGATAGTAATGAGACCTTGTTTTACCGTTTGGTTGAAGAGCATCTTGAAGAGATGATGCCTATTATCTACACACCGACAGTCGGTGATGCCTGTGAACGATTCTCTGAAATATACCGACGTGCACGAGGCTTATTCATTGCTTACCCAGATAGAAAGCATATTGATGAAATGTTAGCTAATGTGACTAAACAAAATGTAAAAGTCATTGTAGTAACAGATGGCAGTCGTATTCTTGGTTTAGGGGATCAAGGTATTGGTGGAATGGGCATACCAATTGGCAAACTTTCTTTATATACGGCATGTGGCGGTATTAGTCCTGCGTATACCTTGCCGATCATGCTGGATGTAGGAACAAATAATCAGGCCTTATTAGATGATCCTTTTTATATGGGCTGGCACCATAAACGAATAGAGCAAGATGAGTATGATGAATTTTTAGAGTTATTTATTTTAGCAATTAAGCGACGTTGGCCTGAAGTATTACTACAGTTTGAAGATTTTAATCAAACGAATGCCTTACCATTGTTAGAACGTTACCGTGATGAAATCTGTTGCTTTAATGATGATATTCAAGGGACTGCTGCGGTGACTGTCGGTACACTATTGGCCGCTTGTAGTGCTAAAGGTGAGAAGCTTTGTGAGCAGAGGGTAACCTTTGTGGGTGCAGGTTCAGCAGGTTGTGGTATTGCCGAACAAATTGTAGCTCAGATGTGTGCTGAAGGACTTTCAGAACAACAAGCTCGAAGCCAAATATTTATGGTTGATCGTTATGGATTATTAACTGAGGATATGCCAGAACTATTGGACTTCCAAAGACCATTAGCTCAAACAAAGGCTAATATAAATGTGTGGGAATGTGCCGGCGATTATGCCTCTTTAGTTGATGTTATGAAATTTGCTCAACCGAGCATCTTAATTGGTGTGTCAGGCCAAGCAGGCTTATTTACTGAAACAGTAATTAAAACAATGCTGAAGGGATGTAATCAGCCTATTATTTTTCCTTTGAGTAACCCTTCTAAGAAGATTGAAGCAACACCGCAACAATTATTAGAGTGGACTGACGGTCAGGCAATTATTGCAACAGGCAGCCCATTTGAACCTATTGAATACAAGGGCAAGACTCACAGTATTCCACAATGTAATAACAGCTATATATTCCCAGCATTTGGTTTAGCCGTGATTGCTGGCAAACTAAGTCGTATAAGTGATGAAATGTTAATCGTTGCAAGTGAAGTCTTAGCTGCGGCTGCACCAATAGTTAAGACTGGCGAAGGTTCATTATTGCCACCATTAACAGAGATTACTGAGTTAAGTAAAAAGATGGCATTTGCGATCGTGAAGGTAGGTCAGCAACAAGGTGTTGCTATAGAGATATCTAATCAAGCATTAATAGAAGAGATTGAACAAAACTTCTGGCTTCCTGAGTACAGGAATTACGACAAGATCTAAGTCAAAAAAATGTAGGAGCGGCTTTAGCCGCGAATGGACTAGTGAGTCACAATAAAACATCTGCATGGTTGGTTAGACTTGTTCGCGGCTAAAGCCGCTCCTACAACATAGAGTTTTAGATAGTTTTAAAACCCATCAGTAATTAATACTTCATTAAGAGGCAACTGACCTGAACGAGGTCTCGCATCTTCTTTCTTTTTACCAACAGTGATCATCATTGTAATGATGTGATCGTGTGGCAGATTGATGATTTTAGCAACAGCATCAAAGTCAAAACCATCCATAGGGCAGCTATCGTAGCCCATGCCTTTAGCCATCAGCATAATATTCATTGCTGCAATGCTTGCTGAGCGAATACATTCATCACGTTGGCCTTGATGATGATTGGTGTAGTAGTTTTCAATAGCAGGCAATAAGAAACCTTGAACTTCTTCAGGCGCTTCACGCCAGTAGCGTTCTGGTTGTTTTTCCCACGCATTAAGATCAGCACATAACACTAATAATAATGATGCTTCTGTGACCTGAGTTTGACCCCAGCTAGCATCTTGGATTTGTTGACGTTTATCTTTATCTTGAACATTTACAAAGCGCCAGTGCTGAATATTAAAGGCGGTAGGAGACAAAATAGCGTATTCCATCAATTCTTTGATTTCAGCATCGCTCATAATATGCTCAGCATCATAATGTTTGACGGAACGACGTTCGGTGATGGCTTGTTTTATATCCATGGATTCTCTAATTTTTATAATGGGTCGACTTTAATATAGATAGTCTGTTGTAGGTTGCGGTGGCTACGGTAACTTGTTGCGCCTTGTTTTTCAATGTTGTTTTCGTTATCAATATGGCCTAATTCTATCCATGTTCCCACAGGGCCAGAAATAGTCGTAATGATATTGCTGGTATCAATCGTGCCACTACGCTTAGAAAGCTGACTAAAACGAGGATGTAATTCTATAATCGCTTGATGATTGGGTAAAATTCTAGCGATAGCCTGAAAGCCACTATTGATGCTGATGTAGTCTGTTGATGATTGTACGGCGACAGCACCATTAGCCAGTATTAGTAGATCTTGTCGTTCCTGAGGAAATTCTTGGCCGAGTGAAATTAAGATAGGGGTGCCAGCAATACCTTGAGCTTGATAGCGTTGATCTTTATTTCTTGTTGTATTAGTAGACCATGTGTTCACTGAAGCTACAGCAGAAGCTCCTTCATTATTTATTGAAACGTCGGCACCTACTTCTAATTCTTTTTGCTTTGATAATTGTTCATCGGTCTTTAATACACTAATTTTAAGACGTTGAAGTGGTGTATCGAGTTGGTTAATGAGTTGTTTTACATCTTTAAGGGCTGAGGGCTTAGCCTGCAAAATAATATAGTCATTAAAAGCGCGTGCTGTGGCGTCACTGGGCAGAAAAGCTTGAATTTCGGGTAAAACTTCAGTGGCAAGTCGGTGGTTGAGTTGAATTGTTTCAATCTTTTGTTCGGCTAAAACAAAACTGCTAAATAGGCAGGTGAATGCTAACAATAAAATCTTCATAAGTTTAGCCTCCTCATTCCAACATCAGGGCTACTTTGACTCCATAGTTCATCAAAGGTTTTTTGTAACTGACGAACTTCCAATCGGTCATATAAACACGCAAAGCCATCATAAACAGTGGCACGAGGGCAGTTTAGATAAGCAAAGTCATCAACTAATAACAGTGTTTGCTGTGAGTCACGATGTTGCATTGCCGTATTGTGAATATGAATCGAACTTGTTAAGTGTTGGGCTAAGGGGATAAGTCGGTGATCACGTTGTACATTAACTGAACTGTCATGCACCAGAATTTTGATTTCAGTTCTAGCACTTTTTAAAGCAAGATTTCGAACACAGTCAATAAATTCAGGATTATCAAAGAGTATTGAATCAATATCTCGGCCATAAATACAGATCTGACGTTGTGCCTGCTGAGCCATTTCTAAAACGAGTGCACGCGCTTCATCCCTACCCTCAAAGCGGATGCGCTCCGATTTAGATTGAGGGTAGGGATGAGTTGTCATAATTAGCAGTTGCGAGCTTGTTCTGCTGCATTACCAATATAGTTTGCAGGCGTGAGTTGTCTTAAACTTTCTTTCGCTTCTTCAGGTAGCTCTAAACCGTTAATGAACTCAAGCATGATCTCTTCGTTAACACGACGACCACGAGTCAGTTCTTTTAAGATCTCATACGGGTTTTCGATACCATAACGACGCATTACAGTTTGAATTGGTTCAGCTAATACTTCCCAGTTTGAATCAAGATCTTGTGCCATTGATTCTGGATTAGGATCCAATTTGCTAATACCTTTTAAGGCCGAGCTATAAGCCAAAATAGAATATGAAAAACCAACACCGATATTACGTAATACGGTTGAATCCGTTAGATCACGCTGCCAGCGAGAAATAGGTAATTTAATAGCTAGATGGTCAAACATTGCATTAGCTAAACCTAAGTTACCTTCGGCATTTTCAAAGTCGATAGGATTTACTTTATGCGGCATGGTTGAAGAACCAATTTCACCTTTAACTGTTTTTTGTTTGAAATGACCAATAGAGATATAACTCCAAATATCACGACAAAAATCAATTAATACCGTATTGAAACGCATCATTGCTTGGAATAATTCAGCCATATAATCATGTGGCTCAATTTGTGTGGTGTATTTATTCCACTGTAAACCTAAACCTGTAACAAAGGCATCCGCCATCATAGGCCAGTTAACATCAGGGTAAGCAGATAAATGAGCATTGTAGTTACCTACCGCACCATTCATTTTGCCGTAAAGTAATACCGCAGCAACATGGGTACGTTGACGCTCTAAACGGTGCACAACATTGGCCATTTCTTTACCTAATGTTGTAGGTGATGCTGGCTGACCATGGGTACGAGACATCATTGGTGTTTCAGCATGTTCAATCGCTAATGTACGAATAGCACCAATTAACGTATCCATTTCAGGCAAAATAACGTCTTCACGGGCATTTTTAAGCATGATGCCGTAAGAGGTATTATTGATATCTTCAGACGTACAAGCAAAGTGAACAAACTCATTAACCGCATCAAGTTCAGCATTAGCTTTAAACTTACGTTTAATGAAGTACTCAACTGCTTTAACATCATGATTGGTTGTGCGTTCAATTTCTTTAATTTCTGCCGCGTCTTCAACTGAGAAGTTAGCCACGATATTGTTAAGAAACGCTTCAGCTTCACTGCTTAGTTTAGGTACTTCTGCAATGTCATCATTAGCACCTAATAGGTGTAACCAACGAACTTCAACTTCAACACGTGCGCGTATTAAGCCATATTCACTAAAATAAGGGCGCAGGGCTTTAGTTTTATCTGCATAGCGACCATCAACGGGGGATATAGCGGTTAGTGAAGTAAGATTGTTTTCCACGAAAGCTCCAAAATAAGCAAAATAATAGGACAAATTATATCAGATCTCGGGTTATCTTCGGAGAGCATGTTAAAATGCTGTAATAAATATCTAAATCATTGGAGTTAGCTACGTGCTGAATGAATATCATAACCATGTTGAACAACGTGCCCAAGAAGGTTTGCCACCATTAGCATTAGATGCCGAACAAGTATCTGCATTAGTTGATTTGCTTAAATCAGCTGCTACTGAAGAATTATTAGATTTATTGATCCACCGTGTACCGCCAGGTGTTGATCAAGCTGCTTATGTTAAAGCGAGCTTTTTAGCGGATGTTGCTAAAGGCAGTGCTTCTTGTACATTAATTGATGCAGTTAAAGCGACTGAGCTTTTAGGCACAATGATGGGTGGCTACAATATTGAGGCATTGATTGAATTATTAGATAACGATGTTACAGCTGCTACTGCTGAAGCTGCTTTATCAAAAACATTATTAGTTTATGATGCATACCATGATGTTGTTGAAAAAGCTGCGACTAACGACTATGCCAAACGTGTGGTGCAATCTTGGGCTGATGCAGACTGGTTTACATCACGTCCAGCATTAGCTGAAAGCATCACAGTCACTGTATTTAAAGTCGCTGGTGAAACTAATACTGATGATTTGTCACCTGCTACAGAAGCATGGAGTCGTCCTGATATTCCATTGCACGCTAAAGCGATGCTTATTAATACAATGGACTCGCCATTAGATGATATTGCCGAGTTAAAGAAAAAAGGTCATCCATTAGCCTATGTAGGTGATGTGGTGGGTACGGGTTCTTCTCGTAAATCAGCGATTAACTCGGTGTTATGGCATATGGGAGCTGATATTCCATTTGTGCCTAATAAACGTTCAGGTGGTGTTGTTCTTGGTGGCAATATTGCACCTATCTTCTTTAATACGGCTGAAGATTCTGGTGCCTTACCGATTGAATGTGATGTTGCTCACTTAACTACGGGTGATGTTATTACAATTTACCCCTACGAAGGTAAAATCACCAATGAAGCAGGCGATGTGCTGTCAACATTTGACATGCGTCCAACGACATTAGCCGATGAAGTGCGTGCCGGTGGTCGTATTCCACTCATCATCGGTCGTGGTTTAACAGACAAAGCACGTGAAACATTAGGCTTGACACCTTCAGATGTATTTGTTCGACCTGTTGCGCCTGCTGATACTGGTAAAGGATTTACTTTAGCTCAAAAAATGGTGGGTAAAGCCTGTGCAGTTGAAGGTGTGCGTCCAGGCACATACTGTGAACCTAAAGTAACCACTGTGGGTTCGCAAGATACAACCGGTGCGATGACACGTGATGAGTTAAAAGAACTCGCTTGTCTTGGTTTCTCTGCTGATTTAGTGATGCAGTCTTTCTGTCACACCGCTGCTTATCCAAAACCTGTTGATATTAAACTTCAACATTCCTTACCTGACTTTATCAGCACACGTGCGGGTGTATCGTTACGTCCAGGCGATGGTGTTATCCACTCGTGGTTAAATCGCATGGTATTGCCTGATACGGTTGGTACCGGTGGTGATTCACATACTCGTTTTCCGATTGGTATTAGTTTCCCTGCTGGTTCTGGTTTAGTTGCCTTTGGTGCCGCTCTAGGTGTAATGCCTCTAGATATGCCTGAATCAGTATTGGTTCGTTTTAAAGGTGAAATGCAGCCAGGAATTACATTACGTGATCTGGTTAATGCGATTCCTTATGTGGCGATCCAAAGAGGATTGTTGACGGTAGAGAAGAAAGGTAAGAAAAACATCTTCAATGGTCGTGTATTAGAAATCGAAGGTATGCCTAACCTTAAAGTTGAGCAAGCCTTTGAATTATCAGATGCCTCAGCAGAACGTTCGGCAAATGGTTGTACCGTTCACTTGAATAAAGAGCCAATCATTGAATTCTTGAATTCAAATATCTCGCTATTAGAGTGGATGATTGCTGAAGGTTATGAAGATGCACGTACGCTACAACGTCGTATTGATAGCATGAAAGCTTGGTTAGCTGATCCTCAGTTATTAGAACGTGATGCTGATGCTGAATATGCTGAAATCATTGAAATTGATTTGAATGAAATCACTGAGCCATTATTAGCCTGTCCAAATGATCCTGATGATGTGAAACCATTGTCTGAATTAGCAGGTATAGAGATTGATGAAGTATTCATCGGTTCATGTATGACCAATATCGGTCATTACCGTGCCGCAGGTAAAGTACTTGAGAAAATGGGTAATTTACCAACTAAACTGTGGATTGCACCGCCAACTAAAATGGATGCCCATCAATTACAAGAAGAAGGTATTTATAGTACTTTCGGTCGTGTCGGTGCGCGTACAGAAACACCGGGTTGTTCATTATGTATGGGTAACCAAGCCCGTGTTGCGGATAATGCTACTGTGGTTTCAACCTCGACTCGTAACTTCCCAAATCGCCTAGGTAATGGTGCTGATGTTTATTTATCGTCTGCTGAATTAGCAGCGGTTGTAGCCAGTATGGGCCGCTTACCAACAGTTGCCGAATATCAACAAAAGGTAGCGGGTATTGAGCCTATGTCAGATGAAATATACCGTTATTTGAATTTTAACGAAATGGATGAGTATAAGCGTTCAATTGATTGATATTTAAGTACTATTGAAAAATAAAAAGGCTGTTATCTTTTCGGGTGACAGCCTTTTTTCTATGAGGTGTTTGTGTGAGTTCCAGCGTTCAAATTATTCCGACATTTAACCTAATAGTGGCATTTATACCTGTCATTTTAGTGTTACTTATTTTGTATAAGTGGTCATTAAATTCAGCGAATGCACTGTATGCAGTGATACGCATGTTAGTGCAATTGTTGCTGGTGGGGTATATTTTAACCACCATTTTTCAGGCTGAAAGTGCCTGGCTTGTGATGGCTGTTATGGTAGTGATGGTGACGGCGGCAAGTTGGATTGCCTTAGGCACGATTAAGGATCAACGCTTATTATTGTTCCGCCATGTCTTCTGGTCAATAGTATGTGGTGGTGGTGTGACATTAGCCTTGGTGACGCAAGGTGTGATTAATTTAGACCCTTGGTTTGAACCGCAATACATGATTCCGCTGGCGGGTATGATTTTCGCTAATTCAATGAATAGTGTCAGTTTAGCTGCCGAACGTCTGCATGCAGAAATTCAACGTAATGTGCCTTATGACGAAGCCAGAACTATTGCCTTTAATGCTGCTTTTATACCGGTCGTTAATTCATTGTTTGCGGTGGGCCTAGTTGCATTACCAGGCATGATGACTGGTCAGATATTATCAGGTGTCTCACCCATTATTGCTGCTCATTATCAAATAGTAGTGATGTGTATGATTTTTGGTTCAGCTGGATTATCTACCGCCTATTTTCTTATTTTAACTAAATCAATTTTCTCTCAAAAAGAAAGCTAAGCACAGTATATTAGAAGATGATAATATTGCTTCAGAATATCAACAATTATCAAGGATCTATAATGAAAAAACTGTTAGCAGCACTACTTCTCCTTCCGGCGACATTAACAATTGCAGGAGAGTTGTCCGCTGATACACGTCAAATCGTAGAAATGCCTCCTGAAGTGAAAAGTATGTTTTTAAAGAATATGCGTGGTCATATGGAATCTTTAGATCTCATTATTGCCGCATTGGCTGACAATGATTTAACAGAAGCGGCAGCCATTGCTGAAGCAGGCATGGGCGCTGGTCATGGTAAAAAAAGACAATGTGAAGATGAAAATGGCGGAAAAGATAAACATCAACAATCTAAGCATCAAGGTAAAGGATTCGGCAAGTTTATGCCGAAAGAGATGAAAATGATGGGCATGGAATTACATATTGCAGCAAATGAGTTTGCTGATATCGCCCGTGAAGGCGATATGGGTGAAGCCTATAAATCACTACGCAATATCAGTGCATCCTGTGTGGCTTGTCACCAGTCATTCCAAGTTAAATAAATACACGTCATCTGTTTCGCTATAGCAGCGTTAAAAATAGTGTGATTTATAGCTGTGGAAATCTGCCTGTTTAGTTAGAATAGCCACATATTAATGTAATACCGCACATTTCAGGAGAGCCATGTGAGTCAGAAAATCATATTAAATGCAGATGATAGTATTACCTGCCCACATTGCGATAAAGCATTTCCTTTGGCTGATGGATTATCACACCATCTGATTGAACAATATGAAGATGAATATGAAGCGATGCTCAATAAAGAGCGAGCAGAACTTGAGCAGCGTGTAAGTAAAGAGCAACAACGTAAATCTGCTAAACAATACCAAACTCAACTTGATGGTTTAAAAGAACAGCTACAAGAGAGTAATGAGTTACAGAAAAAATCTAAAACTCAACTTGAAGCAGCCAAGAAAAAAGCCGCAGAACAGGCAAGGGAAGATGCAGATTTACAGCTTCGCGAATTGAAAGATGAATTAACAAATAAAGATAAAAAACTAGTCGAATTTCGCGCCGCTGAAATACAACTTCGCAAAGAGAAAAAACAGGTCGAAGAGCAAAAGGCTGACATGGCACTGGAAATTGAACGTAAACTTGCAGCCGAACGCCGAAATATCGAACTTAAAATCAATGAATCTTTTTCCTTAAAAGAAGCAGAGCTAAAAAAGAAAATTAGCGATGCCCAAAAAGCCAATGAAGAGCTCACCCGTAAATTAGAGCAAGGCTCACAACAGCTACAAGGTGAAGTATTAGAGCTCGAGGTTGAGTCTTTATTACAGCAAGCGTATCCCTTTGATGAAATAGAACCTGTTAAAAAAGGCGCACGAGGGGCAGATGTGATTCAGCATGTTAAACTTCGCTCCGGTAGTATCTGCGGCAAGATTGTTTGGGAGACCAAACGGGCTGAAAACTGGTCGAATAGTTGGATCCCAAAGCTGAAAGAAGACTTACAACGAGTCAATGGTGATCTCGCCGTATTAGTGAGTACCGTGTTCCCTGCAGATATTTCAGAATCTATTGTGCAATATGAAGGTGTATGGCTGGTTCGTCCTGAATTGGTCTCAGGCCTGTCTGCAGCACTGCGAACGGTACTGATTGAGTCTCAACGCCAAAAGTCTGTGAGTGCGGGCAAGGGTGAGCAAATGGAAGCATTATTTGATTACATCACCAGTAATCAGTTTGCCCAACGGGTGAGAGCTGTGGTCGAAAACTATGAAACTATGCGCGTTGATTTAGAAAAAGAAAAATCGGCTATGCAACGGCTATGGAAAAAGCGTGAAATGCAGATCAGTCGCATTTCAGATCAAATGTTAGCTGTTTGTGGTGAGTTACAAGGTATTTCTGCCGCCTCGCTGCCCATGTTAGATAGTATTGCTGGTTTAGACTTCGCGCTTGAAGAGGAATAAACCTTAACTTCAAACTATACTCATTACTTATAAGCTAACGGCAAATAAACCACTGAAATTTGCAGCGGTTAAGAGGTATTTAATTTCTTGTTGACAGTTGCTAAGTTCAATCGTGTTTTTATCAATAGAGGTATTTTTTTCAATATACTCTCTAAACACTAACATCATGCCTAAACCTGCACTATCAATAGAATGGGTATGTAAGAAGTTAATAACAATTCTTTTAGTCGATTTATCTAAATTATTTTCATAAGCCTGTCTGAACAGTGCCTGCTGTTTAAAACCAAACTGAACAGGTAGATTGATCATCAGGGTATTACTTTGTTTTGAGATAGAAATAGTCACTATTATTTGTCCTTAAATAAGTTTTATGTGGGGTATTTATATGCTTATAAATCAAGTTGCTTTTTGACTTCTCCACTGCACTATCCCTAGTGCATGTCTAAGATGATGCTGTTTTGAACTATTATGGGGGGAAATGGCTGCTGTAACGACCACAAAAGTGGCGTTGATATGTCTACTCGAATGAACGAGTAAGGTTTTGAGTCGTTTAGCGAGTAAATAGGGGGAGGTGATGTAAGCTGCGAATGTATGTAGATGTTGTGCTGTCTGTTGTTTCGAGTTCACTTGGTAAAATCCTTTTTTATACTGACACTTAGTCATATCCTGATGACTAACGACTTATAATTTATCGGGTTATTTATCTTGAGTCAAATTTATTTATATAACTGATTGGTAAGTATGGGTTTTTGCTATGTAAGAATTGATTATTAATTCGGATAGTAATAATTGTGGCAATAAAAATTATTAGTAATCACTAGGCAAACAATTTTATTATATGTTTGCAACTAGTTAATAATTGATCTGCAATAATACACAGCAGACTACTTAGCTTTGCCAGTAACGGGCAAATGAAAAACAGTGATATTTTATGTTGATTATTTAGTGAATGTTGCTAGGATCATATAATAACAATTTAGGAGTATGGAATGGCAACATGGTACAAGCTAGAGTTAAATGATGATGAGGCGGCAAAAAAAACAATGCAACGTGTGATGGATGCATTTACGCCTAAATATGTCGGTGCTGGTCGACCATTAGATATGGCTATCTTTTCTAGTGCTAATCCTGATGAAAAATCAATCACGCTCTATTTATCACCTAAAGCTGCCAGTTTAGCAATGCAGTTTGGTGCGAGCCCATGTGATGATAATTTTGTTAATACGGATTTATCATTATTAGTGGGTGATCAACGATGTGTCGGCCTATTATTTCCTGAAGCACAAGCGCAACAATAATTAGAACTAAAGGCTGAGCTTCCTTGCCTCGGATAGAGTGCTGGCTAGCAACTAGACAAGTACGTTAATCGTATTGCCGACATTGCCATTAGCACTGGGAAGCGATTGAATTAATTGTAATGCGGCTTGACCATCTGTTTTAATCTGATCGTTAGTTATTTTGAGAAGCGCTATTTCATGTTGTGCAGCAGTACGCTGAGCAGAAAGAATAGGTGATACTTGGATTGTTCTGTCAATATTCATACAACACCTCGTTTTGCTTTACGAACTATATTTTTATTTTAGCAGTTAAATGAGCCTAATAGCAATAAGTTAACTCATTTCATATTGACCTAGAATAGTAGTCATTTTGTTAAAAGCAAGGTGTAAGCGGCTTAAATTTTGTTTGGCTAACTGAAAATCCCCAGCTTGTTGTTGAGTGACAATATCTGTTGAAATAAAGTGCATCACATCATGGGCTTGTTGTAATTTGTCTATCCAGTCATCTTTAAACTGCTGATCTTTTCTGAGTCGTTTTAGCCAAGGGCTAAAATGACAGTTCAAATTTCGTGGTGTTTCATCAGGATTGTTTTCTAGCAAGTTTTCTATATTCTCTAACCAGTGACCTAACATTAATTTGAGAGCATGGATGTGTTTTTCTGCTTCTGATAACACTTCTTGACCGCATGACTGCCAGGCTGGATTTGCTTTGTATTGATTAATCCAAGTGACAATATTATCAGCAGGCATTGGTTTTGCAATGGCATAACCTTGTGCGTCATGACAACCCATCAAAATTAGCATGAGGCCATGATCCGATGTTTCCACGCCTTCTGCAATCAGTTCTTTGTTAAATGTGTTGGCGAGACCTATAACACCATCAATAATAGAATAGTCATCTGGATCTTCTAAAATATCCCGAACAAAACTTTGATCTATTTTGATGGTATTGGCTGGCACTCTACTGATATGGGACAGTGATGAATAACCTGTGCCGAAGTCATCAAGTGCGATGGAAACGCCAAGTTCATTACGGCAACGTGTTATCACCTGACTAATCATTTCTAGATCACTTAATACACTACTCTCTAAAATTTCCAGTTGGAAATGGGTTGAATCAACATGTGGGTAACGTGCTAATGCCGCATTAAGCTTGTCATAAAATGAGGCCTCGAGCAGATGGTAAGACGCGATGTTAATGCTCAGGTGTGTATCAATCTCGACATCATGCCATTGACTAAGCTGTTCGAGTGCATGTTCAATAACCCAGTCACCCAGGTCAACTTCTACCTCAGTAGCATCAATAGCAGGCAAGAAAGTATTAGGAGGAAGCAGGCCTTTTTGTGGATGTTGCCAGCGAATCAAAGCTTCGAAACCAATAATATCTCCTGTTACCATATTTACTTTAGGTTGGTAAAAAAGGCAAAGTTCATCATTGACTAAAGCGCGTTTTATTTCTTGTAAGAGCGATTGTTTATCGGCCACTTTTGAAGATTCAACAGCATCAAAGAAGCGGTAGTGATTTTTCCCTGCTTGTTTTGCTTGATACATGGCTTGATCAGCATTCCGTAATAAAACATCAAGTTCATTATTATCGCTAGGAAATAAACTAATACCAATAGATGCACTGATCTCAATAGAGTGGCCATCAATCAGGTAGGGTATGGTGACTGCTTTAACAATACGGTCTAATACATCAACACATTCTGTTGATGTAGTCGTTTCCCCTAACAGTAAGATAAATTCATCTCCCCCTAAACGAGAAACGGTATCTTCACTTCTTATGGTTGAAGTGAGGCGATAAGCCACTTCTATAAGTAGCTTGTCCCCTGTTTCATGACCATAACTATCATTAACCGGTTTGAAATTATCTAAATCTAAAAAACAGACCGCAAGTAAGGTCTCTGTGCGTTTACTATGGGCAATCGCTTGCGTAAATCGATCGGCTAATAGAATACGGTTGGGTAATTTTGTCAGCGGATCATAATGGGCTAATAGTTCCAGTCTCTCTTTTTGTTCTTTGCTCATGGTGATATCTGAGAATAAACCTACGTAATGCATGGTGTAGCCATCATTATCTTTTAGCGCTGATACTGACAGCATCTCAGCATATAATTCACCATTTTTTCGACGATTCCACATTTCACCTTGCCAATAGCCTTTGCCCTTAATTTGTTGCCACATTTTGCTGTAAAAATTGTGGTCTTGCATGCCTGAGCTTAGTAGATTTGGGTTGCGTCCAATAACCTCATCACGGCCATATCCGGTAATTTCACAGAAAGTAGGGTTAACATCAATGATTATCCCATGACTATCGGTAATAATAATGCCTTCATGGGCTTCATTAAATAATCGTGAAGAGAGTTGTGCTTGTTTTTCACTTTCTTTTCGTCGCGTAATATTGACCACGATGGCAACAAAAGCAGCTTGGCCTAAATAATCGGATAATTGCAGGTGAATTTCAGCAGGGTAAGTTGAACCATCTTTACGTTGATGAATCGTTTCAAAAATGATTTTTTGTTGCGAATGATCTTGTAAGGGCCGGACTAGTTCCACAAAAGTGGCAATGTCATAGTCTGGTTTAATATCTACAGGTGTCAGCTTGGTGAACTCTGCTAGGGTATAACCGATATTACTTAAGGCACCTTGATTGGCATGAATAAAACGGAAACTGCTGGCATCAAAGATAAATATTTCATTAAGTGAATCTTCGATAATTTTACCAAAGGCACTTACTTGAGACTGACTTTCTAATAGATTATTTTCTGCTTCTTTAATGCTGGTAATGTCGCGAGCAATACCAAATAAACCGATAATGTTTCCCTCATCATCACGAATAGGATATTTTCGGTTATCAACCCAGCCTTTATTACCTTGATTATCTACGGTCGGTTGAATTTCATGAGCGACTTTAATTTTGCCAGTGAAAACTTGTTTTTCCAGACTGTAATATTGATCGGCAAGATGTTCAGGAAAAACATCATAATCTGTTAAACCGATTAAGTCGGACCAGTGTTCAGATGGATCGGTTAAGTCGACTAGGGTTTGGCTTGCACCGGTAAAGACGTGATGGCGATCTTTAAAGTAGATATAGTCATCAGTATTTTCCATCATTGCGGTAAAATTAGAAATGATATTGGCATTAACGACAGTTTGTTTTAAATCTACGGCACTTTGTAACAAAATAGTCAGAGCAAGATTGGCTGAATCAGTGATGGCGATTTTTTTATAAGAGGCAATAACACACTTAATTTTACCGTCTTGTTTTCGTAAACGAATATTGCGTGAAATCGATGCAGAACTCACGCTATTTGCAAACAATGTATCGAGTATATCAACATCATCCGGATGGATAATACTTTGTAATGAAACCGTATTATTAATAAAGTCTTCGGCACTATAACCTAATAGTGAACTAATATTTTCATTCACATGCTTGATAATGTTTTGTTGTTCATCTAATTCAAATAGAAAGCTGATGTCTGACATAGAGGCTCATTGTTAGGAACAATTATATTTCTGCTGGAAAGGGTCTTTCCCGTAGCGATCAATAGATAATTACACTATTTATTGTGATGGATTATAGCAGGATTTTTATAAGCTAAGTATTACTGAATAGCACATTAAAAATCCTAAGCTTAAGCGCATAATAGGCGCAGAAAAAAACGATGGCGACGTTACGAATATTTAGTCGCGGCAGGAAAAATAAGTAGAGCATTGATCACCGCTATTTAGATTTAAAAGTTATTGACCTTGCGTTAGATCTTCTCTATATTTTCTTCTTAATATGTTCTCAATAAGTATTAAGGAAAAAATATGTCCATCAATAGTTCGCATAAAGATCGTTTATAAGTGAGGCCGTCGCGAAAAAAAAACTGGTCAAGAGTGATTATCTTGATTGATATGAACTGCTTTTTTGCACAGGTAGAGCAACAAGATAATCCGTTCTGGCGCAATAGACCTATTGCTGTCACTAATGGCGTGCAAGGATCTACCATTATTACATCGAGTTATGAAGCGAGAGCCTATGGTATTAAAACGGGCATGAGGCTTAGAGAAGCTCGGCAACTTTGTCCTGAGTTGATACAAGCACCATCGAGGCCGTATCGCTATGCGGAAATATCGACAAAAATAATGCAATCACTGCACAGTATTACACCCGATGTAGAAGTGTATTCAGTTGATGAAGCCTTTCTCGATGTAACCCAATGCCAATCTTTATTGGGCACACCATTAGAAATTGCTCAACGAGTGAAACAAACCGTGAGCGAGGTGTCAGGCTTAACCTGTTCAGTCGGTGTCAGTGGCGATAAAACAACGGCAAAATATGCGGCAAAATTAAATAAACCAGATGGGCTGACTGAAATACCACCGTGGGATGCTGAAAATACATTAGCAGCAATTCATATCACTGAACTCAGCGGCATCAATAAAGGTGTGGCTAATTTCCTTAAGCAATATGGTGTTGTGAATTGTGGTGATATGAAAAATATTCCTATCAGTATTCCTGCACAGCGCTTTGGTAATTTGGGCCGTCGGATATGGTTGATGGCACAGGGAAAAGATCCTGAGCTAATTCAATTGACGGTCAAGCCACCCAAAACGATAGGTCACGGTAAAGTGATGCCACCACAAACGAATGAATTAACAACTATCCTGACTTATTTTCAGCATATGAGTGAGAAGGTAGCTGCCAGATTACGAAAACATCATTTTAAAGCCAGTCATTTTTATATTGGTGTTAAAACGGAGCAAGGTTGGTTGCAGACAAAAGTGAAATTGCATCAGACTATAGATGATGGTCAAATACTATTTCGTCAATGTCGGCAGTTCACGATGATGAGGTGGCAAGGGCAGGGAGTGTATCAGGTGCAAGTAACGGCGTTAAATCCTGGTTCAGAACAGCAACAAATGTTATTTGAAAATGAACTTGTCGATGATAAACGTAGGCAACTTAATACCGCTATGGATCAGATAAACCAACGTTATGGTGAGTTTACAGTAGCACCTTCACGGCTAATAGATCGCTCAGCGATGCCGAATGTAATTGCTCCCTCGTGGCAGCCATCAGGCCATAGGAAAACAATTTAATGTGTGGCGGTGTTTATTTTGAGCATAGTGGCAGTGTACTAAGACACTACTTTCCTAACCCAAAAGCCGTGTTGCCTGTACAAAAAAAGGATGGCAGTATCATTTTATTACCCTGGGGTAGACGACAACAACAAATGGGCAGTTTACCTATGGGGGGCTGGGCTCGCTTAGAGTCTATTTATACCGGAAAGTGGGATAAGTATTTCCCCCGTGCAGTCAAACTCCCGGTGCTGAGTTTTATGGAAAAAGACTTTGCAGGCCAAAGCCATTGGTATGATTTAAATAAAGGCCAATACATTCAGGGCCTATTAGCTAAATACAATCATGAACAGTGTATTTATATTGTCACCATTGAGCCTGAGCTGGAGGATGCTCAAATACACAATAGATGGCCTAGAGTCGTTCAATTAGGTGAACCATCAAAAAAACAAATGGAATAGTAAACTCAGACAGCAATTTAACAGGTACTATTGTGCTATTTAAAGCTGATTACTTGTAAGTTTATAGCTAACTATAAAGCTATTGCCAATAGTGTGCTAACGGAGTGAAAAATGATCAAGTTCAATATGCTGTTTAACGTTATTTTAATTTTACTCACCTTTATTGTGGGCATATTTGTTATTAGCAGTATCACTAAGACAGATGTAGGCGGCCCGACTACTATTTATCCTGTTGAAACACTCGGTTTAGATGATGAAGGTAACGATGACGATGACGATGACGAATATGACTATAGTCTCGCTGAACGGCAACGTGTTGATCTCCATCTTTATGGTAGCGATACATTAGAGACCGTAACAATTAGTACGGTTGCAGTGCTTAATGATGATACTGAACCTAGTCTATGGCGAATAAAGAATGAGGAGGAATCTAGCAGAATTTCCAAACTAAGCGAGCAGCAGCTGTACATTACTTATCAGGGTAAGAATGTACTTTCTACTGACGAACTTATTTATGACTATATTCACTTTAATGCTGTCTGTACTGGCCCAGATAAACGCCAGCAGTTATTGTTCAGTATGGTTAGAGGGGGCACTGCGAATGGTGATATTCAGGATATGCTATTTGTTTACATCGATCCGATAAGTAACACCTTTCAATATAACGTTGTTGAAAGACGCTATTTGTCTGATGTGTGTGATATGGATAGTGCACAGGCTAATGAGGCTGAGCAAGCACAGTTATTAGCTGAAATTAATACTATCCATGAACAACTTCGTCCATCCATGGATGACACCGATGTTGCTAGCTACTTATTCTCAGAACACGCATTGCCTATACGCCAGTTTTCTAAGGATCAATTTGAGTCAATATTGACAGAGTTTAAACGTTTTATACCCGTTGAAATTGACATGGAAGAGGTGATAGAAAGCGATGAGTATATAGAAGAATATCCTGATTTTTATCAAGCTGACTTCATGATTAATGACATTGTTGAAGATGAACATTGGAAAGTGGTTGAGATACTCTATTTACAACTTGATGCATCATGGGGAGTATTAGCCGTGGAGAATAAAAGCACGGGTGATTGGACTTCTTTTTATACAGTCTCAGAGGGCGACTCAAAGCGGTACCTTTATTTAGACGATGAGCTTGAGCTTGTTGATGGTGAACTAAGGGGGGATTTTAAACCGTATAGTGAGCAGAGAGTGGCTGTTTCACTTGATGATTTTACGGTGCAACAGACCTTTGAATATAACTTTGAAGATTATCCAATTGAATCCTTTTACGCAGGGCCTATCGCCGAACTGAATACGCAAAGTAGCGAGTTTGCAGCACTATTTAGAACTCGCATTCGTCAGCAGCTAGAGCAAGGTGTGGATTTTGCTGGCCACTATTCATTGATGATGGCAGGCTGCGGCACCGAATGTCAGGCCATAGCGATTACAGATGTGATAACGGGTGATGTTGTTGCTGAAACGGTTTCGCGAGCAGGCGCTGAATATTATGAGGATAGTCAGTTATTAATCCTTGATGGTGATGAATACTGTCTCAGCACTGATATTTGTAGTCCAAGTTATTATCTGATGATATCAGGACAATTGCTTGAATTAGATTGAGCTGCTGCTTGCAGAGACCAAGCAGTAATTTGTATTTACGATTGCTTATTATTATGGATAAGACTCAGCATGAAAAACTATTTACACAAATCTAAGTTCTTTTCCATATTATCAAAGGCTGTTTGGAATTCGGCTAATCCCTTACGTGCACTATCAATTTCACCATTTTGAAACTGGAGCAGTAAGGCATGTGCTTGAAGATGTATGGTTTCATGAGACATCGCCAGCTGTTCTAAAGCAGCTTGGTCAAATAACTGGACTTGTATTGCTCTCTGGATCCATTTTCCACATGGACATTGCGTGTCGTTCATAATAGGCCATGATTCAAGAGTTTGTGCTGATGATTTAATATTGTTTATAAATCGCTCTTTCCAATGTTCAGTGATAATTCTGAATATGGTTAGCTTATTTTGTTGTGCTGTTTGCTGGTGACGACTATGGTCTAACCATGCTTGATTAGGGCTGTAGTGTTGAATCCATTGGGGGATATCTTCGGCTGGCATTGGCTTGGCAATACCATAACCTTGAGCTTCATCACAGCCCATCATTAGTAGCACTAAGCCATGATTTGTTGTTTCCACGCCTTCGGCAATGAGTCCGCGATTAAATGAATCTGCCAAGCCGATAATGCCATCAATAATACTGTAGTCACTTGGATCGTCAAGGATATCTCTAACAAAACTTTGATCTATTTTGATGGTATCAGCAGATAAGCTACGCAGATGTGTCAGCGAGGAATAGCCGGTGCCAAAATCATCTAAGGCGATATTAACGCCTAATATAGTTTGGCATTGCTGGATAATATAACTAATCGCATCAAGATCACCGAGAGCACTACTTTCTAATATTTCCAACTGTAGGCATTGTGAGTTGACTGTTGGATGTAGTGCCAAGGCCGATTCTAACTGGGTAAAAAAGGTCTCTGACTGCAAGTGATGTGAAGATATATTAATACTCACTTCTGGTCTAATATCTTGACGATGCCAAATTTCAAGTTGTGACAGTGCTTCATTAATCACCCAATCACCGACTTTTATTTCTAGCTCTGTGGATTCAATAATAGGTAAAAATTCTAATGGTTGAATCAAACCTCGGTCTGGGTGATGCCAGCGAATTAAGGCTTCGGCACCAAATACTTCACCTGTTGCCATATTTACTTTAGGTTGGTAATACAAGCTAAATTCGTTATTGATTAAAGCAAGATTAATTTCATCAAGTTGCTGCTGTTTTTGGGTGTGAAATGCATCATCTTCGACGCTAAACAAATGATGACGGTTTCTACCTGCTTGTTTAGCTTGATACATGGCATGGTCGGCATGGCGTAATAAGGTATCCAAATCAGCATTATCAAACGGGTAAAGTGTGATGCCACACGAGGCGCTGATAGAGTGTGTTTCACCATTAATGCGATAAGGTTGTGCAATAGCCTCAAGGAGGCGATCTAAAAATTGCTCACAGTGGGAGAATGACTCAATCCCCCCTAATAAAAGAGCAAACTCATCTCCACCTTGTCTGGAAATCGTGTCTTCATCACGAATGATGAGTTTAATACGAGCGGCGACTTCTTTAAGTAGCTCATCCCCGACCATATGACCATAGGTATCATTAATCGGTTTGAATTTATCTAAATCAAGGAAACATACCGCAATTTGAGTTGCATTTCGTTTGCTATGGGCCACCGCTTGCTGGAAACGATCTGCAAATAAAGTCCGATTAGGCAATTGAGTTAGAACATCATAATGTGCCATCTGGTGGAGTTTTTCTTGCTGATTTTTACTGCGGGTGATATCAGTGAATACACCGACATAATTGATGATCATGCCATGGTCATCCGATACCGTAGATATATTGAGTAATTCGGCATAGAGCTCACCTTTTTTGGTACGGTTCCAAACCTCACCTTGCCAGTGGCCATGCTCATCAATATGCTGCCACATATCGACATAGAACTGTGGGCTTTGTTTGCCTGAACTGAGTATGCGAGGGTTTTTTCCCATTACTTCTTCACGGCTATAGCCGGTGATGCGACAAAAAGCTGGATTGACATCAATAATTTCTTTTTCGGCATTGGTAATGGTAATACCTTCATTGGTATCACTAAATACACGGGCGGAGAGTTGCAGTTTTTCTTCTACCTTTTTACGCAAAGTAATATCATTAAAAACACCAACGCCACCGATAATTTCACCTCGGCTGTCAAACATGGGGACAAAATCAGCTTGCAAGTAAATGTCTTTATGGCCGGTGACGGAGCTATAAAGCCCTTCATAAAAACCAACTTGACCTGATAGTGATTGACGAAGTGCATCCAACATCTGTTCATCTACTAAATTATCCAGCATATTAAAGCCAATTAACACGTCTTTTGTGCTGCCGATCAATTGCTCAAACTGTTTATTTACCGTCACTAAGTTGCTATTGGCATCATAATGAAAAATGCCTACAGGTGAATGTTCAAGAATAGAGTTGATTTTACTTTCACTGATGGCCAATTTAAGTGTTCTATTTGCCACTTGTTTTTCTAAGGTGTCAGCTAAGTGGCGCGTGTTTTTTGAATAGGCTAAAACTAGAGGTATTGCGAGTAAGACAAACACCGTGCTGATGAGCAAAACGGTATATAAATCTTTATTTAACAGATCTTGAATATAAGAAATATCTAGATCAGCACCTACCACATAAGTTCGTCCGTCCTCACTGGTAATGGGAATAAATACACTACGGAAATGTCCCCATTTATCTTTATATTCAATATAGGCTTCTTCTTTGTTATTGAAGACAGCAAAGACCAGGGGATCGACATCATCATAAATATCCCCAAAGTGAGACAAACCACTATTATTGTCGAGTTCTTCATCTGTAGCACTGGATGAAGTAAACAAAATTTGTCCATTTTTTTGTATCAGGCTATAGATATAAACAATGTCACTATGACGAGTGAAGTTTGATAGCTTGGTGATATTAGTAATATCTTTGTTGCGGGACAGCCCCTCTTTCAACATATCTTGATGGTGAAAGCCATCTGCTAATAATAACGGGGTTGTTAGAGCAGCGCTTTGCAGACGAAGATCTAAATCGGCATAAATTTCTTGTTTCTCATGCTGGTATGAACCAACAGAAAAAACAACAATCCATAGGATATATAGGCCAATGATAAGATAAATTTTATTGCCAAAAACAGCATGTATTTTAGTCACGTTGCAGTCATGTCTCTATGTTATTTAATAACTGTAATACATAGAGTATAGCAATTTCTCTGTGGCATGATCTGATAAGTACTTGTTCATAGATAGTAGACAATAAAGTTTAGATAAACATACTGTCATTACTGTTGTTTTATCGGTTTAATTTAGTTACTGACTAGTAATAGTTTTTACATTTACGGATAGATTAGGCATAATCGAGTTGTACATTAATTAAAAGTAGAGTTAAGGATGATGAAACTTTTTAAAACAACGCTATATGGCGTTATTTTGTGTTCGCCCATTTTCATGTGGCTGAACAACGAGCAGGAGCAGGATTTCAGTGCAAAAGATAATGTCTTTATTAGCACTGTAGATCACAGTCCCCCTAGCTATAAAAAACCAGAACTCCCAGTAGAAGAGGCTGTAAAACCGCTAGCAAAAATGCCGGCAAGCCCCTCTGTTGTTGAAGCGTATCCACGCCAAGTTCCTAGGAAATCCGCCAAGGTTGCCGTCAAGCCACAGGTCAATTCCTGTGCAAAAGTGACGAGCAAACATGTGGCACATAAAAGGGAAATTTATGAATGGATTGATGGCAAGGGTCGGCGCCAACTTAGTGATATTCCACCTAAGCGAGATTATAAAAATCTAAAAGTAAAAGGTTTATATATTGATGATTACTTTAACTTAAAGTTAGATAGTCGTCATGCAGATCTACCTGCATTTACACAATCGGATATCCAGTCGGGTGTGACAAAAATTTATAAGACTTTAGTTCAGGTCATTAAAGTGTCAGAGTTACGGGCTATCAATCTCAATCTCAGGTTTTATAGTGATAAAGATCAGTTTCATCGTTATCGCCAAGATGTTGCTCCAGAAACCGGCTTTAAAGCGACAGGTTTTTATACCTCTCGTTTAAATGAAGCCACTATTTTTGCTGTGGGTAGCAAAGCGCATATGACGTCTATTAGCCTTCATGAATCAACCCATGCCATCGTGGCAGCAATGTTCGGTGGAGCACCCGTGTGGCTAAACGAAGGCTTAGCAAGCTTTTTTGATCAAATGATAATAACGGGCGAACAAACGTTTAAGTTTTCAATGGATGATCGGCGGATGAAATTGTTGCGAAGTAGTTCTATACCCGCATTGGGAAGTCATTTTTCACAAACGCCAAAACAATGGTATGCCTATACTAATGATGATTTGAATTATGCGGTTGATTGGTCACTGGTCTTTTTTATGATGATAAATCCAAGTCGCCGTGATTTTTTACGGGCAATGCTAGAACATCTTGCAGTTAATGATTGTCATAGGTTTTCTACCACTTCATACATTAACCAACATTATCCTGGTGGATTGAAGCAACTTGAATCGACTTGGCTACACTGGTTAAAAAATGCACCTGCTGGAACCGTGACATTTTGAGTATTGTGTAATGACTTAGTAACACTGATGGTTAGTTAATATCAAAGCCAAGTATCGGAACTGCACCACTACAGTTTTAGTATTGGGGTGACTAAACAGTTCACAGCCTGAATAAAAAGTGACTAAGAATGGGTGTGTTTAGTATAGGCAAAAAAAATAGCTACCGAATTAACGATAACTGTTTGTTTTTACACCAGGTATATGGTGCGCCCGACACGATTCGAACGTGTGACCG
>ENA-OSET01000814-OSET01000814.1-sediment-metagenome-genome-assembly--contig:-NODE-814-length-34174-cov-3.856527_pt1 | contig 34174 bp, 28 predicted proteins | sample MGYA00237882_ERZ534229 | MGnify/ENA primary metagenome ERZ534229 (study PRJEB26408, sample SAMN06266212) | sediment metagenome | isolation source: Hudson Canyon methane seep mesocosm | place: USA:Hudson... | reverse complement strand
ATTGGAGCAAAAATAATGACGTCTAAACCAATTGTTTGGATCATAGATGATGATAGATCCATTCGCTGGGTGCTTGAAAAAGCATTTGCAAAAGAAGACTTTCAACTACGCTCTTTTGAAAGTGCTGAGGGTGTTATTGACCAATTACATCAAGAAATACCCTACGCGATCATCAGCGATATCCGCATGCCCGGTATCGATGGCTTAGCACTTCTGGAAAAGATACAGTCTCACAGCCTGCAAAAAGATCTACCCGAGATTCCTGTCATCATCATGACCGCGCACTCAGACTTAGACAGTGCGGTATCCTCTTATCAACGCGGTGCTTTTGATTACCTACCAAAGCCCTTCGACCTAGATGATGCCGTCGCCTTAGTTAAACGTGCGATTGCACACTCGCAAGAACTGCGTGCTAAAAATAAATCCAACGCCCCTTCTCCCACAGCTGAAAGTACGGAAATCATCGGTAAAGCCCCTGCGATGCAAGAAGTATTTCGGGCAATTGGCCGCTTATCGCAATCAAATATAACAGTCTTAATTAATGGTCAGTCGGGAACAGGTAAAGAATTAGTCGCACGCGCGCTACACCAACATAGCCCACGATCACAAGAAAAATTCATCGCCTTAAATATGGCAGCCATACCAAATGACTTAATTGAGTCAGAACTATTCGGCCATGAAAAAGGTTCATTTACCGGTGCTAGTGCCCAACGAACCGGTCGATTCGAACAAGCGAATGGTGGGACATTATTCCTTGATGAAATTGGCGATATGCCTGCCAACACTCAGACTCGCTTATTACGGGTGCTTGCAGATGGTGAGTTTTACCGTGTTGGCGGTACTACACCAGTTACCGTAGATGTCAGAATTATCGCCGCTACACACCAAAATTTAGAACTCCAAGTTCAATCTGGCAGTTTCAGGGAAGACCTTTTCCATAGATTAAATGTTATTCGAATCCATCTACCAAAATTGTGTGACCGCAGTGAAGATATTCCCAAGCTTGCCGAGTTTTTCCTCAATAAGGCAGCTGAAGAGTTATCTGTAGAAGCCAAGCAACTCAGACCAGAAACTGAAGAATACTTAAGTGCCATGCCTTGGCCTGGTAATGTTCGCCAGCTTGAAAATACCTGCCGCTGGTTAACGGTTATGGCGAGTGGTCGTGAAATCCATGTAAGCGACTTGCCACCTGAACTGTTGGATGAAGAAAATACCACACCACTCGGCAGCTCTTGGCAAGATGCGTTGAAAAAATGGGCTGAACAAGAACTTAAAAAAGGTAAACAAGGTATTTTAGACACTGCTTTACCTGAGTTCGAACGACTAATGATCGAAACCGCTTTAATTCATACCGGTGGAAGAAGAAGAGATGCATCGATCTTACTTGGCTGGGGTCGTAACACCCTGACCCGAAAAATAAAAGAACTCGGTATGAATGAAGCCGAAAATGAAGATATCGACTAATCTAGTACCTCAGTGGCACACATGCCTTACTGACTTAAATCAACAAGGCATGACATCAGGATGTTCCACCAAGCGATCAATTTCATGTTGACCGTGTTCCAAAATATAATATCTTAGCGCTTCTGCTGATGGCGACAATTGTTTTCCATGATTCCGAACCAACTGCCAACGCCGTGTAATAGGTAAGCCTTCAATTTCAGGCACTGCAATTAAACCTAAGTGCCTTTCCAAGGCAATAGTATGTTCCGACAGTACACTGATCCCCATCCCCGCCATCACTGCATGTTTAATCGCTTCATTACTCGACATTTCCATTAGTATCTGCGGGCTTAAACGGTGCTGTTTAAAGAAACCCTCCAATGCAGCCCGGGTGCCAGAACCCTCCTCACGAATAATAAAACTTTCGTTCGATAGTTCATGCTTATCAATATGCTTACTTTTCATTAAATGGTGACCTGGATGCGTAATCAACACCAATGGGTGTATTGCAAAGGGCTCATTCCTAGCGGGGAAATCTTCAGGTGGCCGCCCCATAATTACCATGTCTACTTCACCATTTCGGAGCATGTTACCTAGATGGGTTCTGTTACGGCCAATCTTTAACATCATTTTTATGCCTGGGTGCTGTTCACGGAAATTGGCCAGCAATCTAGGCACAAAATAAACAGCCGTACCGACCATGCCAATAATTAACTCACCTATCGTCACACCTTTAAGTTTAGCAACGGTATCTTCAGCATCTTTTAAGGTAGCCAATACTTTATGCGTATCAGCTAATAAATATTCACCGACCGTAGTTAGTGATATCTGTCGTTTAGTTCGGTTAAATAAAGAGAAGCCCACCTCCTCTTCCAGCTCCTTAATTTTCATCGAAATAGCCGGCGGAGTGACATGTAGTTCCTTAGCCGCTTTTGCAAAATTAAGGTGCCTAGCGGCACTAGAAAATGCCCTCAACTGTCTCAGACTCACATTCTTCATTAAGTTTTTCTTATCTTAAAGTAAAGTAAATATGAATTTACCTTATCTATTAACGACCGTAAAGTGAATTCCATCGATACAACGCGCCCTAAAAAAATCGGCAAACCCAGAGACTATAGAGGCTTATCACATGGACCAGTCATCACGCTACGCAGACCTTACCTTGAACGAGTTAGACTTAATCCAAGGCGGACAACATATTTTAGTTGCCTACAAAATGCAGCCAAAGGCTGGTTATGGTTACCTTGAATCTTCGGCACATTTTGCGGCGGAGTCTTCCACTGGCACCAATGTTTCTGTCTGTACAACAGATGATTTCACCCGAGGTGTGGATGCGCTGGTTTATCATATCAATGCAGAAACCGAGGATATGCGTATAGCCTACCCTCTTGACCTGTTCGACAGAAATATAACTGATGGCAAAATGATGTTGGTCTCATTTCTGACATTATGTATTGGTAATAACCAAGGCATGGGCGATATAGAGCATGCCAAAATGATTGATTTCTATATGCCAAAAGGCGCTATCAAAGATTTCGATGGCCCTTCAATAGATATTAGTCACTTATGGCGCACTTTAGGCCGACCAGAAAAAAATGGCGGCTTTATCGCCGGCACTATCATTAAGCCAAAATTGGGCTTGCGCCCAGAACCTTTCGCGAAGGCTGCGTACGAATTTTGGTTAGGCGGCGACTTTATTAAAAATGACGAACCACAAGGTAATCAACCTTTCGCACCAATGAAGAAAGTCATTCCGTTAGTTGTCGACTCGATGAGAAGGGCAATGGATAAGACTGGCGAAGCAAAATTATTTTCAGCCAACATTACAGCAGATGACCACTATGAAATGCTTGCCCGTGGTGAATATATTCTCGAACAATTTGGTGCCGACGCTGACAAGTGTGCCTTCTTAGTGGACGGATATGTCGGTGGCCCTGGCATGATCACCACTGCTAGAAGGCATTTCCCTGACCATTTTTTACACTATCACCGCGCCGGGCATGGTGCCGTCACTTCCCCTAGCGCTAAAAGAGGCTACACCGCTTACGTATTAGCTAAAATGTCACGACTGCAAGGCGCCTCGGGTATTCACGTAGGTACTATGGGTTATGGCAAAATGGAAGGTGAAAATGATGACAGAGATATTGCTTATATTATCGAGCGTGATTCCCACCAAGGGCCGGTCTATCATCAAGACTGGTATGGAATGAAGCCCACTGCACCGATTATTTCAGGTGGAATGAATGCGCTTCGCTTACCTGGATTCTTTGAAAATCTTGGGCATGGTAACGTCATTGCCACTGCGGGTGGTGGTAGTTATGGCCACATTGATTCCCCTGCAGCTGGCGCAATCTCTCTTAAACAAGCATATGAGTGTTGGAAGCAAGGGGCAGACCCAATTGAATGGGCTAAGGAGCACCCTGAGTTCGCCCGAGCATTTGATTCCTTTCCAGCGGATGCTGATGAGATCTATCCCAACTGGAAAGATAAATTAAACCCAAAAATGGAAAAAAATTCGAGAATTGAGTTAACAGTCTAAATTTTGTTTCAATTATTAAGGTAAGTTATATAGAGATCTTTTACACCAGACTCACTCATCGTGCAAAAGATCTCATCCGCGTTTAACAATGAGAATAATACATGGAACGCCAAACTACGTTATCTAAATTCTTGATTTTACATTTGAGCCAAGGCAAAGCAGAGTCTGATTTAGCTGCTTTACTTATCGATGTAGCCGCAGCTATTAAAAAGATATCTGCCATTACATCCAAAGGAAGTTTAAGTGGTTATTTGACAGAGTTACCCGCAAAAAATCTCCATGGCGAAACACAAAAAAAGCTCGATGAGCTATCCAATCAAGCGATGATTGAAGCGTGTGAAAGTGGTGGGCAGATAGCCGGCATTATATCTGATGGCGTTGAATCACCTTATGAGATACCCGACAGTTTTTTAAGAGGCCAGTATCTGTTAGCTTTTAACCCGATAGATGGCTCATCCAATACTGATATGAATGTGTCCGTAGGTACAATTTTTTCCGTCCTCAAGTTTACCGGAAAAAACAAACCCGAAATACAGGACTTCCTTCAAGCATCTCAACTGCAAATTGCCGCCGGTTATGCTGTTTATGGCCCCGCCACTATGTTAGTTATTACCGTTGGATGCGGTACCCACGGTTTCACCCTCGATAAAGAAGTTGGCAATTTCGTTCTCACTCACCCTGACATTCATATACCCAGAGAAACCAACGAAATAGCCATTAACTCCAGCCATGAACTGTTTTGGGAACCTCCCGTTCAGCGATATATCAATGAATGTAAATCTGGGCTAAGCGGCAACCGCAAAAAAGAATTTAATATGCGCTGGGGTGCATCAAACGTCACCGATGTCCATCGAGTATTGATGCGAGGCGGAGTATTTATGTACCCAAAAGACTCCAAAGAACCCTTAAAACCCGGACATCTTAGGTTGCTAAGCGAAGCACAGCCCTTATCAATGGTCGTCACACAGGCGGGTGGGTTAGCCAGTACTGGAAGACAACGCATCTCAGCAATAAAAGCCACTACGTTACATCAACGTGTATCGGTGATCTTAGGCTCTACTGAAGAAGTAGATAGGATTGAGCGCTTCCATCAGGAGTATGATCAAGGTACTGATACTGAATTTGCCTCACCCTTGTTTATGGAAAGATCTCTGTTTAGAGATTAATTTTTAAATTTATTGCTAAGGAAGACACTATGTCAACCAAACACCCTGTTATTGCTGTTACCGGCTCGTCTGGAGCAGGCACCTCAATGGTGTTAGAAAGCTTTGCGCATATCTTCCGCAGAGAAAGAATTAGCCCTCATATGCTTGAAGGCGACGCGTTTCATCGATACGACCGCGTAGCCATGAGAGAGCGCATTCAACAAGGAGATAATGGAAAACAATCACCGATCAGCCATTTCAGCCCAGAAGCAAACTTGCTGGAAGAGCTGGAGGTATTATTTCGACAGTATGGTGAAATAGGCAACGGTAAAACACGTCGATATATTCATAGCGACGAAGACCCCGAGTACCACGTAGAAAACCAACCAACAGGATCATTCACCCCGTGGAAAGAAATTCCTGAGGCCTCCGACCTACTCTTTTATGAGGGCTTACATGGCGCGCATTGTGATGACCGTGTCGACATCGCCAAGCATGTTGATCTTTGCATTGGCGTTGCGCCGATTATTAATCTGGAATGGATTCAAAAATTACACAGAGACCAGGACCACAGAGGATATAGTCAAGATGAAGTGGTTGATACGATATTAAGGCGCATGCCCGATTACGTAAATTATATTTGTCCACAATTTTCTCGCACCCATGTCAATTTTCAACGCGTGCCTACCGTAGATACGTCCAACCCCTTTATTGCCGCAGATATTCCTAGCCCAGATGAGTCGATGGTGGTGATTCGTTTCGCCGACCCCAAGGGTATCGACTTCCCGTATTTACTGTCTATGCTGGATGGTTCCTGGATGAGCCGACCGAATAACATTGTGGTACCCGGTGGTAAAATGGGCCTGGCGATGCAATTAATTTTCACTCCGATGATCCTGCGTTTAATGGACCAGAAAAAAAGAGCCTTGTAGTATGACTTCCCTAAAAACCTGTTCTGAGACACAACTGATTTTATTCGATTTAGATGGCACCTTAGTAAATACCTTACTGGAAATTGCCGATGCGATAAATGATACCTTGCCTGCAATTTATGGCGTTGATGTCATTGAGAACGATCTCGTACAATCGTGGATTGGCAATGGTGCAGCCAACTTGTTCAAACTAGCATTAACCCACTGCGGTATTCAGAAAGCCAACTTGCAAGCAGAATTCGACTCTAGCTGGCCGTTATTTCAACAAGCCTATGCTAAGCGCTGTGGCACTAACAGCCCCCCCTACCCCGGTGTGATGGAGTGCCTATCGGCTCTCAAAAAATCCGGCTATCGCATGGCTGTATTAACCAACAAAGAAAGCCATTTTGCCGAAAAAGTAATCGACAATAATGGCATGTCACCCTATTTTGAAGCCGTCATCGCAGGCGATACTTTTGACTGTAAAAAGCCTGATCCTCGCGTCATGAGCTTAACGCTCGAACAACTGAAATTGTCAGCCTCTGACGTGCTATTTATCGGTGACTCAATGATTGATATCAAAACCGGTGTTTTGGCAGGTATCAAAACATGGGCCGTGAGTTATGGCTATAACCATGGTGAGTTTGATACTTCTGAAGCAAATAGCTGTCAGCCTGAGCGGTTTATCGAAGACTTTCATCAACTAAAAAAGCTATTGCTAGCGCCTGATGAAAAATTGAGCGCTTAAGATGATAGAACCTAAAACGATAGAACCTAAAATGATCAAGGCACTGATTTTTGATGTTGATGGCACCTTGGCTGAAACCGAAGACCTCGGTCATCGCAGAGCCTTCAATTATGCATTTCAGCACCTTGGCTTTAAAGACTTTTGGTCTCAAGCTTTGTATCGAGATTTGCTTAAAGTGGCTGGGGGGAAAGAGCGTATACAACACTATTTTCACTCGACCTCTCATCCCGAGGCAGGTAATTCTAATTTAGTCTCAGAACTTCATAAATTCAAAACTGAATTTTACAAAGAGATTGTCGCGCAAGGTGAGATCATTTTACGGCCCGGTGTTGAGCAGCTAATCACACAAGCGAAAGAGCAAAATATCAGACTCGCTATTGCAACCACTACCTCAGAGGTGAATATTCATGCCCTCCTTGAATCTGCTCCTGGCCCTCTTTCGCTTGATTACTTTGAGACCATAGCGTGTGCTGAAAATGCCCCGATTAAAAAGCCAGCACCTGATGTTTACCTTTTAGCCTTGGCACAATTACGTTTAGACCCTGAAGATGTCATTGCCTTTGAAGATAACAGCAACGGCTTAAGATCAGCCAATGCGGCAGGCATTTCGAAAGTAGTCATTACACCGACATTTTTAAGTCGTGACGAGAACTTTGAAAGTGCTTGGAAAGTATTAAATGATCTGAGTGAGTTTCAACTGAACACTTAAAGGCCAGCTTAATTATTCACTTCTCGCCAGTATATAATTCGGTCACTGCCACGATATTGGCCAAAAGTCGCGGTTGATCTTGGGTTATCCCCTTGCGTTACGGTAGGCGGTGTCGCACAAGTCTGAGATAGATTAATCCCATCACCATTCCAATCATATTTTAACCATTCTTCCACATCTAGACACAGATCAACAATGCCCTGTTTACCGGCACCTGGCGCAATCATTTGGATTTGTTGGGCAACCAATGCCACGCCCGAACTCGCGGTACCACTACCCGATGCACTCGTTGTACCGCTATCGCTCAGGTTTGAATCATTGTCAACCAGATCAGTGGAATTGAAAGTACTACAGCTATCATCGAGATTGGTAATATACGTTGAACCATCATAATACTCAGCCCTCATGGGGATTTTTAAAGCGTCGGTTTCGGGACCATAGGCATTATCAAGAACCCACCGGCCATAGAGGATACTGTCTGTTGTTGATGTGGGCGTCCATGAAGGATTCTCCAAAGCTGCAACGAGATCAGCATCTACAAGACTGCCAGTAATGGTGAGGCTACTGGTAAATGGCGCAACCTCCGATTTATCGTTCTTGGTATAGGTAAAGGTATCTAATGCGTCAAAGGTGTATAGCAACTCACCTGCGTTCCCAGTGGTAACTATGGCTCCACTACCGCTAATCATATCGCTCACTACAGCCATTAATGCACTACTATCTGAGTTTTGAGTCGTGTTATCAGCATTGGAAAAAGTTCGACTGATATTTACTGGTGCCAGATTCAAATAGTCAGAATGAGTGTAATTACTGGTCGGCGAATTAGCCGAATTTCGAGCTACAATCGTCGCACTAGGAGCCGTTCCATAGGCAATCGCCTGACCAATATATGAAAAACTACCACTGCATGAATCTGCCAGCGTACCGCTAGATGCGGTTACCAAAAAATGATCTGGATAAAAACGACCTACATTTGCTGCCGTTGTAGTAATATCCGCCGATGAGTCTTCCAAGTAATTCGCCAGTTCAGCAGTGATATCAATGATTCCCACCTCGTCCCAACTCAGCGTCGCAGTCGCACTAAAAACACCACCAGACTCCGTAAAGCTAGTACTAGACCCTCCAACAGTTACGGTAGAAGCGGTTAACGTGCCCGGTTCAGTACCTAGACCTGTCGGCGCAACCTTTGAATGGTTAATCACCAATGTAGTAACGCTACTGTCTTCTATGCCCTCTCCAAAATTATTCGCTATAGCATTATTACTAAGATCCGCATCAGAATCCGGTATGCCATCATTTGGCGTGTCGTCCTCATCCTCGTCCCATAGTACTGCCTTGATATTCATTGAAAAATTATTTCCCGCTACAGCAAACACAGATTCACTAAAATCAGCCGCATAAGCATTGGGATCGGCAAAATCGAGATAAAAACCAAATGGCCGTGTCACAAATGCATTACTGCTTCCAGATAAGGTAAAAGCAGGGTTTGGGAGACTAGCATCCACTGTCTTTTGAGCATGTAACGTTACCTGCCCTGCATCTGAATAATTAAAGGTGAATGGCGCGAAGCCATTTATATCGAACGCCATATCAACGTCCGTATAACTAAGCGGCGTCGTATTATTATCGTTGCGCGACACTGTTGCTGTTGAATCAGCGACAACGGAAAGAAGGTTACTGCCTGTACATGTGGTCGGATTATTACATTCATAGGCAATTCCCACACTGGTGGTGATATTTTGCAACGCTGCTTCACATTCGCCGGTATCATCATCGGTTCTTATCGCTTTCAATGTGAGAGTTTGTTCACCTGGGGTGTCTGCTGACGATTTACCGGCTATTTGTACACCTATATCATCAGTAGGCACACCGTCAACATAAAACTGGAACGCCGTATCCACAAAATTAAATACACTATCTTCTGAACCGGCATCATCAGGATCCGTGGCCGTGCCGTCGGTCACATCAATATCTATATTCGGGGTGTCAGCAGCATCACTCTCGTGCAGATAAAATGTCGTTGAGCTTGCGCCTGAAAGTATCGTCGCAGGTGAGCTGACAATAGCGTCAACAGAGGGTGTTGTTGTCACGGTCAAGGCGGTATCGCTAGAAACAGTGAACGCGGCATGAGACGCATCATGCGCGGTTACTGTTATTTGTGCGCCTTCACAGGTAACACCGGGTGAGTTATGGCTAATCGCATAATGGTCAGGCACACTCGCAACCGGACACACTCGTGCACTGGCATCGTAGTTGTCGCCATTCAACTGATTGGTATAAATAGTGCTGACATCGCTTGCCGAGATCACCGAATTGAAAACCAGCACCTCGTCAAGTTGACCGATAAAATTCAAACTGCTGTAGCCGCTGTCAATGCGCCCGATACTGGAAAAGCTCCTACCAACATCGCCGGTTTCCGAATTCGCGCTATCGTCCAAATTGCCGTCAACAAAGGTCTGAACAGCGCCACTTACACTATCCCACGTCAACACCACATGATGCCAATTGTCATCGTTAATAGGATTGCTTGAACTTGCGGAACTACCGTTACCTTTTTGGATTCGAATATGGCCGGAGGCATCCAGATAGCCCCAGAAAATATCGTCACCACCACCACTTTGTTCAACACCGATTATCCCGGGCGCATTCCACGCGGAGTTGTTTCCACTTTGACCGGTCTTAATCCAGAAAGACAGGCTTGCGGTGGTATTGAGGTAGGAATCGATTCCAGTGACATCGATATAATCCCCGGTACCATCAAACGTGCCGGTGCGACATACCTGCCCCGCAGCAATTGTGGTGGTATCTCCAACCGCGGTGCCATCGATACCGGTGCTTACATTATCAACGACTTCATCTGTTGTGCCATTCCAACTCGCTTCGTCAAAGCGGTATTCTAATACCGGTGTGAGGAGGCAGTTTCGTGTACTGCCATCGTAGTTATTGCCGGCATTCTGATTGGTATATATTGTTTGAATCTGAGTTGATAACAATACTGAACCAAACACCAGTACCTCATCAATTAACCCATCGGCTGATGATTCGCCGGTATAATAAGATGCATCTCGGTTGTCACCAAAATACAGCGTATCGAAACCACTAAAGGCAGTCGTTCCGCCATCTCCACCTGAAAGGCTCTGATCGACACCATCCACATAGATTTTGGCTGTAAGGCTGGCGACATCCCACACAAAGGTCAGATGCTTCCACACACCCGCCCCCACAGAAAATGTACTCACGGTCGTTTTCTGGTAATCGCCGTCGTTGCCGTCTTCAAACCAGAATTTAACCCGTCCGTCAGACCCTATTTCTGCAATGAAGTATTTATCACCGTCAGTAGCATCAATGAGTCTTTTGTCAGACCCGGAGTTCCATGCATTGTTGCCCTTATACCACAGACTGATCGTCCCACTTGAGCCTATAGCTGAATCGAGGTCTACCCCAGAATTGACCGCCTCGACTGTCGATGCGTTGGTATTATTTGGGATATTCGCCGCTTGACAAATTTTACCGCTTGCCGTGGTGACCCCGCCAACCGCTGCTCCATTATTGGCATTTCCCGAGCTGTCGATAACTTCGTTGGGCGAGCCATCCCAACTCACTTCATCAAACCGGTATTCTATTTCTGGTGTAGGGGTGCCGGGTCGAACCCAGACTTCCAGGTTTTTAAGGTCATAATCACCGGTATTATTCGCAAAGGTCCAATCTGGGTGACTATTAGACCTGTTCCCTATGCCAATATCATCTCCTCCAGCCCAATCCCAAGCATTCCAGGCGAAGAGCGTTTGTGCTGAGCCGTAATTATGTACCTGCATCGAGCCATAACAGGAGTTAGTGCCAAAAGAGTCGCCAAAGTCATAGGTACTACTGCTAGCACCTGAAACGCTAGCCGCATTAGACACGCCATAACAGTGATGCCAAAATTCGATATTACCGGTTGTTATCGCAGTGCCGGTAACAACGCCAGCAACATTGGATTCGACATTGATATTATCAACAAGTTGTTGCCAGGTCGCTCCGGTACTGATGACGGGAACACCGGTCTCGCCCAAATCTTGTGTGAAAGCATCCATGGATACCCACACCCACTCGGTTGCACAACTACCGGTCTCTTGCAATTCCAAGTAATAGCCAATGCGATCAATACCACTCGCAATGGGTGTTGCTGAATTATCCACCCCATAAGCAGGCGTACTAGAATCATAATTTTCGTTAGAAGGTATATCTAATTGGTATATTTGGGTGAAGTCTGATAGTTCAGACACATTCGCAGCGCTACCTGCACCACAGCTAATTGGCGTAATGGTCCCCACACCCGTGGCGTCAGAAATGTTTGCATCAGACGAGGTGATCGCTAACTGAAACTGTACATCTCCACCTTGGTTGCCATTCAGACTATTAATGGAAATCGTACCGGTGGTTTGTCCCGTTAGAATCGTAATGGAGCCTGTCGCAGCCGTATAGTCAACGCCTGCCACCGCGGTACTGTCACTGGTGCTATATGAGACGACAACATCGGATGCTGCCGCCTGTTCAAGGGTAACCGTAAAATCAACACTATTGCTAGCCAATACAGTCACGTCATCAATAGACGCACTAGGCGCGCTAATTTTAGTTGAAAAATAATTTACATTATCACCACTACTATCGGACGACCAAATCCACACTGCATTAGAGTCTACCCCTGCAATAGTCCCCCATGGGCTTACCCCATTGACACCATAACCACTGGCCGCCAGATAGTTACTCCAACCGGTTGTACTCACAAACCAGTTGCTCGTATTAGTCGTAAGCGCGGTTAAACCATTCGAAAAGGTATGTTCAGCACCCGTTAGTTCAAAATCCCCTAAAAAACCGGCCACTCCGCCGACATCTGTTGCATAAATATGTAAATAGTAATCTTGCCCTGCAGTAAGTGAAGCAACTATATCAACCGTTGTTGGCCAGTCATTACCGGACCCTATCAACGTACCTTGAACGGCGTCATCGGTCGAAATATACGCAATAAAAGTGTTATCAACATTCAAACTACCTGTCAATGTGGGCCCAACGACTTGCTCAACCTCAGCGCCAGTCGATACATATGTTCCTTGATTTTCCACCAGCTGATAACTTTGTTTTATCCAGTCTGCGCTTCTGAGTACATTAGAGACACGGACTTCATCAATAACGCCTCTTAAGTCACCATTTCGATAGCCAGGATAGCCCCCAATGTAGGAACCACTGTTGTCCTGATTAATGGTCACGCTTGAATCTGTGCCGTCTGCAACGCCATTCAGGTAAAAATAGGTGGTAGCTGCCGTTCGAACAACCGCTACGTGACTCCAGACCCCTGCTGTAAGGCTGGTGTCGCTATATATCCCGGAACTGTCGTTGCGGTAATTTTCTATTAGCCCATCGGCAGGGCCTTCCTGTTTGGCGAGACCTACCGATGCATGGTAATCACCATAAACATACATGACCGGATATTTTCTGCTGGTAAAGTTATTGGCTGGTTTCACCCACATCGATATGGTCCAATCGCTGTAGCTATTGAGATTCAGCGAAGCATCTGTACCGACTGCCACATTCGTTCTATCGGAGGAGCTAAAATCCAATGCGCTGCCTATTTTCCCCACATCGGAGGCAGGACTTCTTGACGGTGTGCCGTTATTTGAATTAGACGTTGAGTCTTGGTTGCTTGCATCGGTATTTTCGCCCAGATGCCACACCCCTTGGTGATTGCTGTCCCAGGAACCGTTAACATCTTCGCCAGCCCCTGCCGACACGTTACCGTAATAAACAGCAATTGTTTTTCCCGCAACTGGCAAGCTGTCGATCTCGACCCAAACATCAGCACTTGCGCCGCTGTATGACTCTATCTCAAAGTCCAGTTCCGAACCGTTGTTGTCGCATGTCGTGTCGATAAAACGAATGTCGTCGTAGTCGGCTTGCATGTCTGCGTCATAGGCCAGACTGATATAAGCAGGGAAGTTACTTAGCGTGCTCGTACCTGTATTAGCAACCGTAATTTCACGGCATTTGCTCCAACTGGTGTTCCACCAATCAGCGGCAAATGCAGTATTCGACAATAGGCTGATCAGGATAGAAAGACTTGCACAAATAAAGACCTTCAGCCAGCACAGTGTCTTACCGAGGGTATGTAAGCGTATCGGCACTTCTCGGTTTGAAATATCTGTTTTTTTCATTCGCGGATAAACTCCGACACTATCAAAGGTTCCGGCGAGGCATACCGGCCCCGCAGTGATTTTTTGTTCATAATTTCGCTCTCACTTCGATTGAGCGAGTAGCCAGTTCATAACTCGAACCACAGGTTGCAGTGCTGACGAAGGTCATATATGTACTAACGTCGACCACTATCGAGGAGCAGGCCAAAACGGTGGTGCAATCATCAAGGCCCGGATTACTTCCAGCTGAGTCAAAATCAATATCGACTAGTGCTGCATCATCGCACGCGGTACCGCCTACAAATACTCGATTTAGCGCCACTTGTGCGCCACTTTCAGCGGCATAAAATGCTCTCAATGACTGATAGTCCTGCCCGAAACCAAGATTAGATTGTTCAGTTAAATCACCCATAGCCAACACTATCAACGATAAAATCACGATTAAAAAAATGGTAGCAGGTAAACCGAGTCCTCTTTGATGCTTCTTATAACTAAGACACCGTTGAATCTTAGAGCCCTGCTCTTGTGTATTTTGCTTAAGGTACATTTCGTATTTGCACCTCTTGCTCTATGGCATGTGTATCGCCATCACTTCCGAATAACTCGTATTCCATTGTAACAATTGCACTGCGTGTTAATAGACCCGCTGTGTAAGTAAACGTTCCCGAATTTATCCGCGAGCCGATAACCACCTGATTAGCCAATGAGCCACCTGAGGGGAAGCTCGTAAAGTAACCGTAATCACTATACCGAGATAGTAGACCGCCACTGAAACAATACATCACCGGATTTTGCACGACATACAGTCGATTTAAGGGAGAGTCGGATAAGAACTGATGGTTCGATGCTAAGTTGAGCCGTTGAGCATTGGTCGTAGCGCCGACCACCTGGCTGGAAATTAAACCACTGATCACGCCTGGGTTAGGCAAAGTTGAATTATATAAGCCAGTAATCGTGTTAGGGTAAACAGCCACTCTGTCTTTCAAAGTATTCACATCTGCAGCGTCATAATTCGAGAAGGGCACCACCTCAAAGTTGTTCGCTGCCGTTAAAATCGGAACAGAAAGATAATCAGTGCCGGCTATCGAGGGAATAAACTCTACACAAGTATTACTACCTACATTAATACGCACACTATTAGGAAGCGCACTACGTAGTTCCCGACTTACTTTTTCAGAAATGATCCAGGCGATCGTGGCTAACTGTTGGCGCTCAGCTGTGTCGATCATTCCCTGGGTAGTTCTACCTACAAAACTAGAAATACCCACACCAAGAATACCAGTAATCACAATCGTGATGACCAGCTCTATCATCGTAAAGCCTTGTTGTTTCGTCTGAGCTACAAACATTAGAAATTGCCCTTGTAAGCGGCAAACACCATCGCACCATTATCTGGTGGCGTTACTGTTACGGTGATTTTTTTTGCATGACTATTTCCTGAAGCGGCTACGATTGTGCCGTTGCAGACCACGGTAATACTGACACTATAGTTGTCATAGGAACTATCTAGGCTACCCGATATGCCCAAGGGAGGTGTAGTCGGGCCGCTAAACGTCAATCCATTGTAGTCATCTACATCATCGTAGGTTGATCGAACTTCTCCCGTCTCTGGACCAAGACTTCCGCAACCAGGTGACGATACTGCTGGACTTCCACCGACTGGAGTGCTGTCATCATACTTTTGTCCGAGAATTTCATCTAAATATAGCTGGGCAAGTTTCAGCGTTTTGTTGCGCCATAAGGGGTCAGCACTATGACCAATGGAGACACTAAACGAATTCATCACAGCTACCATCGCAAAAGAGAGTATCACGATAGAAATTACCAGCTCGATTAAGGTAACACCTCTTTGCTTTGTTTCGATCATCATATGGCTTTCAAGACGGACAAACCGTCGTACTGTAGTAGGTATATCCTGAAGAAGAAATACACACTCGATAGGTACTATCGTTAACAAAATGGATGGCATGATTTGCACCATCAGTTAAGCTGGCATTGGTGTCCCAGGTAAATGTTTGCGAGCTATTGAGGCCGATAGTCGTGCCATCAATGATCAAACTCCCCCCAGAAGTCGGTTGACTGGTTATCTTTGTTTCTTGATTTTCTTTCTTGAGCGTAAATTTCCAACTATCGGTATCATCGACAATAGCATGCTCAACTTTCAAGGACACTGATGTGGCCACGCCACTCATGCCCAAGGCTATTTGCTGGGCGAGTAGGCCATTTGAGACCAATAGGTCTTTGGCGATAAAACCAGCATAGGCATCACGAGATGAATACAGGCTGACCGCTCCATAGCTGAGAATACCAATGATGACAATCACCATTACCAGTTCAATTAAGGTAAAGCCTGTCTGTTTTTGTTTAAGTTTAAGTTTAAGTTTAATCATATTATCTAAACGCAAAAAAGCGCTCAAGAGCGCTTTTTACTTCAAATGACAGTTAACAATTGGTGACTGTCAAGTCGATGGTCGGGCTGCTACTTGCTGCCGCTGCGGTATAACTCACTTGGCAACTTCCTGGCACTGTTGCCCCAACTGCTTGAACAAGGATGACACCGGCCGCCGTTGCTGCTGCACCAGTAGCATCAATGGTAAAGTCATCATCAGTCACTTGGGCTGCTTCTAAAATACCACCAGTGGCTGCTGAATCCGTTTCATCGATAGCTTGTGGATAGCCATTGACCATGTTGATTACTTCGCCTTCTAGGGTAATAGTTGCAGGGTTACTATTCACAAGCGAGTCTGCATGCGCAATGGAAGCCGCTGATTTGATGGCACCAAATGCACCTTGGATAGCGGCTTTACGCGCTTCCGTTCCTAAATCGGCAAAGCGAGGAAGAGCAAACGCTGCCAAAATACCTAAAATGACAATAACCATAACTAATTCGATGAGAGTAAAACCCGCCTGACGCTTCATTATCTGTGCTCCTAACCTTACTATTTAAGTTTTATAATGCGTTACAACTATTTTAACTATAGACAGCGAATTTCAATCTCGCTGGGCAATCTGTTAGTTTTTTGTATAGAAACGTTACAAAAGACCCGTATTTCATCAACTTAAGGCAGTAACTCTGTATGAATATCACCCGTTTCAGGGTCATATTCTATATTGTGCCCATCCGCCGTCGCTTGATACGTATAACGACAGTCTCCACTATTGATCGTGGTGAGGTAATCTGAACCAACAGCCGTCGATGCGGTTAGAGAATAACTAGTGATCAATTCTTCCCAAAGCGAATTACACTCAGCAGCCGTCATGGCCGTTGCTGAGGTATTACCATTCACTCCGGTAGCCCAACCGTCAAGGCTGACATCAATGACATTATTAGGCTCGCCATATCCTGGCAAATCAGTAATCGCCGTCCGGGTACCATTAGCAAGCCACTGCGCTCTTACCAAGGACACGGCCGACACCAATGCACCACCGGCTGATTCAACACTTGCACGATGAGCACCATCAGAAATTTCAGTAAACTTCGGCAATGCCACCACTGACAATATCGATAAAATGGCAATCACCACTACTAATTCAATTAACGTAAAACCTACGTTTTTGTTCATCCTAACTACCTCTTTAACCACTATATTAAATTTCAAATCTAGGCCTTAACCGGCACAACACCTTTCAAACTGCCTTTACATTTCTGTTGGCGTTACTTCTTTCAGCACAAGCCCATTCACCAGCTCTTTTTGACGAGAGAAAGTTGATGAAGAATTAATCGTCTCCTTTGAAAATAGTGCAACTACCTTAAACCGCAACCATTTATCGCGACTTTTTAGCAATGAATTGTTGTAGGGTAAATAAGCGAGTACTTTTTCCTGGGGGTCAAAGACCCAATTCCCAGGCTTATCTTCCGCATCCGCCAGGCGCATCTCACCCAAATAGTGAGTTGTTTTCTTATCAAACCAGTTCATTGGATTCACCCCTTCGAATTGCGGCGCTGTTGATAGTTCATCATGGGCTACTAAAGAGGCTTGCTTCAATAGCACCGCCGACTGGATTTCGGATAAGCGTAAATCAAACTGCGCTTTCTCGGCGACTTGCATTTCACGGTCCACACGCCCAATCAACAGTACAGATAATATTGCGATCAAAATCACACTAATAGCTACAATAAAATAACGATTACCATAACGTTGTGCAAACAGAGATGAGTCTTGATGAGGGCCTCCCGGCCGCTGCGGCACCGGGCCAAGCTTAGAACTAACTTGCAGCATAGTAACATTTGATAAATTCATCACTTACCCATTGCCGCCTGTCCCAGGTCCCAGATCGGTAAAAATACCCCTAGCGCTAACACCAAAACAATACCGCCCATCGCGACAATTAATATTGGTTCGATCGCTTCGGATAAACGTGATAAGGAGTAATCTGCTTCTTCATCGTAAAAATCAGCTACTTCTTCGAGTAATTTATCGACAGAACCGGTCTCTTCACCTACTGACATCATTTGTAACACTAAGGGTGTGAAAATATTAGTCGCTCGCGCGGTTCTTAATAAACTATCCCCTCGCTCTATGCCTATTTTCATATCGACAATGCGCCCACCAATAAATTTATTTCCCGAGGCATCTGCTGCAATCGCCAAGGCATGTGTAATCGGCATCCCGGCGCCTAACATCATGGCAAAATTACGCGTGAAGCGGGATAAGGCAATTTGCTCAAATAGAGGGCCTACTATAGGCATACGCAATTTTTTACGATCCCAGGTGTGGTGGCCTTTTTCTGTTTTAACCCATTGCTTGAAGCCATATACAGCACCAATTCCCATCGCAATCAGCAGCCACCAATAATCCAGACAAAAATTTGAGGTAAACACTAATATTTGCGTCGGCAAAGGCAGGTCAGCACCAAATTTAGCAAACACACTGGCAAATTTAGGAATTACAAAAAGATTAACAATAAACAGCGCCGTCATGATGGCGGTGATCACCATCTTTGGATAACCCGTGGCTTTCTTGATTCGTTTACGGGTATTTCGTTCTAGCTCTAGGTTTTCACTCAGCTGCTTAAAGGCTGTTTCTAACTGTCCGGTATTTTCACCCACATGAATCATGCTAATAAATAATTCTGAAAATACAGTGGAATGCGCCTGCATAGAGGATGCTAAGTTGACACCTGATTCCAGCCTGCGAGACACATCCAATAAGGTTTCTTGTAAGACTTCAGACTTTGTAGATTCTGCTAAGCCTTTCATGGCTCTGATGATGGGGATGCCTGCACGCGCAAGTGCATTCATTTGTCGACAAAATATAATCAGTTCATCAAGCTTCACTTTGGGTTTGAAAAATGAGATCTGAATATTAATCGATGACGATTTAGCACCCTGCTTTTCAATCACCTTGATCGGTGTGATGCCTTTTTTGCTTAATTCACTTAACGCGGCTGCTTCCGTAGGCACATCTAACTCGCCCTCCACGGCAGCACCACCGGGGTCACGCCCCTGATAGTGAAAGCTACTCATCTAAGTCAATATCCAATTGATCTTCAATATTCAGATCTTCCAGCGTAGCTGAAACCCTAAAGACTTCATCCAACGTGGTGACGCCCTCTTTCGCTAAATTTAGTGCACAAAATTCTAAAGGTTCGTAATAGGGGTTTCTTTTCGCCGCTGCTGAAAAACCGTCTGTATCTGCGTTTCGCAAACTACTGAGCGTATGTTCATCCATTTCCAACCATTCATAAATGCCTACCCGCCCTTTGTAACCGGTATTACTACATTGATAACAACCACTTCCTACTGTGAATGTTTCAGGAAGTTCACTTGGGTCGTCAACCATATTATTGAGCCATATTCGTTCTTGCTCAGATGGGGAGTAAGAAGTGGTGCACTCCTTACAGATCCTACGAATAAGGCGCTGAGCAAGCACTCCTTGAAGGGAGCTAGCAACTAAGTAAGGTTCTGCCCCCATATCAATCAAACGCATCGCACTGCCAATCGCATCATTGGTGTGTAATGTCGACATAACCAAGTGACCTGTCATCGCCGCTCTTAAGCCAATTTCTGCCGTTTCTTGGTCGCGCATTTCGCCCACCAGCACAATATCAGGATCTTGTCTTAGACAAGCACGTAATACCAACGAGAAAGTTAAACCTACTTTGGGATTGATCTGCACTTGGGTAATTCGGGGAAGGCGGTATTCAACCGGGTCTTCTGCGGTAATTATTTTTACTTCGGGCTTGTTAAGCTGAGCCAAGGCGCCATATAAGGTGGTCGTTTTACCACTACCCGTTGGCCCCGTCACGAGTACCAAACCATGTGGACGACTTACCGCTATTTTAAATCGTTCCAGAATTTTTGGTGGCATGCCTGCTTTATCCAATGACAGCATACCTTCTGTTTGGTCAAGCAGTCTCATCACGACCGACTCACCATATTGTGTCGGCATAGTGGATAAACGCACATCGATGGATTTTGCTTTCACACGAACATTAAAACGGCCATCTTGAGGTATACGTTTTTCAGATATATTTAGTCCCGACATCAACTTTAAACGCAGCACCAGCGCAGCATTAATTCGAGTTTCTTTCATGACTTGTTCTTGCAGAATGCCATCGATACGTTGTCGAATACGTACTACGTGCTCATCAGGTTCAATATGAATATCAGAAGCACGCGCCTGAACGGCATCCTCAAAAATCGATTGAAGTAGTTTTACAACAGGCGCATCGCTATCATCACCAGTGGCGGTTAAAGCCGCAAGATCAAAGGCATCATCCTCCAGCTCACTATCCAACTCTTCAGCTAAACTGGAAATTTCTTCTGTGCGTCGATAAACAAGATCTAATGTATTAAGCAACTCACTTTCTCGTACAACAGCGAGTCGAACAGGTTGACCAACCACCAAACCAATTTCATCAAAGGCCATCAGGTCCATCGGATCAGCCATACCGACAAGCAACTCACCGTGTTGTTCGTCTAGTACAATGGCACGAAAACGTCTTGCTTGTGTTTCTGGAAGCTTCTTGATTAAGTCATGATTAAACTGATAATGGTTTAATTGAACAAAGGGCACATCCAATTGCTGAGATAATAAGTTAAGTAATTTATCTTCTTCAACATAGCCTAATTCTATTAGCGCACGACCTAAACGCCTGCCTGTTTTTTTCTGCTCAGACAGCGCCGTCATCAGTTGTTCTTCTGTGATGATCTCATTTTGTATTAAGAGATCGCCGATACGAATTTTTTTCTTAGGTTCTGCCATGCTTGTCTCAGTTGGTCACGTGCTTGTCATTCATCGATTTGTGCTGTTTTAGTTCGATTATTTACTTTAGTCTGCTTTGTTCTTGGCCGCTTTGTTTTGGATAAGGTTTAGTTCACTTAATCTCTTCTGAGCGTACGGTATGATTTGCGTATTCAAATTCGGTAAACGAAGCGCTTGCTGATAAGCAAATTTGGCTTGCTGCCACTGCTGCGTCCGATCGGAGGCAATAGCCAACCCGGCCCACCAGTCTGCGATATGGTCGTCATGCTCAAGCAAGTAAGTATAAATTTTTACCGCCTTTTCTGGTTGGCCAAAGCGCTGATAGTAAGATGCTAACAACACATAATAACTTGGATGTTTTTGTATCTCAGGTAAGTCAGATGAGAGCATTTGCATGGCAAGGTCAACCTCACCTCTGGCTTCATGCCACCTAGCTTTAATCTGCCTATATTGAGGGTCGCCTGTCACACTAGCTCCCAAAATAACGTCACCCGCTTCCGCTACCCTTTTATCTTGTAACAAGTGACTCGCCAATATAATACGACTTTTTTGGTCAACCTCATGGCTATATATAAAATCAAATAAGTGACGGTAAGCAAGGCTCACATCTCCTTTATTAAAAAGACTAACTGCCTGCTTCGCCATTTTGGCATCTTGTTCAAGTTGCGTTAATGCCGTTTTAACTTTGACCGTTTTAGCCTTAGCAATAGGCTTTACTGGATCAACAACCTTTTTAGCCGTTTTTGGCTTAGGTTGCTTTTCAAGCATTGACTCTATTGTGACCTGTGGCGAGGAAATCTTTGGGGGTGACACTATTTTTTTTGCTACGATTGGCGGGTTATCAATTGCTACCGGCTCAGTCTTTGCTTTATCAGGTAAAGCCGGAATACTTTTCACAAGCACATTAGACTGTATATTTGTTTTTTCAATAGGTTCTTTAGTGTTAGTAATTGATTGTTTAGCGCTGACCTCTACTGGTTGATCAAGTGAGCCTTCAAGATTACCCCTTTGGGCGTCTACTTGTATTTGACCCTTTTGATCGAAGAAAAATAAATACCAAACAATACCGATCACCAACAAAACAAGCGTCAAAACGAGACTAATTAATCCCAGGTTATTCGCTCGCTGAGGTTCAATCATGCTTTGCTGCGCATCATTTTTAGAGGCATTGATATAATCTGGCGAACGCTCAGGTGCTTGTCGTTTATTCAGATCCTTAAGCATATTATTAATCACACTCACAAGCTTAGCCCTACAAATATGTTGCCAGCATCAGTAATAAACGCCGTCGAAATAAGTAGTAATGAAAACTGCCAAGATATTTTTCCCCACCAAGGTATCTCTGCGCTATCAGTATCTTTTATCGCGGCTTTCATATGTTTTTTGCTAATTTGTTTAGCACCTTCACCAAAGGCTGCCATCAGAGACTTGTGACATAGAATATTCACTAAACGTGGAATACCTTTTGAAGATTTTACCAAGAGTGAAATTGCTTTCGCTTCAAACAATCGTCCACCCGTGTACCCTGCTTGTAACATCCGGTGCGAGATATATTGTTCAATACCTTCACGGTCAAGCGGTTTAATTGTGTGCTGAAACGTAATACGCTGCTGTAACTGGCGTAGATTCTTCTGAGACAATAGTTGATCTAATTCGGGTTGACCAAATAGAACTACTTGCAATAGTTTCTCTGATTCGGTTTCCAGATTTGTCAATAAACGCAACGCTTCAATAGTATCTTCAGGCATTGATTGTGCTTCATCAATAATCAATATTACCTGCTTACCTTGCCCGGCATAATTAATGAGCAGCTCCTGGATTTGCTGCAAGGCAATAAACTGGGCTTCTTTCGGTAACGTACTTTTTTCAAGCTGCGCGTCGTGCTCTGCCACTTTGACGTTAATGTCACCCCCTTTAAGTTCATCTGCAATCAAACTATAAAGTGTCTCGGCAGAACAGTGGGGATTAGGAACATATGCGGTGACATAGTCATCACCCAAAGCATTGAGCAACTTCCTACAAAGTAAGGTTTTACCGGTACCCACTTCGCCGGATATTTTAAGAAAACCTTCTTTATTTTTTAATGCCCACAACAACATTTCGAGCCCTTGCTGATGGGACTCCGATTTTAAAAAGAAACGCGTATTAGGCGTAAGTGTAAAGGGGGATTCTTGCAAGCCAAAAAAAGATTCGTACATGATGTAGCCTATTCGTATAACGACGAACCAGTGGTATCTAACATATGCTCACGGAACCCGCCAAAGCGTTGTCGGCTAGCGCGAATATCTTCACGAATCACATTACTGTCTGTCACTGTTGCGCGAAGTAAAATAACCAATTCGGTTTTCTCAGAACTTTCGTCTTTTTGTTTAAACAGCTCACCTATCAAAGGTATATCGCCAAAAAAGGGCACTGAGGCATTCGAGTCAGAACTTCTATTTTGTATCAAACCGCCAATAACCACTATTTGCCCACTTTCTGCGGTAATAATACTATCGGACTCACGTATCGTTGAGAACGCAAGTGGTAGTTCAATATCCTGATCTCCCACCGTGATGATCTTGTTTTGATCTTCGACCTTACTAATCGTTGGGTGAACATGGAGTATTATTTTGCCTTCTTCACTGATTTGCGGCGTGACATCTAAAGCAATACCTGAAAAGAAAGGCGTTAGATCAATATCGGTAGAGGAGGAGTTTGAGTCACTATTTGATTCAAAATCGATATCGGTAACAAAGTATTCATCACTGCCTACTTTGATCACTGCTTTCTGGTTATTGACTGTTGCTATCCTAGGGCTAGATAAAACTTGCACATTGCCCTGAGTGCCCAGTAAATTAATCGTGGTATCAAAATTTCCTAGCTTGATAGTGGATGCAAACACACCTTCCGTTGATACGATTTTCTTAGCCGTTTGAAGTAAATTAAGGCCTCGATCGGCTTCTCCGTCAGAATCCAACTTACTGCTCGCCTTTGAAAATGCCCAATCAATACCTTGCTGAAAGCCTTTATTTAAACTAACTTCGAGTATTTTTGCCTCTAGAATAACCTGACGCTGTAAAATTAATTCCGAATTTTCCAAATACTTATTAACCGAGCTCAAGGCACTTGAATCTGCGCGTACCACCACCATGCCAGTACTGGGGGTAATCACCACAGTATGTCCGTCTTCTTCGCCGACAATTAAGTTTAGTGTTTGTTCTAGTTTTTCCCAAAAGTTGTTCTGATTCTGAGTATTTATTTGCGTTCCCGTACCTGACGAGGACGAACTAGCGCTTGAACTGGATGATGAACTGGATGATGAATTCTGAGTAATCTGCCCAGAACTAACACTTGTATTCGAACCGCCACTTCTTTCTACATTCAAGTAATTGAGGGTAAATATTTGTGTTCGCAAGCCCGCTGGGAATATCTTTATTAACCTACCGCTGATCTCAAATTCATAACCAAATACATCTTTGGTTATGTCCAGTACTTCAGCTACCGTGACATTTTTCAATTCCAAACTAATATTGCCCACCACATTTGGGTGGACCACCATATTAAAATTAGTGCCTTCTACCAAGCCCACAAAAAAATCTTTTGCTGGTAACTCATTCACGCCAATATCAAAACGAGTAGGTGCATTACTAACGCCCACCACTGAAGGCACAAGACTCGCGCCAATATCTGGTGTAAATGCAGCAAGCACACTGTCAGGAATCTCGGTAGACGGTGCTTCAATCAAAGCTTGATCAAGTACTTGGTTAATTTGATCAATACTCTCTGTTGAATTCGAAACAGTTGATTGAAGCAATACATTCTGACTCGCACAAGCACTTAGCAAGGTACTAACAAGCAAGATGAATACGCACTTTGATGTCCCCTGATACTGGGATATATAAACCATTTTTAACTCACTTTTCATTTACTTCTATACACCACGATTCTCAGCAGTGCCAAATTTAGTTTTTCCGTATACCTTTCACTTTATTTAAGCGCAATACTTTATGTTTTCCCGCAACTAACAAAGTGACCGTATTTTGTTGGATATCTGTTACCTTCGCGCTAGAAACATAGTCCCCTACACGCACTTTTTTACCATTCACTATCGCGCGCTTTTGATCAGCACTCAGATGAATATAATTTAAAGTAAAGCTTGGTTTTCCAGCCGCCTTACTTTTTGGTTTATTCGCCCCCCAACCTTCTGGCTTTGTTGGATCATGGAGCGCTTCACCTGACGGCAGATGATATTTATTTGCAGAAAATGCCCAACCAGAATTCAAGTTAAGTAGCAGCAAACTGATGAACAAACAGCACAGTTTCAAGTTAAATATTCTAAACACCGATCCAGTCCTCTTCCAAACTTAAGGTGTTCAACTGCAATGTAATCGTTGCGTTAGGATAATTCGCTACCTCATAGTCTAGTGCTTGCCAATAGAATCCGCTCATTTTTTCTAGATGTTGCAAAAATGACAAGGTCTGAAAGTAATTTCCAGAGAGCTCCATTTCAAAACCATGCGCAAATATGACCGCTTCGGACTGGCCTGCACTTTGAGACAAATCTAGCCCTTTATTGTTTTCTTCTTCAGCATGAATTTTTAATGGCTCTACAGGCAAGTTTTTAGCGCTCATTAAACGTAAACCTTTATAGTCAGATAGAACGGTTCTCATCACGTCCGCCATTTTTTCAGGCGCTATCAGGTGACTCAAACGCGTTTCTATTTTCTGTTTAAGGCTAAAAAGCTTTGCGTCCAGCTCTTCCCTATGTTTCCGCAATTCGGCATTGGGATCGTGGGCAAGTAATTCGCTTAGCTCAACCAGTCGTTCACTTTGAGAAAGCGTGTCAGACGCTATCGACGACTTCATCCGAGCTAATTTTTTTTGTGTTTTTTCATAATCGCCAAAAATAAATTGCAACCATATAACCGCCACCACTACCACGCTCATGGTAGCTAAAATAGCGCGCTCACGAAGCGTCATTTCAGCTACTTTGTCTTTAATCAAATGCCACTTTTCAAGATTCATTGTTGCTCCATTTTTTCAATATTAGAGCTTAAAATAGACTCAACACTTTGATCACTACCCGATTCTTGTTTCAGTTCAGAGCGTAAAACAAAATCAACCAAGGCACGGCGTTCAGGGTCTTGCCCTAACTCAAACAAGGTAAAACTGCGCCCAATAAAACTAGACTCTTGTCGTAGATTTTGTAAATAACCAGGTACTGCTGACGCTTTAGTGGTACTGCCTTTTAAAGTCATTTCTTTACCTGAGGCACCAATGTGAATCTCTTTTAGCCATAAACCATCCACTTTTTGCCTAGCTAATGAAATTAATATACTTGAGAAGCCTTCATCATCTTTCACCACAACAGTGTCTAACATACCGACCATTTTTTGCCTCGCGCCTAGCGTTTCACTTAATCTTTTATTAGCGGCGACTAGTGACTCATCTCTTCTTTGTAGTCTTGCTTTTGCTTCTAACTTATCCAACTTTACTTGTAAGCTGGTTTTTTTACTCTCTTGTTCTGAAATATCGCTCTTTGTTTGCTCAACATTAACGTGCAACCAATAAGATAATAATGCCAAAACGACAACCGTTATAAGAGGCAACAAAAGAATTTGTTCCAATGAAAGTACAACCCTTTTAGGCCGGAAGTCATCTGTATAAAGGTTTATTTGTTGCATTAACTCTCAAACCCTCGTAAAGCACCACCCATTGCGGCAAAGGTATTTATTTCATTTAGACCACACACTTTGCTCTCAATGAATAAAGGCGACAGGTCTAGAAGCTCTGCTGTCGCAGCAATACTGCCGCCTAACATATTGGTTAAAGGTAAATTCGGATTAGGTCCAAGCAAATAAATGGTTTGCGGAGGCACTTGCCCCATTTGACTTTCAAAATAGTCAAATGAACGTTGAACCTCTAATGCTAGTTGCTGAATAACTGTACTTTGTTGTGATGGTTCATTTAAGGCTTGGGAAGAAAAATCAAAGTATCGTGATAAATAAACGTCACTGCCTTTAGCTAACACCATCATACCCGCCCCGCTTCTTAAATAAAGTACAGCAATTGGACGGTCATTATTCTCTGATATTAGATGTTCTACATTTCTAATCGCAAAATCGACTATATCAATACTTGCAAGTTCGAGCCCTGATTGGTTGATCAGATCAACTAACTCCTGAATAACCTTAGATTTACTAACAACAACATTCACTTGCGCTGGACGTCCTCGCAATGAATCTGCAGGCGATTCATAGACATCCGTGACAGCGTCTGCCAAATCAAAATCCAATAAATCTTTTACCTTCCAACGAACTGCATCAGCAAGCTCTGCGTCTTCAACCTTAGGTTTTTCAATTGGGTAGGTTTTAAATTGACCAGGTGGAAGTACGACATGACAAGATAAACCATCAGCACCTAGCTCAGAAACCATCTCATTTAATGCCGCCTTACGATCAGCCGCTTTACATGGCCGATACAGACTCTGAGAGATTTTTGGTGCGCCATTTTCACCTAATGTTGAAACAGCCAATGAAATCCCATCTGCTTGAACTTCAACGCCAGCAGCGCCAGTGACAGATTTAGATTTGAATTTTAAAAAAGAAAGCAAACAGATACCCTACGGTTTTTTAACTACTTTGTTAGAATAGTTCAGTAAGTCACTGTTTGCAAAAAACAATTTACATGCAAAAAAAAACCAGCGAAAGCCGGTTTTATTTTCCCTTCTACTTTCTAAACAAGAAGCCTAAAAAGGAATATCATCATCAAAATCATCTGTAGCGGGTGCCATGCTCGGCGCAGGGGCTTGTTGAGCCATTTGCTGAGGAGCTGCTTGGGGCGCATATTGCTGCGACTGCTGCGGAGCCTGCTGTTGAGGCGCTTGATTATAAGCATTTTGTGGCGCTTGCATCGGTGCTGCAGCAGGGGCTTGACTATAATTTTGCTGCGCCTGTTTCGGCTGAGCTTGATTCTGCTGGGGTGCTTGCTGTTGAGGGGACTGTTGTTGCGGTGCTTGTTGAGCCGACTGTTGCTGGGAATACCCACCTTGTGCTGGCGCGCCATCAAAACTACCCGGCTTAGAGTCAAGCATTTGCAATTCGTTACCAACGATTTCAGTTGTATAACGATCTTGTCCACCTTGATCTTGCCACTTGCGCGTTTGTAAGCGCCCTTCAATATAAACTTTTGAACCTTTTTTTAGATAATCTCTAGAGATCTCCGCCAAACGGTTGAAAAGCACAATTCTATGCCATTCAGTTTTCGGAACCATTTGTCCGGTATTTTTGTCTTTATAGCTTTCATCTGTAGCAATATTTAAATTTGTTACCGCAGCACCTTGCTGAGTCATACGGGTATCCGGGTCTGCTCCCAAATTACCAATTAATATTACTTTGTTGATACCTCTAGCCATCATGCTCCCCTCTAAATCTTCTACTTTGATATATACGAATAGATTGTCTCATGGTTCTTTAAAGCAATCCATCACGTCATCCAATTGTTGGTAGTTAAGTTGTAATTTATTCACTTTTAAGTAGGCAATGCCGTCCTCAGGAATGACAACCACGCCTTCTACACCTTTCACTTCACTTAACTTGTCGCTCATGGCTTGCGCTATTATATTATTTAGCTTAGAAAACTGTAGCGTCATCCCTGTTTCATTGTTAGGACGCGCCATAGATTTGGCTACAAATAGCCAAATCAAACAAATAAGACAAACCAAGAGATAAACACCGACCTCATTAAATAGCCCTAGTATTGCACCGCCTAACACCCCACCCACAAACGCCCCTAAAAACTGACTTGTGGAATAAACCCCCATAGCTGTCCCTTTATTACCCGCAGGTGAAAGCTTACTCACTAGTAACGGCAGACTCGCTTCAAGAAGATTAAACGCCATAAAAAAGAAAAATAAGCTAAACCAAAAATAAACCAGATCGGTTTGCGTAAAGCTAAAACTAAAAGCAGACAAGGCGAGTAATGAAATAGCAAACAAGAAAACCTCCTTCATTTTCTGCTTCTTTTCACCCAGGATGATCAATGGCACCATGGCAAAAAATGATGAGACCATGACCGATAAGTAAACCCACCAATGATCTCCGGCAATAACCTGAGCACTATTTTGCAAAGACATAGGTACGGCAATAAACACGGCAGTTAAAGACATGTGCAGTGCAAAAATACCGAAATCTAATCTTAAGAGCTCTTTATTTTCTAAAACAACTCTTATCTGATCTTTAAATAATAGTGTATTGCGGTCTGCAGACTTCTGGATCGGCGAAGGAACGTACACAAGCAGCCAAACCATTCCCAATAGAGCTAATAGCGCTGTCAGGTAAAAAATGCCCTGCAAACCAAAGTAACTACTAACAATTGGACCTAAAATCAGAGCACATGAAAACGAAATACCAATAGACATACCGATTATGGCCATTGATTTAGTTCGATTCTCTTCGCTAGTCAGGTCGCTCAACAACGCCATGAGCACACTAGCAATAGCGCCCGAGCCTTGTAAAAACCGGCCCAATATTACACCATAAATACTTTCAGAAAGCGCAGCTACAAGGCTCCCAATAAAGAAGAGCACCAGCCCAAATAGAATTAATTTCTTACGCCCAAAACGATCAGATAATGCACCGAAAGGTATTTGAAACAATGCCTGGCTCAGACCATAGGCACCTATTGCTAGCCCTAGTAATAACGCATTCGCGTGCTCTAGATCCTTCCCGTAAATAATAAACACGGGCAAGACCATAAAAAGACCTAGCATCCTTAATGAATAAAGTAATCCAAGTGAGAAAACGGCGCGACGTTCGGTGGCAATCATGATGTAAATGCGTGACTCTGGCTTTTCAAAGCGCACATTCTAACATCATGCCCCCTAAGCTTTAAACGATTGATATCCCGAAGATAAAAAAACCTTAAAAGTGACTTTTTTCATCAGGACAAAACCTTCATTTCCGTCACTATTGTTATAAATAATTAAGGCAAAATTTAAGAGCCTTTGCTATATTTACGGAAGTTTATACAAGATAAAAATAATACTTAGTACCTGAACGGATAGTGGGTCGTAACGAGGTTGATCCGAGTGCGCAAGATTGACACTACAAGATATGGGCGTTTAGTTATTCTAAATAACAATATCTTGTAGTGTTAAGATTGCGTGCTTGGGAAAACCGCAGTAGACATTACTTTTCGTTCAGGCACTACTTAGCCTTTGAAGGAAGATAGCATCTTACTTCTGCCTGAACGCAATGCTTATCATTGCCAAAAGTTTAGCCAGCAGCCTTAGAATGTTTAATTCAGACGACACTTATTTTATATAGGAGTTAGGATGCATCAGGTTTTCATTGCAAATCCAAAGGGCGGTTGTGGTAAAACAACTATTTCCACACAATTAGCCGGTTACTTTGCTAAAATTAATCTAAGGGTAATCTTGATGGATCATGATGCTCAAAAGTCTAGCTCTGACTGGGTTAGAGGTCGAGCAAAAGATGCACCTAAGATCAACGTCATTACCTCCAAAGAAGTTGAAAACCTTCCTGACACAGGTACCGCCGATATTGTTATTCATGATATGCCGGCAGCCTGGTCCCTTCAAGATGTCGCTAACATTATCCAGGATGGCGATAAAGTACTCATTCCTATACTAGCGTCACCTAATGACATCAAAGCGTGTATCCGTTTCATAATGGGACTTAACCGTTCAGGTGTGATGGATAAAGATATTCAAATTGGGTTGGTTGCCAATAGGATAAAATCACGAACTAGTTACGCCAATATCCTCAACGATTTTATTGAGCAATTAGAGCTCCCATTAATAAGCACACTTCGTGACACTCAAAACTATGTCAGAGCTATGGATGAAGGAAAAACAATATTTGACCTGCCTGCCAGTAAAGCCGAACGCGATTTAGAAGATTGGTACCCTATCTTATACTGGTTAGGCTTCCCAAATTAGCAAGTTCATACTGAGAAATTAAAGTTCGGCATACCACTTCAACGCTAAATCGTTATAATGTCCGGTTTTAGACTGATATCGGATATTTGATGGATACAATCCTAGTACGTGGCGCCAGAACCCATAATCTCAAAAATATCGACGTAGATATTCCTCGGGATAAACTTATCGTTATTACAGGGCTTTCCGGCTCAGGTAAATCATCTCTTGCTTTCGATACGCTATATGCGGAAGGTCAACGTCGCTATGTAGAGTCACTTTCTACCTACGCGCGACAATTTTTGTCAATGATGGATAAGCCGGAAGTTGATCATATTGAAGGTCTTTCTCCCGCTATATCGATAGAGCAAAAGTCTACGTCTCATAACCCACGCTCAACTGTCGGCACCATTACTGAAATATATGATTATTTGCGACTGTTGTTTGCTCGCGCAGGAGAACCGCGCTGCCCAGAACACAACTCGCTATTAGATGCGCAAACCGTTAGCCAAATGGTTGATAAAGTATTAGAAATGGAAGAGGGCAGTAAATTGATGATGCTCGCCCCTATCGTACAAAATAGAAAAGGCGAACACCTTCATGTCTTCCAAGACTTATTAAGCCAAGGTTTTATCAGAGCGCGTATCGATGGCATTATCACCGATCTAGATGACTCACCTAGCTTGGAAAAGAACAAAAAACATACCATTGAAGTTGTCGTTGACCGCTTTAAAGTACGCGATGACATACAACAACGAATTGCCGAGTCTTTTGAGACTTGCCTGGGTTTAACTGATGGTATCGCCATTATTGCCTCAATGGATGATGATAAGCAGGAAGAACATATATTCTCTTCTCGCTTCGCTTGTTCTACTTGCGGTTACTCCATCAGCGAACTCGAACCAAGGATGTTTTCTTTTAATAATCCAGCAGGGGCCTGCCCTAGTTGCGATGGGCTTGGTATCAACCAGTTCTTCGATGCAGATCGGATTATTCAAAATACCGGCGCAACCCTTGCTGAGGGCGCTATAAAAGGCTGGGATAGAAGAACCGTTTACTACTTCCAGTTATTAAATAGTGTAGCGGATCACTTTAAAGTAAACATAGACAGCCCTTTTGAAAATTTACCTGATAATTTTAAACAAGTTTTACTCTACGGAAGCGGGTCGGAAGAGATTTCCTTCACTTATATTAATACTCGTGGCGACAAGGTACAGCGCCAACACCCTTTTGAAGGCGTTATTCCAAATATAGAACGGCGCTATCGTGAAACCGAGTCAAATATGGTGCGTGATGAGCTCGCGCGCTACCTCAACAATCAACCCTGCCCTTCTTGTGATGGATCTAGACTTAAGGAATCTTCAAGGCATGTTTTCATTAATAAAGAAACGCTACCTGATTTAGCAAAACTACCAATTGGAATTGCTTTAGAGTATTTTGAGTCGCTGGTCTTAACAGGAAAACGAGGCGAAATTGCAGACAAAATTCTAAAAGAAATTCGCTTAAGATTAGAATTTCTAGTTAATGTTGGCTTGGATTACCTTAGCTTAGAAAGAAGCGCCGATACTCTCTCCGGCGGAGAAGCACAACGAATCCGACTAGCGAGTCAAATTGGCGCTGGTTTAGTAGGCGTCATGTATATTTTAGATGAGCCATCTATCGGCTTACATCAGCGAGATAATGAACGCCTGCTTAAGACGCTGACTCACCTAAGAGACATCGGGAATACGGTTATTGTTGTCGAGCATGATGAAGATGCCATCAGGCAAGCAGATCATGTGATTGATATTGGGCCAGGTGCGGGAATACATGGCGGCAAAATTATTTCTCAGGGCACACCAGAACATGTTATTAATGATCCTAACTCTTTAACCGGTCAATACTTATCCGGCACTAAATCTATTGCCATACCAAAAACACGAAGAACACCCGATAACTCCAAGCTGCTTAAATTAATCGGCGCCAAAGGCAATAACCTTGAGAATGTCACGCTAGAGATCCCTGTAGGCTTACTGACGTGTGTTACCGGTGTATCCGGCTCAGGCAAGTCAACATTAATCAATGCAACACTATATCCTCTCGCTGCAACTGAGCTAAACAATGCAACTACTTTAAGCGCCGCTGAACATGACAAGATTGAAGGCTTAGACCTATTTGATAAGGTCATTGATATAAATCAAAGCCCAATTGGTAGGACTCCACGCTCCAACCCTGCCACCTATACCGGTCTATTCACACCCATCAGAGAACTCTTCGCAGGAACACAAGAAGCTAGATCTAGAGGATATAAACCTGGAAGGTTTAGTTTTAATGTAAAAGGGGGTCGCTGTGAAGCCTGTCAGGGAGACGGCGTCACAAAAGTCGAGATGCACTTTTTACCTGATGTGTATGTCGCGTGTGACGTTTGCAAAAGCCAGCGATATAATAGAGAAACCCTCGATATAAGATACAAAGGCAAAAATATACATGAAGTACTAGACCTGACAATAGAAACAGCCAGAGAATTTTTTGATGCTGTTCCATTCATCGCCCGGAAACTACAAACATTAGTTGATGTAGGCCTTTCTTATATTAAACTTGGTCAAAGCGCCATTACCTTGTCTGGTGGCGAAGCACAACGAGTTAAACTTGCAAAAGAATTATCAAAAAGAGACACCGGAAAAACACTCTATATTCTAGATGAGCCAACAACAGGCTTACACTTCTATGATATACAGCAGCTACTCACTGTTCTAGATAAATTGAGAGATCACGGAAATACAATTGTGGTCATTGAGCACAACCTAGATGTGATAAAAACTGCAGACTGGGTGATAGATTTAGGACCTGAAGGCGGTTCAAAAGGCGGAAAGATAATTGCGCAAGGCAGCCCTGAACACGTAGCTCAGCAACCGCATTCATTTACAGGCAATTATCTAAAACCGATTCTTGAAGCTAACTCAACTGCATAAGTTGAGTTATAGATTATTATCTCTATAAACAAAAAAACCAGCCTAGGCTGGTTTTTTTAGATAAATAACACTAAGTGTTATTCGTCATCTTCGTCAATCTCTTCAACTACTGGACGATCCACTAACTCAACATATGCCATAGGCGCTGCATCACCAGTTCGGAATCCACATTTAAGAATTCTGATATATCCACCAGGTCGATCTTTATAACGAGGACCTAACTCATTAAACAACTTAGCAACAACAGCGTTATCGCGTGTACGAGCAAATGCAAGACGACGATTCGCAACTGAGTCATTTTTTGACAAAGTAATTAAGGGCTCCGCGATCATGCGAAGCTCTTTTGCTTTTGGCAAAGTTGTTCTAATAAGCTCATGCTCTACTAAAGAAGCTGCCATATTTTTAAACATGGCTTTTCTGTGTGAGCTATT
>ENA-OSET01000812-OSET01000812.1-sediment-metagenome-genome-assembly--contig:-NODE-812-length-34180-cov-4.069349_pt1 | contig 34180 bp, 23 predicted proteins | sample MGYA00237882_ERZ534229 | MGnify/ENA primary metagenome ERZ534229 (study PRJEB26408, sample SAMN06266212) | sediment metagenome | isolation source: Hudson Canyon methane seep mesocosm | place: USA:Hudson... | reverse complement strand
ATTATTGAAGATACCGAAGAAGCTCGACAATTAGCCAGTCGACCTATCGAGGTTATTGAAGGCCCGCTAATGGATGGAATGAACGTCGTTGGAGATCTTTTTGGCGATGGAAAAATGTTTCTACCGCAAGTGGTAAAAAGTGCCAGAGTCATGAAGCAATCGGTAGCTCATCTCACGCCCTTCATAGACGCGGAAAAAGATGGTAGTGTCAAAAACAACGGTAAAATCGTCATGGCCACTGTAAAAGGTGATGTTCACGATATCGGGAAAAATATCGTGGGTGTTGTTCTGCAGTGTAATAATTTTGAGGTCGTCGACTTGGGCGTTATGGCTTCTTGCGAGAAGATTCTCGACGCAGCCAGAGATGAGAATGCTGATATTATTGGCCTTAGTGGGTTAATTACTCCTTCTCTAGACGAAATGGTGTACGTCGCAAAGGAAATGCAGCGGCAAGCAATGGATATTCCTTTGATGATTGGCGGAGCGACGACGTCAAAAGCGCACACGGCAGTTAAAATTGAGCCACAATATCAAAATTCAGGTGCAATTTATGTGTCGGATGCATCCCGTAGCGTTTCTGTCGCCAGTAAGTTAATGAGCTCTGACAGGAGAGCAATTTTCGTTGAAGAACATCGAGAGGAATACGCAAAAATTAGAGAACGAAATGCTAACCGAAAGCCAAAGGCTGCAAAGTTAACGTATGCTCAGGCTATAGATAACGGGTTCGAGTTTAATTGGCAGGCATATACGCCGCCGACACCCAGCTTTCAGGGCGTTAAGGTGTTTGACGATTATGATCTGAATGCTCTAATTGAAACCATTGACTGGACGCCGTTTTTTATCACCTGGGACCTCGCGGGAAAATACCCAAAAATACTCGACGACGAAAAAGTTGGCGAGGCGGCAACCGCACTTTTCAACGACGCTCAGGCGATGCTTAAACAGCTTGTCGACAAAAAATTGATTCAGGCAAAGGCAGTTATTGGATTCTGGCCAGCAGTTCGTGCTGATAACGATGACATCGAACTCTACACTAACGATAAACGGACTGATGTACTGGCAAAATTGCATCATATTCGCCAGCAAACGCAAAAACCAAGCGGTAAAGCCAATTTAAGTCTTGCCGATTTCGTCGCCGACAAGAAGTCGACGCTGAAAGATTACGTTGGCGGGTTCGTGGTCTCGACTGGCTTTGGAGTTGACAAATTAGCCGGAGAATATGAATCTAACGGCGATGATTATAATGCCATCATGGTAAAAGCTCTTGCAGATCGATTAGCGGAGTCCTTTGCAGAGCATATGCACTTGCGTGTCAGGAAGGAGTATTGGGGATACTCCCGCGATGAGTCACTAAATAATATGGAACTGATAAAGGAGCGCTATTCGGGCATTCGGCCTGCTCCGGGCTACCCTGCTTGCCCTGATCATACAGAAAAGGCCACTCTTTTTTCTTTGCTATCTGCAGAAGAAAACATTGGCGTGTCGTTGACTGAGCACTTTGCTATGTCACCGGCTGCCGCTGTGAGCGGCTTCTATTATTCACATCCAGAATCTACGTATTTTGCTACCGGAAAAATTTCGAAAGATCAGGTGCAAAGTTTGGCGACTCGCAAATCGATGGCCACTGCAGAGCTAGAACGATGGCTAACGCCAATATTGGATTACGACGCATGATTATGAAGACTGCCTTCGTTTGGAGCATGCAGGAATGAAAAGCAGTGACGATCTAGATAAAGACGATAATCTAGTAACGCCGCAGGCCATGGCATCGAAAGATGCCGGTCATGAAGTGGTGGAGTCGAAAAAGCCCACATTGCTGCAAGTTATTTTCAGCGTCATGGCCGCTTTTGTAGGGATTCAAAACAAGAAAAATAAAGAAAGGGATTTCAAATATGGTAATTTTAAAGTCTTCGTGGCTGTGGCAGCGACGTTTACACTGATATTTCTGGTTACAATTATTACTATCGTGCAGATTGTTATCGGAAAGTAGCTTGTCGAAAACGACCTCATTGAAGAGCACGGCGGTCGAAACCTTAGGGGTTTCTAGAATTAACTTTAAGCGACAAAAGTTATTGTTATTAGTGGTTTATCGCGGTTACCTCGAACACCACTAATGCTAAAGTTTGGCAAAATAAAAATAAACAGATAAAGAATAATACCTATAAGTTAGCTCGGCAGTCCACTCAACCAATAAACTACCGTTGCAACGACTATTGCAATAATTGCCGTTGTCGCAATTGCGTCAGTTAATCCATCATTGTAATCTGGTTTTTGTTGATCTGACATTTTATATTCCTATTGGTTGAGGCTTATCGATTAAGCAGCGCATTATACCGATTATTTCATCGGCTTAAAGTGCTTGTTGGAATTATGTACACTCAAATTCACCAAGCTCTAGAAATTCCGAATACAAACCCACAAGTACGCGCTCTATAGCTATCCGGACGATTTACTATATCGAATTTTCTGATAATAGAGTCGATGTGTTTTTGACAACTAAACTCGCCGAGTCGATCCTTTTTTAGTATGATGCCTCTCTTTTTCTTGGTCAGTAATGAATATTCTATGTATATCTATGACAAGCATGACAAACGCCTGATCGCGGAACGGGTCGCGCAATATCGTGATCAAACGGAACGATATCTTGCCGGAAACCTTTCCGATGAACAGTTTTTGCCTTTGCGCCTGCAAAATGGCCTATATATTCAGCGCCTAGCGCCGATGCTGAGAATTTGTATTCCCTACGGAACGTTTAATTCCGATCAAATGCGAAAACTCGCGTCGATTTCCCGAGATTTTGACAAAGGGTACGCTCATTTCAGTACTCGTCAGAATCTACAATTAAATTGGCCGAAACTGGAGGAAGTTCCCGACATTTTGGAAGAGTTGGCATCAGTGGAAATGCACGCAATACAAACGAGCGGGAATTGCATTCGAAATACCACTACAGACCAGTTCGCCGGTGCGGCTGCGGATGAAATAGAAGATCCCCGACCCTACTGTGAAATCATTAGAGAATGGTCAACGTTTCACCCAGAATTTGCCTATTTACCACGGAAATTTAAGATTGCGGTCTGCGCGTCAGCAGCGGATCGCGCTGCGATTAACCTTCATGATATCGGCATAGATATCGTCCATAACGACGAGGGCGAGACAGGCTTTCGAATTCTTGTCGGAGGTGGCTTAGGCCGTACACCCGTCATTGGAACTGAAATTGTTGATTTTTTACCGAAACAACACTTAATCACCTATTTGGAAGCAATCCTGAGAGTCTATAATCAGCTCGGGCGCCGAGATAACAAATATAAAGCGAGAATCAAAATATTGGTTCGTGCTATGGGTATTGACGCTTTTAGAGAGAAAGTTGAGAGTGAATGGGCTGCGTTAAAAGACGGACCGTCGACTTTAACCGAAGCTGAATTTAACCGCGCAAAATCGTTTTTCGTTTCGCCGGATTACAAAACCATCGACGCAAACACATCGGCAGCGCAGCTTAAAGATCAGGGACTCCAAAACAAGACTTTTGGAAAATGGTTGGAGCGTAATATTAATGCCCATAAAGCTCCTGGATATGCGTCTGTGACTTTGTCATTGAAACCCACCGGTTATGCGCCAGGAGATGTTAGCGATCGACAAATGGAAGCCATTGCAGATCTTGCGGATCAGTTTTCTTTTGGTGAAATTCGTGCGAGCCATCAGCAAAATGTGATTCTTCCGCATGTAGAGCAATCTAACCTGCTGGAATTATGGGAGAAAGCGAAAGAGCTTGGTTTCGCAACGGCTAATATCGGTTATCTCACTGATATTGTATGCTGTCCCGGCGGAGATTTTTGTGCTTTGGCCAATGCCAAATCCCTTCCCATTGCCGAAGCTATTCAACGGAAGTTTGACGATGCCGACTATTTGTACGATATCGGTGACATAGATCTCAACATTTCGGGTTGTATGAACGCCTGTAGTCATCATCATATCGGGCACATCGGTATTTTGGGTGTCGATAAAAAAGGCCAAGAGTTTTATCAAGTTTCTCTTGGTGGCAGCCAGGATCGAGACGCCTCTCTGGCAAAAATTCTCGGCCCCTCTTTCTCCACCGATCAAGTCCCGACAGTCATTGAGACAATCATCAATACCTATGTTGGTGAACGAACCGACGAAGAGACCTTTCTAGACACCTACCGCCGTATCGGTCTTAGCCCGTTCAAGGAGAAAGTCTATGCCAAATAGTATAATCATTGATGGGAATATCGCGGAAGACTTATGGATTTTGGTCGGAAAAGACGCGACAGAAATACCTGCCGGTCCCGTAATTCTACCACAGGCTTTGTGGAATGAGTCCAAAGATAGCTTAAGCGATCGTGGGCAAGTTGGTGTGTGGCTAGACAGTGACGAGCCACCCTGCCTGATCGAACAGGATCTTGAAAGCTTTGCTGTTATTGCCGTTAACTTCGGTAGCTTTATGGATGGGCGTGGTTTTTCCTACGGTCGTGAGCTTCGAGATACTTACGGTTTTAACGGAGAAATAAGGGCTATTGGAAGTTTTATCAGGGATCAGCTGTTCTACTTGAAGCGTTGCGGCTTCAATTCTTTCGCGCTGGAAGGTAGTGATCAAGAAGAGGCTCTCGCTAGCTTTGCTGCTTTTTCAGACAGTTATCAGGCGGGCGCTGACCAGCCAAACCCCTTGTTTACAAGACGCTAAAATTAATTTACCGAAGACCGCCGCTATACGATAAACTTAACTAATAATAATCAATATAGTGGCGCTGGTTTTGCCAGCACACTGCAACTCTAGGTCCGCAATAAACAATGGAAGAAAACAGTATAACTTTTGCCTTCTTTCTGATTTTCTCAGGCGCCTCTGTTTTAGCCTCGATAGCACTCTATACCCGACAACCGCTGATAATTGCCTATATTGTACTCGGCGCCCTGATTGGCCCGTACGGAATGGGGTTTGTCACTGATCTTAAATTGTTGTCCGACATCTCCCATTTTGGGATCATTTTTTTGCTGTTTCTTTTAGGTCTCGACATGCAACCCCAAGCATTGTTGTCCACTTTGAAAAAAGCCACCTTAGTGGCTATCGCCAGTTCCTTAATATTTGCGACCACTGGATACCTGGTAGCAATAAGCTTTGGTTTTTCTCATATCGAGGGAATCGTCATCGGTGCTGCGATGATGTTTTCTAGTACAATTATTGGTATAAAACTTCTGCCCACGACCGTATTACATCATCGTCACGTCGGTGAAATCATGATCGGGCTGTTACTTTTACAAGATGTGATAGCGATTTTTGTATTACTTGTACTGTTAAGTGGCGACGTTGGTGATTTCGACGGCATGATCTTGCTTAAAACCGTGATTGCCCTACCCTTGTTTATTATTGCCGCGATCGGCTTCGTAAAATTTGTCTTATTAAAGTTAATTCAAAAGTTTGATCGATTTCACGAGTATATTTTCCTTTTGGCTATCGGTTGGTGTCTCGGACTCGCTGAAGCGGCTCATTTAGTCGGGCTATCCGCAGAAATCGGCGCATTTATTGCCGGAATCTCTTTAGCAACCAGTCCAATTTCCCAGTACATTGCCATTAATCTAAAGCCATTAAGGGATTTCTTTCTGGTTCTATTCTTTTTCTCTTTAGGTGCTCGATTTGATTTGAGCTTACTGGGCGATGTTCTTGTGCCGGCAATGATACTGGCAGCCGCGATGCTGCTGTTGAAGCCAGGAGTCTTCTATATATTGCTGAAGAGATTAAGTGAGAAAAAGCGTCTGGCCTGGGATATTGCATTTAGATTGGGGCAGATTAGTGAGTTTTCGTTGCTCATTGCCTATGTTGCAACCGGTACCGCATTAATCGGAAAAGAAGCGTCACACCTCATACAGGCCACCGCTATTATTACGTTTGTCGTTTCCTCGTATATCGTTATATTGAACTGCCCAACACCCATAGCCATTTCCGATAAGTTAAGACGAGACTGATTGGAAAAAAGGGTCACTTGTAACAATCGTGCCAGCCGCTGTTTGCGCAGATCAGCAGCTGTTGAACTTTTCAAATCCCCACAAAAAAGCCCGGCATGAACCGGGCTTTGCATAACTGAATTAGAGGGTCGCTTTACAGAGCGGCATCCAATTCCGGGACTGCCTCAAACAAGTCCGCAACTAATCCGTAATCTGCAACCTGGAAAATAGGCGCATCTTCATCTTTGTTAATCGCGACGATTACTTTACTGTCTTTCATGCCGGCAAGATGCTGAATCGCACCAGAAATTCCAACGGCAATATACAAATCAGGCGCAACAATCTTACCAGTTTGGCCGACTTGCATGTCATTGGGGACAAAGCCCGCATCAACAGCAGCACGGGAGGCGCCAACCGCGGCTCCTAGTTTGTCGGCAATCGATTCAAGCATTTGGAAATTTTCACCATTTTGCATGCCGCGACCACCAGAAACAATAATACTTGCTGCTGTAAGTTCAGGGCGATCACTTTTAGCAACTTCTTCGCTGACAAAGCTAGACAGACCTGCGTCAGTCACACTTGCCAAAGGTTCTATAGATCCGCTACCACCTTCGGCTGAGACTCCGTCAAAGGCTGTGCCGCGAACGGTAATTACTTTAATCGCGTCTGTAGATTGGACTGTGGCGATAACATTTCCGGCATAAATTGGCCGTTTGAATGTATCGGCACTTTCGACCGAAATGATTTCCGAAATTTGATCGACGTCCAATAAAGCGGCAACTCTTGGCGCGATGTTTTTACCATTTGTTGTCGCTGGAGCTAAAATATGTCCGTAATCCTGCGCAATTTCCACTACTAAGTTACTGACATTTTCAGGAAGCTGGTTTGCATAAGCAGCATTATCTGCCACTAATACCTTGTTAACTCCAGCAATTTTTGCAGCAGCTTCTCCAGCTGCCGCGCAATCAGAACCAGCAACCAATACAGTAATGTCGCCACCGATTGCATTCGCCGCAGCGACTACATTCAACGTGGCAGCCTTTACTGAGGCATTGTCGTGTTCGGCTAGTATTAATATACTCATTAGATCACCTTCGCTTCATTTTTCAGTTTGTCCACCAGTTCTGCGACTGACTCTACTTTAATGCCCGCTGCCCGTTCGGCTGGTGGCTCAACTTTAACCAATGTTAAGCGTGAAGTAATGTCAATACCGAGCTCTTCAGCGGTAAATACATCTAGGGGCTTTCTCTTTGCCTTCATGATATTTGGCAATGAAGCGTAGCGAGGTTCATTCAAGCGAAGATCTGTGGTGATAATCGCTGGCAAGTTTAAAGAAACTGTTTGTAAACCGCCGTCAATTTCTCGTGTGACGTTGACTTTTCCATCAGAAAACGCCAGTTCAGAAGCGAACGTTCCCTGCGAGAAGTTCGCTAGTGCCGCTAGCATTTGACCAGTCTGGTTATTATCATTATCAATTGACTGTTTACCAAGAATAATTACATCGGGCTGCTCTTTGTCGACGACAGCTTTCAATAGTTTTGCGATTGCCAAAGGTTGTAATTCACCCTCAGCTTCAACCTGAATTCCTCTATCGGCACCGAGCGCCAAAGCAGTCCGAATCTGCTCCTGACAAGATTTTTCACCAACCGAGACAGCAATTATCTCTGTGGCAGTACCGGCTTCCTTTAAGCGTACAGCTTCTTCAACTGCAATTTCGCAAAAGGGATTAATCGCCATTTTAACGTTATTTAAGTCTGCACCAGAACCGTCTGCTTTAGGGCGAACTTTAACATTAGCGTCTGCAACGCGTTTGACCGCAACAAGAACCTTCATAGATTCCTCGTTCATTAAGTTAGGAAAAATTGGCTAATACCAGATTAAATGAGCGAGCTATCAATACGATATCCGCAAATTTATGTATCAGCCCCAGAAAAACCGGACGTATGTTGACCCGTAACGGCTTTCAGGTCAATAGCTATTTTTACGCATCAGCTCGATAGCTCTTACTACTCTAAATAGACGTTGATCCATATCATATGTTCGTAATTACAATAGCCGATGAACAAGTGCTCCATTACCACTAGTTAATATTAAAGCTCTAAAAATCAGGGGTTTACTGAAGATGGGCATGGAACTATTACCGCCAAACTTATATAATGCGCATCGAATTTGGATCGGACTATCTACCTGATGGAAGCTAATCCAATAACCTTAAAGTAGAATTATAGAGGACTTTTATTGTGGAACGTGAATCAATGGAGTTCGACGTTGTCATCGTCGGCGCTGGACCTGCGGGGCTCTCTGCAGCTTGCAAAATACGCCAACTCAGCGAAGAAACAGGTAAAGATATCAGTGTTTGCGTCGTCGAAAAGGGCTCGGAAGTCGGCGCCCACATTTTGTCCGGAGCTGTTCTTGAGCCCTCTGCTCTGAACGAATTGTTTCCCGATTGGAAAGATAAAGGCGCCCCTCTAAATACGCCTGTTGAAGCAGACGAAATTTGGTATTTGCTGTCCAAAAACATGGGCGCGTATGTCCCTGCATTACTGGCTCCCAAAACGCTTCATAATCACGGCAACTATATAGTCAGCTTAGGGAATGTGTGTCGCTGGTTAGCGGAACAAGCAGAAAGTTTAGGCGCTGAGATCTATCCCGGGTTCGCCGCCGCAGAGATACTTTATAACGATGATGGCTCAGTTCGAGGTATTGCGACCGGCGATATGGGTGTTGCTGAGGATGGGAGTCACAAAGACTCGTACATGCAAGGTATGGAACTACACGCAAAATACACTCTTTTTTCTGAAGGTTGTCGTGGTCATCTTGGGAAACAGCTGATAGAGAAATATAATCTTGCTGAAGGAAAGGACCCTCAACATTACGGCTTGGGAATAAAGGAGATTTGGAAAGTTGACCCTGCGAGACATAAACTGGGGACGGTTCTTCACTCTACCGGTTGGCCACACACCGAAAGCAACTCGTTTGGCGGCGGTTTTGCCTATCATCTGGAGGACAATCAAGTATCCCTAGGTCTTATTACTGATCTGGGTTATTCCAACCCTCATGTGAGTCCGTTTGAAGAATTTCAACGCTTCAAACTACACCCACAAATTAGAAAAATACTCGAGGGCGGAGAAAGGATTTCTTACGGAGCCCGGGCTATAACGAAAGGTGGCATTCAATCGATGCCAAAAATGTCTTTTCCTGGTGGTTTGCTTATTGGAGACGATGCGGGAACGTTGAATTTTGCCAAGATAAAAGGCAGCCATACTGCGATGAAATCGGGAATGGTTGCAGCGGAAATTGTCCATCACGCGATTACAGTCGACAACAAATCTGGGATTGAGCTGACTAGCTACAATGAAGCATTTGAGAAATCCTCTGCTTATAAGGAGCTTCATTTACAGCGAAACTTTGGACCAGGTCAGCACAAATGGGGAAATTTATTGGGTTCGGCTTATGCCTTTATCGATATAAATATATTTAACGGTAAGCTTCCCTGGACATTTAATGATCCAAAACCAGATCACGCGCAAATGAAATTGGCGTCTGAAAGCCAAAAAATAAATTACCCGAAACCGGACGGGAAAATTAGTTTTGACCGCCTCTCTTCTGTGTTTTTATCGAATACAAACCATGAAGAAGATCAGCCGTGTCATCTTCAGTTAAAGGACGCCAGCATACCGCTGGGCAAAAACTTGCCACTTTATGATGAGCCCGCTCAGCGGTATTGCCCTGCTGGCGTCTATGAAATAGTGACGGAACCGGATGGCGAAAAACGCTTTCAAATCAACGGCCAAAATTGCGTTCACTGCAAAACCTGTGATATTAAAGACCCGTCGCAGAACATAGTTTGGGTTACGCCTGAAGGTTTTGGAGGGCCTAACTACCCCAATATGTGATGCCAAAATCCGCGGCGCTATTTAGACATAAATAGCGCCGCGCAGAACCATTCTTAGCGACTGTTTAAATCGAAAATCAATCTTGCGTGGAATTCCATTCAAGTAAGGCTACTTTTTGACGCCGTTTACTCAGTCGTCAATTTTCCCTAATTCAAAAACGGTACCATTACTTACCACCGATAACATTCCTTCCTTCTCGACCGCCAAGTCAACAAGCCGATAGAATACCGCGCGGGACAATTTTGCAGTGATATGATGAGGTAATAGAATCGTTGGATGGGGTTCACGACTGCCTTCTTTAAAAGTAATTGACAATGGAAAGTCGTCGCTTAACAAAACTTGGCTTTGAACGTTAGTTGTGAAAATCATTTGTTGTTCCTGCTGCCCTTCCTGTAGTACATGAACATCGATGGCTAAAAGAGCAGTATCGACGACTACGATACGCCATTTTTCAACGGGAGTGAGTAAGTAGTATTCGCCATCACTCTCGCGCCTTAGAATGGAGGAAAACATTTTTACCAAGGCCTGTCGTTCAATTTTCACTCCTTCGTGAAACCAGTCACCATTTGCTTCGATTCGAATATCGATATCACCACTCAAATCGGGATTCCATAGGTGAATCGGCGGTGACGACGCATCTTTCTCGTCAAGCTGCGATTGCAATTCATTAAGAAATTTCAAAATGCGTGCCCGGAAATGTCGGCAGCGAGGTTGCCTAAGGCGCTATCAAGCAGGTTATTTAGTTTGTTCCCTACGGGGTTCCAGTGTGGAGTTTTCGCAATTAACTTTATCTTGTCTACAGATGTTCCGGTATATACATCGACAATTGAAAGCAACAAATGCGCACTGCTGAAGGTACCGAACAAAGTCGAAGGCTCTTTCTGGAATGAAACGAAAATCAAAAAATCACTTTGTTCACCTTTTGCGTATTCAAGACCGGCTGCAAAGCTGTCCACTTCAGGCCCGTAGTTGGTTTGATCAAAATGGGGAGAAAAACTCTTCGCGATAATACGACTGAGTTTATTTTCATCGATGCCGTCCACCTGCTTCGAAACAACGGAAATACGGCTCTGTATGGCCAATACGCGACTGTTTTGGCGACTTATGTCAAACTGGTCTGCCACTCCAAGTTTGTGGGCGTAATGCGTGGTTTGATTCATTGTGTAAGACGGATGACATGCTGATAACAGCAGTGCCATACAAATCAACAGGGGTCGAATAACACCCCGAACAAGGTTTCGTGCGCGGTTACCTTTTAGACTAGTTTTCATCGAAACACTCCCACTAATATGCTGGACTACCGCTTCACTCGTAAGGCTTCTGTGAATCTTTAAGTAGTTTCTCAGTATTATATAACGCAAAAAAGAGGCCAAGGGCCTCTTTTTTGCGTTCAATTTTTAGAATTACTTCATTAATCGAACGTTTACGACACCTTCTACGGCACCCATCAACTGCAAAACTTCATCGCCTGGCTTTGTTTCAACATCAATTAAATTATAAGCAATATCTCCGCGGCTTTTGTTTAACATGTCGATGACGTTTATATCAGCATCCGCTAGTATCGACAAAATATTACCAAGGATTTTCGGCACGTTGCGATTGCTAATCGAGATTCTAATGCCACCATTTCTCTCTAAATTAAGTGCTGGAAAATTGACAGAGTTCTTAATATTACCATTTTCGAGAAAATCTTTAACCTGGTTTGCCGCCATAATTGCACAGTTCTCTTCCGCCTCGTCAGTACTCGCCCCTATGTGCGGCATTAACACTGCGCCTCTTACCCCAATCAAGTCAGGCGTTGGAAAATCGGCAATGTATTTTTCCAGGGAACCATTACTCAATGCATCCACGACAGCTTCGGTATCAACGATTTCCTCTCGTGCGAAATTTAATAAGCTCGCTCCCGGCTTAATATTGGATAGCAGCTCTTTGTTTATTAATTTTCGCGTCGATTCAAGTACAGGTAAATGAAGAGTGACGTAATCCGACCGAGACAATAAGGAGGAGAGATTATCAACCTTCACAACCTCGCTGGACAAACGCCATGCCGCGTCAACCGATAGAGCGGGATCGTACCCTGCCACATTCATCCCCAGTGCCAAAGCCGTATCAGCCACCATAGAGCCAATAGCTCCTAATCCGACGACACCCAGCGTTTTTCCCGCTAGCTCATTGCCTTTAAAGCGCTTTTTTTCCTTTTCTAACAGTTTGCTCATTTCGCTTGCATCGTCGATATGTCCTAAGGTACCGACATAACCGATCCCCTCTAGAATACCTCTCGAGCCAAGCGTTAAAGCCGAGATTATTAATTCTTTCACTGCGTTGGCGTTTGCCCCGGGAGTATTGAATACAGGTATTCCTTGCTCGGTGCAGTAGTCAACAGGTATGTTGTTGTAGCCTGCACCTGCCCTAGCAATACCTAAGACTGAGTCCGCAATATCTGACGTTTGAAGCTTATGACTGCGTAATAAAACGGCATCTGGACTGCTAAATTCGCTCGCGATTTCGTAGCTATCGCGGGGCAACTTATCAAGTCCTTTTGCTGAAATCTGGTTTAAAGCTAGTATCTGATACAAGATGGGTAACTCCTAAGGGCGCAGTAAGGATTAGGCTCTATATTTGTAATTAGGCTGAGGCTCTTTTTATGAAATATCTTCAAGGCAGTCTAGTCATTTAAGACCCCTTTAGAATAATTCAATATCCGCCGAGGTACGTAACGACTGAACAAAAGCCGTAAAGCTCTGAGTTGCATAGTTACGCTGGATTTCATTTGCCAAGCTGTTTTGTTCGGCTTTTGATAGATCACCAATGGCCCCATCGACGACAGACTCTAGTTTGAGGACCACGACGTCTCCGGTCGACAGTGTTTTGACGTCGAGAATCGGTTCATTGAGTACTTCAGGCATGGCGAAGGCGAATCCCTGAACTTCTCTGTCGGCAGTCGGCGTACTTCGGGAGTTGCTTAATTGAACCTGCCAAGGGAAATCTCTTTCCTTAGATATGTCTGACATTGACTTAGAATTGAGTTCAGCAACGATACTTTGCGCTATTTCCTGAGCTTTTGAAATCGCTTGATCTTTCACCAATTGTCGAGAGATTTGTTCTTGAACATCGGCCAAATTTTTTGTGTGAGGCGCGTCGTGCTCTTGTACTCGTACGACGATATAGTGATCGTCAGCTAGCTCGATGATTTCACTGTTATTGCCTTCAACTAATACATCATCGCTATAGGCCGCGGCTAATACCTGAGGATTAGAAATGGGCGTTGGTGCGGTTGTACGACTAACCCAATCCGAAACGTTTAGTGTTAAGCCCAGTTCCGTAGCGGGGTCTTTGAGATCCTCCGAGTTGAACACTAAATCTTTTAATTCCTCCACGGTTGTCACAAATTTTCCTTCCGCTTCGGCTTTTTGTAAACTAAGCGACAGCGCCGTTTTTCGTTCTTCATAGCTTGGTGCGTCTAGATTATTGATCTCGGTCGCTAGTATCAAATGGAAACCCGAATCAGTAAGTACCGGTTCCGATAGTTCGTTCAATTCCAATCTAAATAGAGCCTCCTCAAAAGATTGTGGAAACGTGTCTCCGGTAGTATACCCAAGGTCTCCTTTAGTAATCACGGAACCTGCATCGTCGGAATATTCGCTAACAAGGTCGGCAAAGTCGGCGCCGGCAGTTATCTTTTCTTGAATAGAATTCGCGAGCGCTCGAGCCTGTTGCTCATCTCTCTCATCATTGATTTCGACAAGAATATGAGATGCCCTTCTCTCGCTCTCTGACTTAAAATCCTCTATTTCTAGCTCAAAAGCTTCCTTAATTTCTTCTTCGTCTAACGGTTTAAAAAAATCACTGACCTTAACTTCAATATACGCGAGCTTTAACCTGTCTTCTGTTTGAAACTGTTCAGGGTTTTCTCGAAAATAAGATTCGATAGCCTCGCTGGAAACATCTATACCATCCGAAACCTTTTCCAGGGGTACGGTGAGGTACCGGTAGCTACGTTTTTGGGCGACGATTTTAACAATTTCAGATAGATCTTTTTGTGAACTAAAGTCCGAACCACTCACACCGCTATTAAGCTGATTAATAATCATCTCATCTCGAAGCAATTGTTTAAAATAGCCGGTGCTATAACCATTGCTACGCAAAATATTTTGGTAAATCTGCGGCGAAAAAGCACCATCCACCTGGAAGTCTTCCATGCCAATGATTGTTTGATCTATAAACTCTGGCGAAATGCCTACTGAGTTCGAGTCTGCGAGCTGCAATAGCAAATTATTCTGAATTAACTGATCTAGCGCCGGGCCTCTCAGTAAGTTGTCATCCAGAAGATTGGGGTCGGCACTTTCTCCCATCATAGAGAGAAGTCGGCGCTTCTGGCTTATGATCGCTCGTTCTAGCTCCCCAGCACTGACCTTTTCTCCGTTCACAGCAGCTACATTAAGCTGACCACCACTATTACCTAGCAAGCTGTCCACGCCAAAAAAAGCAAATGGGATCACCATTATTGTAATGATGATTTTCGCCATCAACCCTTGCATATTCTCACGAATGTTCTGCAGCATCTAAGTCTCCGAATGCGTTCTATAAGCAAAAAAAGCGCATCAACAGATGCGCTTTTGTAATTTTACCGTCATTGTTTTTGTATTACACTTCTTTTTACTAATATAACTCTTCTTATCAATATCATCCGTTTTTAAGGCGTTGATGCTGCGACAAAAAGATTAAAGTCCTTAGTAAGTAGATTAATTCACAGCGTCTTTTAGCGCTTTTCCAGCTTTAAAGCCGGGAACTTTTGCCGCTTTAATTTGAATCTCTGCACCGGTCTGAGGATTACGACCGGTACGGGCGGCTCTATCTTTTACGGAAAAGGTTCCAAAGCCAACTAAAACTACTTGGTCTTCATTTTTTAGCGCATCGGTAATCGTTTCTACCATCGCGTCCAAGGCTCGTCCTGCAGCCGCCTTAGGTAAGTCAGCAGAAGCTGAGATCGCTTCGATTAGCTCGGATTTATTCACATCTATCCCCTTTTTATGTTTTAACTAATTAATGTAAGCACTAGAAGCACAATTTATAATTTTTGATTTTTACAAAAACGCATATACTGAGCATATCCAAATCAGAAGGCGATTTATACCAACTGGAGATATGCTGGTCAAGCTAAGAACCAGTATTAATGGGGGTTTATGCGATTTTTTTCCTTATCGGATGTTTTTTCATCAACTGTTGTCGCTTCCAGCGAATCTGGCTTCCCAAAAAATTCTTCATCGCTGATTCCGACGGGCATTTTTTCCAAGGCGATTTCTAGAACTTCTTCGATCCATTTAACCGGCTTTATAATCAAATCGGCTTTTATATTATCGGGAATTTCTTTCAAATCTCGACTGTTTTCGTCGGGAATTATAACAGTCTTAATGCCACCGCGATGGGCAGCGAGAAGCTTTTCTTTCAAGCCTCCGATAGGAAGGACTTGTCCTCGTAAAGTGATTTCTCCGGTCATAGCGACATCAGATTTAACCGGTATACCGGTCAGCACAGACACAAGTGCTGTGCACATACCTACTCCTGCGCTTGGGCCGTCTTTAGGGGTAGCGCCTTCGGGGACATGGATATGTAAATCTGTTTCATCGTGAACTTTTGAGGGAATACCGAACATTTGCGATCGACTTCTCACAACCGTTATGGCCGCTTGGATAGACTCCTGCATAACATCACCCAGTGAACCGGTTTTAACCTGACGCCCTTTTCCGGCAACGGTAACCGCTTCGATGGTTAATAACTCGCCGCCGACCTGAGTCCATGCGAGGCCCGTAACCTGCCCCACTTGATTTTCGTCTTCGGCTTTGCCAAAGCTATATTTCCGTACCCCGCTATAGTTTTCCAACACATCGGGGCTGACGACGATTGGCGCACTGCTTTCACCTAAGCTAAATTCTTTCACAACTTTTCGGCAAATTTTAGCAAGCTCTCGCTCCAACCCTCTTACGCCAGCCTCGCGTGAATAGTAACGCACCAAATCTCGTATTGTGCTCTCGGGAATGTCGAGCTCTTGATCTTTTAAACCGTTATATTTCATTTGCTTTGGTTTGAGATAACGTTGTGCAATGTTGATCTTTTCGTCTTCCGTATATCCAGGAATTCGAATTACCTCCATCCTGTCCAATAACGGTGCCGGAATATTCATTGAATTGGACGTACAAATAAACATAACGTCTGATAAGTTGTAATCGACTTCCAAATAGTGATCATTAAAGCTATTATTTTGTTCTGGATCTAACACCTCTAGTAAGGCTGACGCAGGATCACCTCTGTTATCCATGCCCATCTTGTCAATTTCGTCCAATAAGAAAAGGGGGTTATTAACTCCGACCTTAGATATCTTCTGTACAATTTTACCCGGCATCGACCCTATGTATGTGCGTCTATGTCCTCGAATTTCGGCTTCGTCGCGTACACCGCCGAGAGCCATGCGCACAAATTTACGGTTGGTTGACCTAGCGATAGATTCCCCCAGAGACGTTTTACCAACTCCGGGAGGACCAACCAGGCATAAGACAGGTCCTTTGATTTTCTTTACTCGTTTCTGAACGGCGAGATATTCCAGGATTCTGTCTTTGACTTCATCCAGTCCGTAATGATCCTCGTCGAGAATCTTTTGCGCACGTTTTAAGTCATGCCTCACTTTCGAGCGTTTTTTCCAGGGGACATTAACCATCCAGTCGATATAGCTTCTTACGACCGAGGCTTCGGCTGACATTGGCGACATCATCTTAAGTTTATTTAATTCTGCATTAGTCTTTTCTAATGCTTCTTTCCCCATCCCGCTTGCCGTAATTTTGTTTTGCAATTCTTCAAGCTCATTAGGTGCTTCATCCATATCACCAAGTTCTTTCTGGATCGCCTTCATTTGCTCGTTTAAATAATATTCTCTTTGGCTTTTCTCCATTTGCTTTTTAACACGACCGCGAATTCGCTTTTCAACCTGAAAGAGATCGATTTCAGCTTCCATTAACCCAAGCAGGTGATCCATTCGTTGCTGAATATCTACCATTTCAAGAATCGATTGTTTTTGTTCGAGCTCGAGTGACATGTGTGCAGCAATGGTGTCGGCTAGCCGTCCTGGCTCATCTATGCCCGACAGGGAGGAAATTACGTCGGAGGGTATCTTCTTACTAAGATTTACAAATTTATCAAACTGGGACATTGTCGCGCGCACTAAAGCTGTTGCTTCCGCCTCCTCAAGTTCGATATTGGGGACGGCGGTAGTATTTGCGGTAAAATATCCCGCTTCTTCGCTTATATCGTCAAGACTCGCCCTATAGCCTCCTTCAACTAGTACTTTAACGGTTCCGTCCGGAAGCTTTAATAATTGCAAAATATTTGAAACGGTGCCAACACTATAGATTTCATCGACCACAGGCTCATCAACCGATGCGTTCTTTTGTGCAACTAAAAGAATTTGCTTGTCATTAGCCATTGCTTCCTCAAGGGCATGAATTGACTTATCTCGCCCAACAAACAAAGGAATAACCATGTGCGGATAGACAACAACATCGCGCAATGGTAACAACGGCAATTGAATAGACTTAGTGTTTTCACCCATGTGAATACCTTCTGGTGAGCCCAAAACATAAAACTAGAGGACTAAATTATTAATGATAGATTGTTCTGGCAGTTAATCCAGATGTAAGAATAAGATGGGGATGCAAAGACAGAAAACAAGATACAGATAACTATTTTATGTTGAAAATAGTTATGACTAAAATGAAAAAAAAGGGGCGTTTCAAACGCCCCTTTTTCTATTCTTCTACAGATGCTGTTTTTGGTTGGTCGGGAGTCTTATAAACCAGCAGCGGCGCTGAGTCTCCCTTGATCACCGATTCGTCGATAACAACCTTGCTGACAGACTCTTCCGAAGGAATTTTATACATAGTGTCGAGCAATACCCCTTCAAGTATGGAACGGAGTCCTCGGGCACCCGTTTTACGCTCCATGGCTTTTTCTGCAATGGCTCTAATGCTGTCCGCGCGAAAATCGATCTCGACTGACTCCATTTCAAAAAGCTTGGTATATTGTTTGGTCAGCGAATTCTTTGGCTCGGTGAGAATGTTCATTAAAGCATCAACATCGAGCTCTTCCAAAGTCGCTATGACAGGCAGTCGTCCGACAAATTCGGGGATCAGGCCAAAACGAACGAGATCTTCGGGTTCCAATTTTGCTAAAACCTCACCAACGTTTTTGGATTCATCCTTGCTCTTGACTTCAGCGCTAAAGCCAATACCGCCTTTCTCAGATCGGTTCCGGATAACTTTATCTAATCCTGCGAAGGCTCCGCCACATATAAATAATATGTTGGACGTATCAACCTGCAAAAATTCTTGCTGCGGGTGTTTTCGACCGCCTTGAGGAGGCACCGAGGCAACCGTGCCTTCGATAAGCTTTAATAGAGCCTGCTGTACGCCTTCTCCCGATACATCTCTGGTTATCGAAGGATTGTCAGATTTCCTAGAGATTTTGTCTATTTCGTCGATATAGACAATGCCCATCTGCGCCTTTTCTACGTCGTAGTCGCACTTTTGCAGTAGCTTTTGTATTATATTTTCTACATCTTCACCGACATAACCGGCTTCAGTTAACGTTGTCGCGTCGGCAATAGTAAAAGGAACATCTAGCAAACGCGCTAATGTTTCCGCTAAAAGTGTTTTGCCGCTTCCAGTCGGACCAACCAGTAATATATTACTTTTACCTAATTCGATCTCGTCTTTTTTAGCATCACCGTATCGCAAACGTTTGTAGTGATTATAAACGGCTACTGAAAGTACTTTCTTTGCTTTGTTTTGCCCTATTACGTATTCATCAAGAATTTCTTTGATGTTAATAGGTGTCGGAAGCTGATCGTTTGACGAGTCAGATCCGCTTTCTTGAACTTCTTCCCGAATGATGTCGTTACAAAGGTCAACGCACTCGTCACAAATAAAAACAGACGGGCCCGCGATTAGTTTGCGAACCTCATGCTGGCTCTTGCCGCAGAAGGAGCAATAAAGTAGCTTTCCGCCATCTTCACCACTATCTTTTGTGTTATCAGTCATTAGTGCTATACCCCGTTGAGCCTTTTCTGTAATTTAACCAGTGCTAAAGATGGTGTCTTTTGCTTCATTTTGCAAGCCCCTAGCTTACAATTTTTTGCAAAATCAACTCTAAAAGGTTGATTTTCTTAGCTTTCATCAGCTTTTCGTATCTCTAAAACTTCGTCAACCAGTCCATACTCTTTCGAAGTCACAGCATTCATGAAATTATCACGCTCTGTATCTTTGATGATTGTATCGAGGTCTTGTCCAGTGTGTTCCGCCATAAGCTGGTTTAACCGTTCTCGAATAATCAGGATTTCACGAGCTTGAATATCTATATCCGTCGCTTGGCCCTGCGCACCGCCGCTTGGTTGATGAATCATGGTTCTGGCATTGGGTAAAATAAATCGCTTTCCTTTAGCGCCACCACACAGTAAGAAAGCGCCCATGCTGGCAGCTTGGCCGATACACATCGTACTAACATCAGGCCTAATAAACTGCATGGTATCGTAGATGGATAAACCGGAGGTAACGGAACCGCCTGGAGAGTTTATGTAAAGGTGAATGTCCTTATCGGGGTTTTCAGATTCCAAAAACAGCATTTGCGCTACGATGAGGTTCGCCATGTGGTCTTCTACAGGACCGACCATGAAAATAACTCTCTCTTTTAACAGCCGAGAATATATGTCATAGGACCTTTCTCCGCGGGCGGTCTGCTCAACCACCATTGGCACTAAGCCTAAATTATTAATCTGTTGCTTGTTGATACCTTGAGAATCAAAAATCGACATACATGAATCGCTCATTTTGCATGGAACTTAAAAAACTTTGCCCACTATTTTGCAAAAATGAAAAATAGTGGGGATTGATTATCGATTGTATCAATTTGTACCGCTGATTCAAGTCGATTATGAGCACGAAGCACATTAACATTTCCGCTTTTTGCGCTACAAAAGTCTTGGCGAGTGCTATTCTGTGAATTGATAAATTTTTAATACGACTGATAAAAACAAGGCGACTTCACTTTAGCGTGAAGTCGCCTTGTCTTGAATCGCTAAAATTGTGGTTTATTTTCCTTCGGCTTCAGCGTCGGCAGGTGCAGGAGGCGCAAGCGCTTCTTCATAACTGCAGGCCTTTTCTGTAACCAGGCCCTGCGCCAGCAAATTATCGACCACCATATCTTCTACAACCATAGATTCTATCTGTTGCAGCTGTTGCTGGTTACCATAGTAGTAATTAATGACTTCTTGGGGGTCTTCATAGGTAGACGCCATGCCTTCAATGGTTTCTTTGACTTTATCCGCATCGGCATGAATTTCTTTAGATATAATGTATTCGTTCAATAACAAGCCGAGTTTGACGCGTCTCTCCGCTTGCTCGGAAAACATGTCGTCAGGTAGTAAAGACTCCAAATCCAGAGATGGTGATGCATTTCCACCAAACTGTTGCATCATCTGGCTACGCAGTACGGATATTTCCTGCTTAATCAGATCCTGGGGCAATAAAATTTCATCGTGAAGACTTAACAATGAATCCATGACTTGGTTTTTGATTTTGCCTTTTACAGCACTAGTCAACTCTCTCGTCATGTTGGATTTTACTTCAGTGCGAAAAGCATCTACGCCACCGTCTTTAACGCCAAATTTAAGAAAAAATTCATCATCCAATTCAGCTAGCTTTTTCTCTGATACAGAGTTGACGGAAACTGCAAACTGAACAGCAGCTCCCTTTAGCTCTTCCGCCTGATAATCCTCAGGGAATGTCAGTTCGAGAACTTTTTCATCGCCAGATTTCATTCCGACAATACCGTCTTCGAAACCCGGAATCATGCTGTTGGAACCTATGATCAGGTCGCTTTTTTCGGCACTACCACCCTCGAACGCTTCTCCGTCTTTAGTACCCGCATAATCAATATTAACTTGGTTTTCAGCAGCAGCAGGCTGTTCGACGACTTCCCAGGTCGATTGCTGATTTCGCAGATTTTCAATCATCTGGTCCACGTCTGACTCAGTTACATCTGCGACCGGTTTTTCGATAGATATGGAGGTATAATCTTTTAGCTCGATGTCCGGAAATACCTCGAAAGTACCGGTAAATTCTAGATCAGTACCTTCTTCGAATGACTTTGTTTCAATTTGAGGGCTTCCGGCAGGCTTAAGTTTTTCCTGCACGATTGCTTCTTGAAAGCTCTGGTTCATTACCTCGCCAACAACCTCTTGTCGAACACCTGTGCCGAATCGCTGACGCATGATCTTCATGGGCACTTTACCAGGGCGAAAGCCATCGATTCGTACCGTGCTCATGGCTTTTTTCAACCTGGCGGTAACTTCACTGTCTAAGCGTTCAGCGGGTACTACAATGGTTAAACGACGCTCAAGGCCGGTTGTCGTTTGGATAGAAACTTGCATTGGGAATTCCTCTAACCCTTACAGTTTAGGCAAATGTAATTAAATGCGTTTGTAAGGGGCATTAATCTTTGGTGTGCTAGTTAACCACGCGTCATGTTAATGATGCATATAAAAATGGTGCGGACGGAGAGACTCGAACTCTCACACATTGCTGCACCAGAACCTAAATCTGGCGTGTCTACCAATTCCACCACGTCCGCAAACCGGTTTTTGCTAATATTAATCTATGTAAAGATTGCTAAAAACAAAAAGTCTTCAAAATTGAACGATTGCTATGAAAATCACCTTACTTTCGAATAATTAAATCATTTCGAAAAGACTTCACAGTTGCCTCGATCAACGGGGCCGTGATTCTGCCACAACGAACCGGGCTCTTCAACCATGGAAACACGAGAAGTGACACTATTTTGGGTATGCGACTAAAAAGCATGCGGAATCTCCGTGAAAAGGAACAATTTTTACACCGTTCATCGTGCGGGTTAACAGCGCCGACTGTTCCGGACCGATTACGTCACCCTGAATATCAATTAATCCTTGGATCCCGATGATGAGGCAATAACTTTCTATATCTGCCAGTGCAATGCCACGTGCAGTATCCAACTCGATTCGAATTACATCAAAATCCTCGAATTCGACAATTTTTTCTCGTCGTACGCCAGGCTCTTCAATTAATGCGAAAACGTCCTCCCGAGGAATGGGCTCAAGACTCATCACCTCTGCCGCTTCTGCAGTATCCCAGTGGGCCTGAGTTTGTACTTTTTGATTAAAAGAAACGATCAGTCGCTCGTAAACAGGGGTCTGAAACTCTATCGTTCTGACGCCATGCTGGAGTGAGTGCGGAATAAAGCAGGGAACCTTGATTACATCACCAACCGATAATGCTAGCGTGCCGGTAAACAATTCTACGTTGCTGTGTAGCGTTGATTCTTCGGATGACCAGTCGTCGGGGACTTCGCCCAACCAAGTGTTTAATACAGTGTTATCGACGAGTTGATCTTGAGGGAAGCCGTCTCGCTCCCGAAGCGTATCAATAAAATCATCGATTTTCCGCCGTATGTGCTCATACTCCTTTACTGATGCTAAGAATCCGGACTTAAACGCAGCATCGGAAACGTATTCTCTACGCTTGTCTTGATTAAAACCGAATCGAATTGCCCCCTTCCCCATTGGCCAGGCTTGTGGGTCAATAGCAGTAACTACATAGACTTCGCGTTTTTCTTGGTGTAACTCGAAATACAAATCACCAAAGGCTGGATCGGGCGACGGATCCAATATTTTGAGTAAAATAAGTGATTGCTGGCTATCTGCGCACATCTCTGCTGGCAGCGCTGACAATACCCACGGTAGCGGCGAACTAAAGCCTTGCGCTTTCAAGCTTGCCACACCTCTTTCTTCAATGCCGGTATACCAAATTTCCTGCCCCCAAGGTTTCGGAATATGTACTGGCTCAAGTTCTAGTATTCGATTACTTGAAAAATACGGCAAACACAATTGTTGGCAGATAGAAGGGAAAACCTCATCATTGAGGTTTTCCGGGTACGACTTCAAGGCGTTTTCAAAAGCAGTAAAGTCTTCAGAAACGGCAACTTTCACTATGGTTGTCGAGCGATAATTAGATAAAGAATAAAAGGCGGTTAAGTAGATCAAAGGATTGTAATGCGAAGCACTTGTGTTGTTACCTTCCACAGGATTTACTTTCTCTCTGGAATTTGATTCCGCAGTGTATTTGCTTTCAGCAGGCAACCAGTATTGTTTATATGGATAGGTTACTAATAAATAGATCGGAGAGCTATTCTTGCCCAAGAGCTTTTTGCAGTACTCATTAACCGTGAGTTTAGGATTTGAGTCTTCGATGTTTTCAATATAGAGGTTGTTCATAGGTATTTTTAGCAGTAAATAGTTAACTTGTTAGGCACTCTGGATCAAATTGATAATATCCCTGTAGCCATTCACAAATCTCATCGGCCGCCGGATTGTTAAAGTCTCGGTAAATATCAATTAAAGAATTTTTTTCACCAACCGAAAGACCAGTCACTCCTCTATCTTGAAAGGAGTCAATATCGTGCTGAAGACGGGTCGAAAATGCGGAGTTCCCAAGTCTTTCCATTGCTCCGAACTCGATTTTGGATTCCGTGCCTGGCTGATAAATCTCCGCTAGTGACTGGAGTGGGATTTTTGACAGGAACGGCTGGTTCATTGGGTTAACAATGTGCCCTGAACAACAGTTTCTCAGTTCTACCGGCCTCCCCAAATAAGGCCTCAAATTTAAAAAATTACTGGTTAGCCTTCCATCGTTAACTGGGTAGTTGTCCCATAACAATGGTTTTCGCCCTAACAGCTGGCTGACCTCTTCCATATCCTGGCGCGTATACTCTGTCGAAATAACCTTATTTCCAGTCCAAAAAATGTCAACGCTAGCAGGCACATAATTCCCGAGATCCTCCAAATAATGAGGTGGCATTTCGCCAAAAACGGTTTCGAGAACCGGGTCGAACGAATAGTAAGTAGGGCAAACGGCAAAATGTCGCGCCGAACTCGCGGAAACGATGTCGTTAATTATGGCCGATTGGTCATTCGCTAAGCCCGCATGATTACCTTCGACATCGTCAAACAAAATACACAGGATATCGATATTTAACTCGTTTAGCGCATCTATTTTTTTTAGCAGGTCATTTCGGTCTGTTGAGGAATAGCCGGTATTTAAGCCTACGGGAGATAGTCCCACACCGAAACGTACAGAGGAGCGATGATATACATCAACCAATTCCAACAACTTTATCCACTCGTCCTCTGGGTAATCTTCACGCCAGCGAGAGCGTAAAAATGGATCGCCTTTTGGGGCGTAAATGTAGCAGTCGTAACCAAGCTCTGACAAAAAGGCAGCATAATGAGCACGCGCCGACCAACTCCACTGATGGCCGTAAAATCCTTCGATGACTCCATAAAAAAAGCCGCTGGTCGTTAGCGGTTGCTTTTCATCCACGGTAAACCCACTTGCTACGTTTGACGATTTTAGTGATATTAGGAGTCTCACCTCATTTTTTCGAACGACAAAAAAGCTGACTTCCGCATGAAGTCTTGGCTTAGGTTAGGCAGCTCTTCTAGAATACTATTTACTGTTTCAGCCGCGATAATAACGTGACGGTAGCAAGCTTCCGGATACCCGCTCCAGGGCAAGCGATTTATTTCTCACAAGAGCGAACAGTGGCGTATCTTTATCTGTGTAGGCAATATCTACATAAGCCATCATAACTGGGCCGCCAACCGTTGGACCGAACCCACCGCTACAAACAACCCCCACTTTTTCCCCATCACTGTTTACGACAATTGCACCCTCACGCACAGGTGCACGGCCAGACGTTTTGAACATTAAGCGCTTCTTTGGTGTGCCGCTCTCGATCTGCCGACCAATAATATCTGCACCCGGATAACCTCCAGGTCTCGCCCCCTGGGGACGCCTTGCTTTCGAAATGGCCCATAAAAGACTGGCTTCTATAGGCGTGGTCTGCTCATCCAGGTCATTGCCATACAGGCATAACCCAGCCTCCAATCGCAATGAGTCTCTCGCTCCAAGGCCAATGGGTTCCACTTCTTTATGTTCTAACAACTTATCAACCAAATCTTCCGCATCTTTATTGTCGACCGATATTTCGTAACCGTCCTCACCGGTATAGCCGGAGCATGAGACGAAACACTGAATACCTGCGACGGTCATCGATGCGGTTTGCATAAACACCAACTCACCGGCTTCTGGACAAAATCGGGACAATACGTCACGAGCTTTGGGCCCCTGGAGCGCAAACAATGCTTTGTTTTTTAATTCTTCGAGGTGAACCGATGCCGGCAACGACGCCCGCAAGTAAGCAATGTCGCTATCCTTGCACGCCGCATTGACCACTAAAATATAGTGATCGGCACAGTGCGTAATCATCAAATCATCGAGCACGCCGCCTTTGCCATTGGTAAGCAAGGCGTAACGTTGCTGGCCTATCGGCAAGTCGATAATATCGACGGGAACTAAGGCTTCGAGCGCTTCAGCTATACCCTCCCCGGTCAGACGAATCTGTCCCATATGAGACACATCAAATAAGCCTGCCTCAGCTCGCGTATGCAAGTGTTCCTTTAACACGCCAAGCGGGTATTGTACGGGCATTTCGTAACCTGCAAACGGAACTAGTTTTGCTCCTAAACGTTCATGCACACTGTGTATAGCGGTTTTTGCTAACGAGCTGGAGGGTTGGCTCACTAAAATCTCCTGTTGGAATAATTTCAATTAAATTAGGGCGACCGTGGCTGGTGAAACCCCGTGGCGACTGGTCCAGCATGGTACACATTTGAGGCGTACATTTATACTGGCATCAATCATTGACGCATATTCTTTTTTGTCCTGTTAGTAGCCTGTGCCTCATCGGGACTGGCTGGCCAATAGTGTTTCGGGTAGCGCCCTTTCATTTCTTTACATAACTCCGGATAGGTACTAGCCCAAAAACTTTTTAAGTCATCCGTACGTTGTACGGGACGGGATGCTGGAGACAGCAATTCGAGTAACAAGTTATTTTTGCCAGAATTAATAGTCGGACTATCTTTCAGGCCAAAGACCTCTTGTATTTTCACGGAAACTGACGGTTTACTTCCAAATTCGTAGTGAATCTTGCGCATCGAGCCCGTGGGCAACACTATCGACAGCGGGGCTAGAACGTCTATTTTCTGCCTCAAACTCCACTCCATTTGATTAAGGACTACCGGTAATAATGCTATTTTTTTTAGATCTGCCAGCGTTCTTGCTCCAGCCAAGTAAGGTGGTAACCAATCGGCCATCGAACAAATTAGGTCGGTGATCGACGTCTTACCGATGTTCAAATCTGAGTTGGCGGCGAGCCAGGAGACCCTTGCCTGCCACTGCTCAAATCCCGTCAGATCCAGGCAGCTTAAGCGTGAATCACGTACTACATTCAACAATATGTCCGCCACTTTATCTGAACTAGCGGCTACCTGCTGCTCTCGAACGACAATTTTTCCTAACATCAACCTCTCGACAGCAACGGCTGCAGCTTTAGATTCGTCCCAAGAGGTTTTCACAATACTTTCAGCATGGCTGGCGATATGGTCTGCCATATACGCCCCGCTAATTACCGCGGCTAGATAAATAAAGGGAATGGCATCGGAACTATGATCGAGCACAATCAACCAGGGGTGGTTGAATAGAGTATCGCTGGGATGAAGCTGTACTTCTCGACCGGAAGACAAAAGATACCGCCTACCGTTAAGGCTTCGTTGCTTGGCAATCCGGTCTGGAAAAGCAGTTAATAATAAATCGTCGGGACCAACTATTTTCGGCAAGCCAAACGGCTGGCCGGTACTAAGCCGCCGAAATAATTGTTTACTGAGCTTAAGAAGGTTTTTAACGGATGAATCGGCTGAATGAGGACGGCGATCTGAATCGATCATCGACCGCAACGGTGTCATGATATCGCTGTCGCGTTTGGCCTGAGCCGCACCTCCGTCGTTTAATATGACGGCTAATGAAGCCGCTACCGAACCGGTGCCGCTGTCTTTACCTGCCAGGCACATGGCGGCAAGACGCGGCGATACCCCCATTTTAGCCATTAACTCCCCCCGTTTTGAAATACGGTCCTTCGTGTCGAGGCCACCTAGCTGACGAAGTATTGTTTGTGCTGCCTCGATGGCGTGATCCTTGGGGTAATCGAGTAAGAATAGATGATGTAAGTTCGATTCTCCCCACAACTTCATTTCCAAATAAGTGGAGGCCAGGTCGTCTGACAAAATTTGTGGAATTTCATACTTTTGTAGACGTTGCTGTGTTTCCTTTGACCATAAACGGTAACATTTCCCTGGACCCAGCCTTCCCGCCCGCCCCTGGCGCTGATCGGCTGAAGCCTGCGAAATCATTTGTGTTCTCAGTTGACTCATACCTCGATTACGGTCAAAAAAAGAGACTCTAGCCAATCCCGCATCAATGACCGCTGTTATCCCCTCTATCGTCAAACTCGTTTCTGCGACATTCGTTGATAACACGATTTTCCTAACGCCTTTGGAAGATGCAGATACAGCCAGAGACTGTTGCGCGGGCGATAGGGACGCGTGCAAAGGGACAATCAAAACCGCCGATCCCCAATTCTGCTTCTCTACAAGACGCTGTACTTCTTTTATCTGCTTCATCCCCGGCAAAAATACCAGCGCGGAACCCGCTTCCTTTTCTAAAAAAAGGGCAATAATCAATGCAACGTGGACTTCAAGCGCGGTATCTCTCGCGCTGATGGGGTGGTATGAAGTTTCGACCGGGAATGCTCTTCCTTCACTTTTCAGCATATAGGGACTGTCTAGTTTCATCCGTAGCTGTTCCGCTGCTAAGGTCGCTGACATTATAACAAGCTTAAGTGGATCACTCGGGTCCCGAAATTCCCGCTGACAGTCAATCGCAAACGCTAACCCCAGATCGAGCTGCAAACTGCGTTCATGAAATTCGTCAAAAACCACAGCGGCAACACCCTCGAGCCCTGGATTTTCCTGGATAAAGCGGATGAACATCCCTTCAGTCATCACCTCTATGCGTGTGTGATTTGAAGTGATGCGATCAAAGCGCGTCCGCAGACCTACCTGATGGCCGGGAACTTCGTTCAATTGACTTGCAAGTTGCCGCGCGATACTCGCGGCAGCTATTCTTCTCGGCTGAATTAGATATATTTTATGGTGTTCTTTTCTCAAAGAGCACCATTGCATAAGCCAAAGGGGTACCCGTGTGCTCTTTCCCGCTCCCGTCGGAGCATGAATGATGAATTGAGAATGACTGGAAAGTGCAAGACGAAAATCTGCTTCGAGCTCGTCAATCGGTAGTGGGTTTCTTTTGATCATCAGACTGAAACATTAACCAGATTAGAATTGAGAGTACGATTAACAGTAGCGTGTTGTCGTTCTATTAGATTAAATCAGCAATTCTTGTTGATAGTTTATTGCTATTTCGTTTAAGAATAACACCAAAGTCAGTGGCAAAGAATGAACATTCAACAATACTTAAACATGTAGGCGCTTTTCTGGTTTCCAAAACATAAGCGTCTGCTTAACAACAGGAAATAGGCTCTTCCCCGAGAGAATGTTTTTTGTGATGCTACTCATAAAGGTCTAGTCCGGCGTTCCTTATCGAACGCCGGTTTTTTTTGATTTTTTTGTGCGCGATTCCCAAATGGTTCTAATAAAATCAGTTACGAGCAGACGATGGGTGGACTTATCGGCTATACCGCTTACAAAAACAGCCTGCGAGCACTCCAGTAAGCTTATGGATGGCAGCGTCTGACGAAACGAACAAGAAACAATCAATCGTTAAAGCTACTTTGGCCGTTTCGTTTGCCAGCGAACATCAGAACCTGACTGTGGGCAACAGAACAATTCCAATATTCGTCCTGCCGGTATACCAACATGCCGAAAGCCTTGAAGAATCCGCTGGGCACTAATACAATTGCATTAGCAAGCAATGAAAGAGCTAGAGAGCTTAATTCTTTTTCTGCAGCTCTATCTGCGGCAATTGGTCCTATTTAAACAGATTTATTATCTTTCTGCAGTCATAGGCAATCTTATTGATAGGTAAAGGGTTGCGCGAGAGGACAATGACCAAAAAAGCCAGCGTCTAACATTGATCTTCAACGAGTAAGTGTCCGTTATCGAGACATCAATATAGCTAACAGTGTTACCCTTGGGCGTGTAATTATCCGGCGCCAATTTTTATTCACAGTCTAGACGGGTCTTTCAGCCCTGCCCTAGTGAGAATTCGCGAATTATTAACGATTAGTCTGCAACCAATAACGAAGTTGATCTATCCTATGAAAGAAGACTCTCTTGATTACAAGCGAAAAAAATCGTTTTTTGAGAAATTACTGACTATATACGGCCGTAAAGCCGTACTCGAAGCAATGCAGGACGAACAGCTTAAGATATACAAATTACACATGGCTGACTCCAATAAAAGTGGTGGCATTATTAGCGAAATTACAGCCTTAGCCGAACAACGAAATGTCGAAACCCTCTGGCATGATCGAAAGGCTCTGTCGAGAATTTCCCGCAATAGCAAACAGGATCAAGGCGTCGCTGCGGACATAGAGCTTAAACAACATTTATCGTTAGACGAGTTTTTGCTGCAGACCAATGAAAACAAACCATTTAAGTTGATCGCATTAGACAGAATCACAAACCCTCAAAATCTTGGATTAATTATTCGCTCCGCCTGTGCGGGAAACGTCGATGGTATTTTGTTACCCAAAAAAGGCTGTTCATCATTGTCACCGCTGGTGATAAAAGCGAGTGTCGGAACAATTTTTAAGGCAACTATCATCCATTGCGAAGAACTGCCTCAGGCATTAAGGACAATCAAGGAAAAAATACCAAGCTCTCAAATATGTACGCTATCGTCCCATGCACAGGAGTCACTCTTCAGTGAGAAAACCGACATCAGCCCTTTTATTTACGTACTGGGAAACGAAACTGACGGGGTGTCTCGAGAGATAACAAGCATGTCGGACAAGCAACTTTCAATTCCGATGAACAATGGAGTTGAATCGCTTAATGTGGCCATCACAGCAGCGCTAATCGCGTTTAATAGTTAGGGTTGCAGAATACCTATAGTGATATCAGATCTGAAACAAGGTGATTTTCGTTTGTGAAATCTTTCGAATAGCGAAAAAAACACCCTAATAACAAACCTACAGGCCTTGGTTGATTAACTAAAACTAACCAGCGTGTCGGTTTTATCTCTGTAATCTCTCCATCAAAAAATAGAGACCGCAAAGAACTCTTGATGAAAGTGGCAGTACGCTATTTAGATAAGTACGACATTCCCTCTTCCAAGCCCTTTACCGTCAGTGGATACATATGTCCTTCGATTGCTTTTTTGGCTATATCGATAGAGTTTGTGAAATGCCACTCTTCTTCTGGAACTGGATTTATCCAAATGACTTTGTCATAGGTTTCTTTCAAACGATGCATCCACGATTCGCCCGATTCTTCGTTCCAGTGTTCAACACTCCCACCCGGCTGAAGAATCTCGTAGGGCGACATACTCGCATCACCAATAAACACGACTTTATAATCGCTGCTGTATTTATGCATAATATCGAGCACATTCAAACGCTCATTGTGACGTCGGATATTATTCGCCCAGACTGACTCATAAATAAAGTTATGGAAGTAAAAGTATTCCATGTGCTTGAATTCTGAGCGAGCTGCAGAAAACATTTCCTCACACACTTTAATATGCGGATCCATCGAACCACCAACATCAAAAAATAACAAGACTTTGACGGCATTATGGCGTTCCGGGACCATTTTAATATCAAGGAAACCGGCATTTTTTGCTGTTGACTTGATCGTGTCATCCATATCAAGTTCGTCTTCTGCGCCGGTTCGAGCGAATTTTCTCAATCGACGTAACGCAACCTTGATGTTTCTAGTACCTAATTCAACACTGTCATCGAGATTCTTGAATTCTCTCTTTTCCCAAACTTTTACCGCTTTCTTGTTTTTACTTTCTCCGCCAATACGCATGCCTTCAGGGTGATAACCGCCGTGCCCGAAAGGTGACGTACCTCCAGTCCCGATCCATTTATTTCCACCTTTATGCTTTTCTTTTTGCTCTTCCAACCGCTTTTTAAACTCTTCAATAAGTTTTTCAAGTCCTCCCAAGCTTTCTATTTTGGCTTTTTCTTCTTCCGTTAGTTGCTTGGTAAACTCCTGACGTAACCAGTCTTCAGGTATCATCGCCTCGATAATATCTTCAAGTGTTTCAAGGTCTTTAAAATACACGCTAAAGGCTCTATCAAATCGATCGAAGTATTTTTCGTCTTTTACCATCACAGTACGACTTAAATAGTAGAAATCATCGATATCGGCGAAAGCGAGTTTGTTTTGCAAAGCTAGCAGCAAATCGAGAAGTTCCTTTATGGAAACAGGAACTCCAGCGCGTTTTAAAATCTGAAAGAAACTAATAAGCATGTAATGGTTTTACCACGAATTATGTTAAAAGGTTAGAGCTAGCGATTTTCTCTGCGATGCATAAATGCAAGGCGTTCTAACATATGTACGTCTTGTTCATTTTTTAGTAATGCGCCATAAAGTGGTGGTATAGCTTTACTGTTATCGCGGTCCTTCAAAATCTCATCCGGTATATCATCGGCCATCAAGAGTTTTAACCAATCGATAAGTTCTGACGTCGAGGGTTTCTTCTTCATACCCGGAATAGTTCGAATATCAAAAAATATTTCAAGTGCTTCTTTTACCAGATTTTGTTGAATCTCTGGATAGTGAACATCGATGATTTTGATCATCGTTTCACGGTCGGGGAAATTGATAAAATGGAAAAAGCAACGACGCAAAAAAGCATCGGGTAGTTCTTTTTCGTTATTACTGGTGATGATAATAATGGGGCGGTGCTTGGCTTTTATTGTTTCGCCGGTTTCATAAACAAAAAATTCCATTTTGTCGAGTTCAACTAACAGGTCATTCGGGAATTCGATATCTGCCTTGTCCACTTCGTCAATCAACAGAACCGTCTGCTCTTCGGATTCAAAAGCCTCCCACATTTTCCCTTTCTTTATATAGTTGCTGATGTCGTGTACTTTCTCATCACCTAACTGAGAGTCACGCAATCGAGAAACCGCATCGTATTCATACAGTCCTTGCTGAGCTTTTGTTGTCGACTTTATATGCCACTGAATAAGTCGTTTACCTAGTGACGCCGAGACCTCTTCCGCTAATAGGGTCTTTCCGGTTCCCGGCTCGCCTTTTATCAGCAAAGGTCTTTCAAGCGTAACCGCAGCATTAACTGCGAGTTGTAGATCATCTGTTGCTACATAGGTAGCTGTGCCTTCAAACTTCATTGGATTAAAACCTATTTGTTACCGGAAGATTACGAGAAATTAATGCATCATAGAAACGAGGAATTTCGAAAAACAACTATAGTACCGACGCAATAAAACGCAAAAGCTCCCTATTTAGTGAAAATTTAGCCGTTAAGGTTATCGGGTGTTTACAAGAATGGCAAGTAGAAATGAATTATTTCAATATGAACGCTAAACTGGAAAAGCGAGGTTAAACTTAGGTATAAGTTTTTCGGATCAGATAAATAGATTAAGCTGATTTTTCCTATTTTTCATCGTCAACCAGGGAATCTATGTCAATTGCATCGTCCGGCAAGTCGAGTATGTCATCGATATCTATTAGCTCGTCGTTTTCATCTTGCTCGGGCTCGTCCTCGTCCAAATCGAGGTCGAGTTCATCAATATCAATCTCATCAAATTCGTCCAGTGCCGCATCGGCGTCTTCTTCCTCGAGACTATCACCATCCTTTTCATCGATATCAAAATCGTCCAGATCATCCAACAAATCGTCAACGGTTTCCGCTGGCTTCGGCTCTTTCGGGCTTTCAGGTTCGGGCGCAACTGACGTATCTTCGTCGTCGAAATCTTCTTCGTCCTCGTCCTCGTCATCAAAATCTTCATCGTCATCCTTGTCGATAGCTGAAGTACCTTTAACGGTTTTATAGGCCACATAACCTAAACCAAACAACAATATGTTACCCAAAGCTAAGCCGGAATAGAGAGCAATCTGCTCCATCGATATACCACTTTCCTCTGCTTCCCCAGCATCTGTTTTATCTGTGTCTTTGTCGGGAGCCGGTTCCGGTAAGGTTTCATTCTTTGGCGTAGTTACAGGTGCCGTTACCGGTTCAGGTTTTGGCTGCGAGACAGCGGCAACGATTGGAGCAGTGGATCCCATGACCTTATGCTCAATCATGAGCAATGGCGCAACATACTCAAATTCGGTGCGATTTGAATAACGACCTTTTGCAGTGACAGAAACCTGGTACTGGCCGGATTGATTTACACTCTCCAACTCAAGAGTCCAGGTCCTGTCGCTAGAAAGTAATACCGTCTGTGATACCTCGCTGCCGTCGGGTCGAACAATGCCGGCAGAGACTTCAGTACTATCCTGATCTATGGACGAATTCTTACCGAATATTGTTAGTTGATGGCTAGGAACATCTCCACTTGTGCTTGAAGATTCGATTTTGAAATTTTCGTGAACTTCTACGGTTTGGGAATAACGGCGCTTAAATGTTTTTCCACTCGCTTCTACGACCACGTCATATAATCCTGCATCGCTCAGCATCGTGAGTACGGTAGAAAAAACACCACGACTTGGAGATCTATCGATGTCAGAAAGAGAAATGTCCCACAAAAGTGCATCACGACGCCTAGTTATGGATACATTCATATCCACTAGATTTAGAAAGCTCGGCTTCACAATCGTATTACCCTGATCTCTGAGGGCAGCAGTGATTTTGGTTTCATTATCCACGAAAAGACTTTTCGGCATCGTGTTCACTTGTAAGCTTAGATCGCTGACAATAGTGACTCTACTGTCAGGCTTTAGATCTGCGACAAGAGTCCACTCGCCTTTTTCTGGGCGTGATACGGTTATTAAGTCGTAATCACCCTGTCGATGCCAATTGATGTCGCTAATATGATTGTCCATGGTGTATCTCGTGCCGGTAGGCGACACCAAAATTGCACCGGCACTCCCCTTTCTTCTAAAGATAAGTGCAGTGTACTCATCAATACTGGAGTCAATTAAAAATTTATTTCCTTTAAGAGGAACTTGTTCAGCCGGCGCCGCGGCGTCAAAAGCCTGCAAAAATATTTTGGTTAAATCTTCGGCAGTTTCAGCGACCGCTGATAACCCACCCGTCTCGACGGACAAACGCTCCATCAGTTCTTTATCTGCATTGTTTGAAAGTGCAACGGTATGAATAGCAACACCAGCGGCAACTAATTTTGGCAACAAATCATTGATG
>ENA-OSET01000811-OSET01000811.1-sediment-metagenome-genome-assembly--contig:-NODE-811-length-34210-cov-4.345296_pt1 | contig 34210 bp, 31 predicted proteins | sample MGYA00237882_ERZ534229 | MGnify/ENA primary metagenome ERZ534229 (study PRJEB26408, sample SAMN06266212) | sediment metagenome | isolation source: Hudson Canyon methane seep mesocosm | place: USA:Hudson... | reverse complement strand
GCGAGGTATTACATTTTGCTATTTTATTTACTTCTATCATTTTTATTCTCCTGCTGTTGCCTAAGTATTTAGTTCCAAGGGCTACATGTCATAGTGGCTGGACGCATAAGGTTATATTCCCAGCGGCGATTAGCGTTTGTTGCTTTGATCTGATCATCCAGTTGCAGTAACTGACTTTGGAAATTATCCAAATGCTGATAAACCCTTGGGTCATGCATAAACTGGCCATGTGGATATTTACCCAATGAGCGATGCCAATCGTGTGGTAAGTCAACAAAAATTCGACCACCACAGAAAGAGGCCAAGCCGTAATTAAGCGGTGGCAGCGTATTGAGATAGTCCTGTTCGGTCCGTCTGCTATTTGCTCTTGGCAACCATTCCGAGTAATAACCAAAAGGTGCAATTTTCTGAGCCGATAGCAATGCTTCAAAAGCGTGATTGTTTGACATCCAATAGATAATACGCGTCAGCATATCAATCAACTCTGACTTGCTACCAAGTGAACCTGGGAAACTTGCAATTTTGTTTTCCAAGTCTGAGCAGAAATTTTGAACTTCATGATCCATTACGACGTCGGTATCTGAGTTGTAGTAAAGATCAATATAGTTCCCCACCCACTCTTGGATGATAGGAAAAGTCCCCGAATCATCATGCAAAGGGAAGTCCGTGATCGCGCTAAAATCTGTATCACTATTGCGGTCTAGCGGAGTACCCTGTTCAGCAAAGTCATACCAATTTGCACGCCTGACAGTTTCCTCGATAAAAGTTTCACCAGTCCAACCCGATACTTTACCTGGTAAGCCTGACAACAAACCGGTGGTACCGTCACCATAACCTTGGTGGACTGGATCTGGGAAACCCACTTCAGAAAAAATACCGGCATGATTATTCGCAACCAAGGACATCAAATGCGGTTCTAAAAGCGCAGTAATAGGATGATGATCAGGAATATTGCGATACAAACTAATCGGTAATGGATATAAAAATACATGCGTCGATAAGTGATCTATCACGTTACTGATCGCATACATGCTCATAAAGGCCAATTTGGTCTGCTGCCATGCCCAGTAGTTGCTCTTTGGTGTCAGAATTTCAGAGAAGGGTTTCTTAGGGTCTTGAATATTTAGATTCCGCCATGCCATTTTTTGAAACCAGCCCTTTGGCGTATGCTGGGTCGATTGCATGGCAATCGTTTTAAGCCCACCGCCATTTTTCGGCACCGCAAACATCGCTATACCAGCATAAAAAATCGCACCGGTATTAGGACGAGGTTTCACATTCGCATCATGATATTCCCCAAAGTCACATACGAACACGCGACCTTCTGCCATCGCGGTATTTAAGTTGTCGCTCGAGAACGCATCCGTTTTGCGAAAGATACTATTAGTCACTTCAAAATTGCTTTGATGCGAGGTATATGGCTTCAAGCGCGAAAAGGGTGAAGCATGTGCAACCTGCAACCAAGACATGACGTCATCATCACGAAACTCTGCATCAAAAGGTTGCTTTGGATATTTATTAGGTAAACTATCTGGATAAAAATTCCAGTGCTCGATGTTACTAGTGCGCGTTTCTGGCACCGCTAGCAGTATTGGGTCAATAAACTGAAACTTGAGTCTAAACAAATCATCATCGAAGGCATTAGAAACAAACAGTTCAATCAAGCCAGTAATTTTAGCCAGGATGGTCGGGTTGAAAATAAACAGCAGCATGTTCTTAGAAAAATAGTGAACCAAGGCTTCAAATACATCTGTTGCATCATCACCGACATCCGCATCGTTGACGCCCATATGGTTTTCACGAGCACTAGCTGCACGCTCTTCAGCGGTACCTCGAAGTGTCCATACGGTGTTTTTCAATACATCCGGTGAACTGACATTGCCATGCACCCATGCACCCGGAATACGAACACCATCAAACCAGTTATCCATTCTGGCTTGAATCAACTCTTGATCACGCTCACTTTGCTCACTCGCGCTGGCATTATGATACAAGGTCGGGAAAGGATACTGGTCTCGCTGGGTAAATGAAGTACCAATGGTAATAGCGAGTCCTTCACATGGATAACCCGCTGCCAGGCCTGCTATTTCATCCACATTTTCAATTTCAGCAGTACAGCCCACTTGTTCTGAATAAGACCAGTCTGGTGGCGTATATTCGCCAATATAAGGTACAGAAAATGACTCTTGCGTGCTGGTAGATAGTTGGTCGTTAGCGATTTTTGCGTCAAACGAGGCGACGGCCTCCTGAAATGCGATGACTTCAGGTATCGCCGCCTGTTCTGCAGTTAGCTCGGTGCTCATAACAACACCTCCGTTAAAATACAACTAACCTGTGATAAGTTGCTGCTCATAATAATTCTCCAGTTTTATTGTTTTGTTGTTTTATTGAAGTTACTACACTCACCTCCACCTTATCTTTGCCATCTCTTTCACGCTCAACTTTGAACGCCAAAGCTGAATACATTTCATGCCACATCCAACTTAATGATAAATAACGCGACTTTTTACATGCCAGAAAAACGATTAAATCAGAAATATCAAAAAAACCGCTCAACACGAAGTTCAGTTGCTAACGTTTATTCAAGAAAATGTTATAACGTATTAACTAAGATGCTATCGTTCAGAATTTTATTAAGCTGTATTCGCCATCGGTATTTCTGTACCGACTTTTTTGCACAGACAATTGTGCACATCTATCACATCAACCTAAAAGTGAGAGCCAGTTATCTTTCTGACAACAGTGGCACCAATCACCATGCCGCTGGCCAGCATACACAAGTCCCTTTTCTACTTGCTGACGTATGATTTCCGACCAGAAAACGCCAAAGCTTAAAGATCAATAAATAAGGTAACAGTACCTATTTATAGCGACATATAAGGGATAGCAAGCCATGAAGTATGCAATCAAGGAATTGAGAAAAATATCGACTAGTAAACGACACAAGCACACGTCAGATATTCTATTAAGGCAATTTATTTCCACAACCGAGTCACTTCACGCCTTAGCCAAAAATGATATACAACGCGAGCACATCGAGTTGATCAAAACCCGACTCGATAACGAAGGCCTCTCACCCAGCAATCGTTCAGATGCCATTAGTCTATTTAACCGTATGATTATTTCAGGCAAACGAATATGTTAGGTAGAGCACTTGTTGCCTGTTTCAAATTATGAGAATTTTCTAAGCGGATTATCTGCATTAATCAAAAGACTTCGCAGGTAAGAATATTTTCTAACCGGCCTTTTCTAACGATTCTCGGTATTCAGTTGGATAACAGCCTGTCCAGCCCCTGAATGCATGACTAAAGGCACTGTAGTCTCGATACCCCAGCAGGGAGTACACATTAATCACAGAGCAATTAAGGTCTTTTAAGTACGCTAAGGCCATTGCTTTGCGCTCACCTGCCAAGATCGTCTTGAAAGAAAAGCCAAGTTCTTTTAACTTCCGGCTCATAGATCGCTCGCTCATATTTAGCGAAGAGGCAATCAGCGTCAAACTAGCTTTTTGAAGCGGTAAAAACTTCCGAACCTGACTTGCGACCATCACATCCAGACTCACCTTAGACTTTAAACTACGATGCATATTCTCCGTTTTTTTACGCATGATGGAATACATTTCTGCATCGGGTTGAAGCATGGGTGATTCATAGTAAGCAGGGTCAATTATCAGGCTACATTGCGGACTTGAAAAAACCGGACGAACACCAAATATTCGCAGGTATTCCTCCAAATAAGTGGTAGCAGCATGTGTGAAACTAAGCGCCTTCAACGTTGCATCCTCACGCGCAATCCATTGACCAAAGACCCAAAACATAGCCGTAAACATATCGTTAAGTGGCCGCACCGATTCAAGGTCTTTCGCATAAACGGTAAAGGTAGCCGTGCCAATTTTTTCGTCTTTTTCAAAGTTGAAATCTGCGCAGTCAGCTATCACCGTTCCAAATGACTTTTGCAGTAAATAAGCCTCATGAACGTTACTGCAACTCATCATGGCATAACCTAATGCACCGAGGGACCCAGGCCTAACGTTTTCTGCCACATGCAAACCAATCGCCTCATCACCCGTTTGGCAGATAATCAGTTGAAAAAGCCCGATCACTTTGTTTATAGCAATTCGAGAGGTGCTATCCTGCAAGGCCTTTTCTTCCAGACCAACACTAACCAATAAGACTGCCCGGTCAGCACCTTTCATTTCAGCAACATCAATAATTGTCTTTATCAAACTATGTGAAATAGAGCCGCGACTCATAATTCATAACTCATTTTATTTAGCATTGATAAGCACTTTAACTTGGGCACCCCATTAAGTGCTTAACCCTGGATGCCAAAGCCTTGTACATTTCGTGCCATGAAGTAAATACTGGGAATCAAGTCAATATTCCCCCATATTTATGAAAGGGAAAAATCTGCAAAATTGAAAGGTCAATTCAAGGGAAAGGGTAAATTTTGGAGATTTAAGCGTTAACTGTTTTGTTTTCGATACTGCTCAGGGGACCGATCAAACCAACGGCGGAATGCTCTGGAAAAACTGCCTACATCGGAAAAACCCAATGAGAAAGCCAAATCGCTTATTGTTACCTTTATATCTTTAATTAGCGCCAGCGCTTCTTTTCTTCTGATCTGGTCAATCAGCTGACTAAAACTGGCATTATCTGCATCAAGACGTCGTTGAAAGGTACGTACACTCATACCAAACTCGGTAGAGGCGTATTCTATCGTGAGCCGGGTTCCACTGAGGTTTGCCTGAATGAAAGCATTCACACGAACAATAAAATTAGCCTCGTTAAAGCTCGCAATTTCTTCGAGCCATTCTTTTTCAGCATTGATCCTGAGCGAAGTGTTGGCATGTATTGAGGGACTAGAATAAGCATGTTCGTTAAAATAAAGTACATCTAATGGGCAAGCCCACTCAACAGGTGCACAAAAATAATCTTCATACTGCTGCGCATTGGTTGGTTTAGCATGCGTCATTTCTACTTTATTCACCAAATTTGAAATTGGGTGAATAAAAAGAGCCGTTCGCAGAGCTTTATCCAATATTGAGCAAGATAGAGAAAGTGATAACTCTATACCCTCCTGACGAGCAAAACCAAATCGACCACCGCCTTCAGCGTCTGAGATAAATTCCATCACATTGGTAATGCTGGAATTATGCTTTACCAATAAACCAAAACCGTCAGCTAAGGTATCTGAAGAAAGCATGGCAATAGAAAGGGAGCGAAATGCACTCGGCGTGACCCCCTTTCGAGAAACGCTATCCATTGAGTCGCCATAGAGTTTTTTTGCTGCATCAAAAACTGCCACAAACGTTTCTAATGAACAGTAGCCTTTTTCTAGCCATAAAGGGTCCACACCAGAGAGCGACACAATCGCGTGCTCATCACAACCTTCCATTTGATAACCAGCAAGAAAGGCATTAACCCAACTGGTTAACACATACGGCTCTTCTGAAAACTCTTTCACATCTACGCCTTAAGTTACAAGCTAACTAAAAATGACTCATATTTACCTGTGGAATACACTCAGAGAAAAGTGGTTTGGAAAACTGAATGTTATTCTCAACTCATGCTCCTCTCTTTTTTAAACTAGTATAATTAACAGTTTTAAGCAATGGTAAGTTGACTCTACTGGCGCTCAAAACCTAGTTATTTCGGCCTTTTATAAGCACATATCATTTATTCTTTACATACCACTTATGAAACATTAGGTTGATTTTTGTACCTAAATAAAATTGCATATTCTGAAAAAGCGAACTATTAATAATAAAAACAGCATATTAAGGCTTTTGTATGAATCAGATGTTATCTCCGCTCGTTAAGTATTCGCCCATAGATAGTCCGTCTATAAAATTACAATTCCGAGAAGCCTTTTCTGCCATTCATTTGCTAGACCTGATGAAGTGGGAATCAATCACCACCCCCGATAAGGTAAACACAAAAACCATTCTCATTATCCCAGGGTTCTGTGGGGGGGATTTGTCTGTTTTACCGTTAAAAAAATTCCTTTGTAGCCAGGGTCATAATGCTTATAGCTGGGGATTAGGTTTTAATCATGGCCGAGTTGAAGAGTTTATTGACCCCTTGGTGGCATTGATAAAAAAACTGAACGACAAACATGGCGAAACGGTTTCTCTCGTTGGCTGGAGCCTCGGCGGTATTATATCCCGTGAATTAGCGCGCTATGAACCCGAGAATATCGCTAGCGTATTAACCATGGGCTCACCTGTGATTGGCGGGCCCAAGTTTACCGCTTTGAACAAATTATCTGCAGTGCTTGGGTGGGATCCAGAGCAAATTGAACAAGACATGATTGACCGCTACGCCACCCCAATTGAGTGTCCTATTTCAGCTATTTATTCGAAATTTGACGGTATCGTTTCTTGGCAGGCTTGTATTGATCACTGGTCGCCCGACGTCTCGCACCATGAAGTATCCAGCTCGCATTTTGGGATGGGGTATAATAAGGGTGTCTACGAGATAGTCAGTCAGACTTTAGCTAAATAGTGCCTGATTTTGTCAGGGTTTAGTTGAGTCAAAACCGTGCTTGATATTGAGAGGTTTACTCAAATCAAGGCAATGCTCCTGATAATATGCATTTGCCTCTTTAGGATGCTCCTTCAAAAAGTCAGTTTCTATGCCACTCAATGTCAAAGATTCTGACCAGGTGCGCTGGTAGGTTTCCATTTCGGAATGAAAACCTACTATGTCACTCATCTCAGCGACCTCATAACCATAGATAAAACATTTCTTAAGCTTTTTATACTCTTCAGGTAGTTGATCTAATAATTCAAAGTGTGGTGTTTCTGACAATTTTTCTGCAGATGGCTTTTGTTTTTCCGCTGAGGGCTCTATCTGTTCAATCGATAACTCTAAATGTTCGGGTAATTGGTCAGCCGAGTCCTCTGACAAGGCGATATACACACCACCTGCTATTAACATCGCAAAACACAATGCAATCAACCACGTATAATTGAATTGGCCCCCAGCATCACCCTCCCTTACTTGCCTCAATCTCATGTAAACAGCAACCTTACTTTCTTGCTGATTTTAACTGAGTTGACTCAACAACTGCGACGACCCTTCGGTTTGTCGCTCTACCTTCACTTGTCGCATTATCTGCTATCGGCCGCTCTTCTCCAAAGCCTTGCGACTCAAGGCGCTCTGGAGAGATATCATATTCTTCCATAAGTGTATTCACCACTGCCTCAGCACGCTTCTGTGATAAAGCCTGGTTATATTTACTTCTACCAAGGCTATCAGTATGGCCCTCAATTACCACATTAGTGCCATCAAACTGCTTTAAGAACTCAGACAACTTCCGAATTTCAGCATACGACTCTAACTCTAGCTCTGCACTATTGACCAGAAACTTAATGTCCATACTCATGGTGACCTTTTCAGGTAACATCACAGGACATCCCGTTTCATCCACAACAAAAACAATGTCAGTGCCTGGGCATAAATCTACGCTATCAACTACTCCATCAAAATCTGAATCTACCGCTACAGGAATGGGTTCGGGCTCGGGAATTGGTTCGGGCTCGGGAATTGGTTCGGGCTCGGGTTCAGGCTCTGGTTCGACATAAAATGGTACACGTACATACTTCTGTCCAAAGACATAACCGACCGTCAGTCTGGCCGCAACATCACCGTTATGCTGAGCAAACACTTCACTTCGAAATATATAATGACTTTCAAAATATTTTTTGAAGCCAGCCCCGACGGTAAAAAGCACATCGACATCTTGTTCACCACCACCCTTGACTACTTTGTGCGCAACGCCAGCAGAAATAAAGCCTCGGATATTACCGTCATTCAAATGATATAAAAAACCCTGATATAAGCTTTTCGCTTTTCGTTTAGCTGAATCATCTTTGGGTTTGAGGTTGAATCGAGAAAACCAGATATCCCAAGAGAAGTCTCCACCATCATTGTCGACAGGCAGTTCAAATCCAAATTCCGCACTATAGGCATCCTTGAATTCATTATCTTCATCATGGAAATAATCGGCTGAGCCTAAATAAATTTCTGTATCTTTAACAAATTCTGCCCAAGCAGAAATGGAATAACAGCAGGCGAACAGGATTAATAACAACTTTTGCTTCATTCTTCGGCTTTCCTTAGTGCAAGCCACCCGATACAAATATCGGTTAAAGTTAATAACCGCTTATAAGCGCAAACGTCAGATGGTCTAGTATTCAATTATTAATCGTTATAATTATTAGACATTATTAGCTCGCAAAGGTAGCAAGGATAAGGCCTAAAAGCTAATCAGCTTGTTATATTTGGAAGGTATTTGGCGTTTGTTCTGAGAATTAGTTATCTGATACGAATTCAACTAACAGCCAGACTATTCCTTCAATATGAATAAAATAACTTTTTCACAATATTAAAAATGTTGCAAAGGCACCTAAAGTGACTATTTTATCCGAAGAAAAACTTACACTTTATCTGCAACGTTTTAGGTAAGTTATTGTCGGTAATAGGTTTTATTAAACGATGCTACACCTCATAGGTGGCAAGTTTACATATAACTAAAAAATAGCTCTAAGTCTCAACTGATCCAGAGAACATACGTTTTAGATTTAGACCACTCATAAGTAAAACCGCAAAGTAAACAGAAACACCCACTGCCACCAATATTCCCAGAGAATAACAACGCGCTAAGGCATCCATTTCAAACCAAAGCGCTATCGGTGTCTGCAACCAATAGAGGATCGACATCATTACGACATTTGCTAATACAATCCTAAAAAAGAACAACGCCCAACCCGCACTCTTTCGGTAAACATTGGATTTTACCAAGCCACGCAATAACCAAAGCGCATTCATCCAAGATGAAATAGCCGTCGCCAGTGCCAGGCCGGTATGTTGCAGAGGCCAAATTAGAATAAAATTAAGCACCATATTGGCACACATTGCCCAAATACCTACTTTGACAGGGGTTTTCATGTCTTGACGAGAAAAGTATCCCGGTGCAAGGATCTTGATTAACATAAAGGCCAGCAGACCTAAAGCATACGCGCGCAGACTCATGGCAGACATCAACACATCATGCTGAGTTAGCTCGCCGTAATAAAACAGCGTCGTTACTAATGGTTCTGCTAACAGAATCAATGCAAGTGCAGCTGGCACCCCCATCAACAACACAATACGCAGCGCCCAATCGATGGTATCAGAGAAGGCCTGGTCTGACTTGCTAGCATGCTTGCGCGACAGTGTCGGCAAAATCACGGTCGCAATGGCAATACCAAAAATACCTAAAGGTAGCTCCGCAAGACGATCTGAATAATAGAGCCATGAGACACTCCCTGTTTGAAGAAAAGAGGCCAGTATCGTATCTATCAGTAAATTAATTTGGCTCACTGAAACACCAAACAGCGCTGGCACCATCAGTTTGAATATTCGTCGCACACCTTCATGGCGATAATCTAGTTGAGGCCTAGGCATCAAACCCATTTTTAATAAAAATGGGAACTGGAAAAATAGCTGCACAGCACCGGCAATAAACACCCCCCACGCAAGCCCAATGATTGGCTGTGCAAATAACGGAGTTAACCAAAGCGCTGCGGAAATAAGCACCAAATTTAACAATACTGGCGTAAAGGCTGGAATAGCAAAATAACCATAGCTATTTAAAATTGAACCCGCAAAAGCGGTCATCGATATAAGAAACAAATAGGGAAAGGTAATACGCAACATGTCTGTTGCTAAGGCATATTTTTCAGCATCCTCTAAAAAACCAGGCGCAAACAATGCTGTTAACCATTGCGCACCCAACATTGCCAGCAAGGTGATGACAAATAAGATGCCGCCTAGAACACCAGCAACTGAGTTGGCTAAGCGGCGAACCTCTGATTCGGTTTTAGTCTTTCTATATTCGGATAGAACTGGAATAAATGCCTGAGAAAAGGCACCTTCAGCAAACAAACGTCGAAAGAAATTCGGTATTTTGAAAGCGATAAAAAATGCATCAGCACCCGCAGAAGCGCCAAATAAGTTGGCAACAACAATATCTCGAATCAAGCCAAAAACCCTTGATAACAAGGTCATTATACCCACCAGCCCTGTCGACTGAAGCAAACTTCGTGCTTGCTTGGGCTTTATAGTACTTGATGGTGTTGTGTTTTTTTCGGGAACTGACATATTACCTAATCAAAAAAGTCTTCGACAAGCGCGAAGCATACTGATGTCTACATAAAAAGCAATGTCACTAGCTAATGCCCATCAAGAAACGACACCTCTTGTGGGTAGGCACTAGCTATGTAAAAGATTTCCACTATTATTATTGAATAGAGCTTACATCAGAATCAGAGAACCCTCCTATGGTCGAGCAAGATATAAATCGCTTAATGCTGCATTTCGAAAAAATATTCAGAGATGCTAATAAAAAATTTATCAACCCTGAAATTAATGAAGTGTCGATAGAAGATCTGGAACCGATGATCAATATGGTCGCAAAAAGTCGAGCGGCCTATCTTAAATATATGTATGAACTAGGGAAAAAATACGGTGAAACCGATTCCTTTCCTTCGGCTGATGAACTGAAACACCTTAAGGTGTTAAGAATGCGCTTTAACGAGGTCTCTGAAGGGGCACAAGCTTTCGAAACATGTATTCAACGAGGATATATGGATATAAAGTCGAACCAAGAATAAATTAAGCACTATTAACTCACTTACTATTTGAGAATCAACTGGTGCATCTCCTGATCTAGAAAAAACTCAAAACGACTCAATATATTCATACCTAGCAAGCCATCATACTGAAAGTCAGGCAAAGGCATTATGCCAATTTCTACCTCTTCAAGTTTGACATCCTCCATCTGAATAACAGGCAAGGTCACTTTAAGTCCGTTTACAGAACCATTGGCAGTGTTTAATGATAATAGTTGCGCGTTTTCAAGAACTTCCGGAAACAGTGACTCCGCGATGGACTCTTTTATGACCGTCATAGAAGCTCCTGTATCCAGCATTAAGTTTAAACCCGAAAAACCAGTACCGGATAATTCAAGCACAAAATGCTCCCCCACTTTAATTAAGGGAATAATCACCTGATTTTTAGACGCCTCATATTGGTCTATCCGCTCCTCTAATTCAGAAATACTTTCTTGGTATTGAATATCATTCAGCGCGCCAGCTAAACTCTGTTCAGCCATATAAATATCACCCGACTTAATCAACCAATGCGTTAAGCGTAAATAGTAGGGGGAATAGTCTGCATGCAAGCTAATCAATAAACGGTAAAAATCTATCAACAAGGTAAACTGTGACTGCTCCCCAAGCTTCGTATCGACCTCTTCGACCATTTTATAAATCAATACCAATAGATCATTTTCTATTTCCGGCTCTACAAACAAACGTTGCTCATACAAAAAAACCATCGCTTCATGGTGACTATTATTTGCAAGGAACTTAGTCGCGACTAGCTTGCTAATCGCCAGGTCCTGCGAATACCGCTCGCCGTCATCGGTTATTAGCTGAGCAGCCATATCTATGCGACCAGCTTTAATAAATTCGAGTATTAACTGAGATGAATCTAATGAGGGTGCTTTAGAAAACGACACCGGTAAAGTGCCTGAAGATGCACTCTTTTTAAGATCTTTAAGCCGCTGCTCATTGCGTAGAAAAGAATGTTCATCTGAGGATATTCGGTTTTGTTTCGCGCCCGCATACCAAAACTGCTGCACTAACCAACCAAAACTGACACCAATTAACAGTGCAATAATGTACCCCCATGATCTTCTCAACTTCTTAGTCCTTCAGTAGTGAGCCATTAACATTTTGAGGCTTATCCATTTTTGCTCCTGCATGGACCATATAATCAATAATTTATTTCGTTGTTACTGGACGGTCAAAGAAATACATCATATTGATAGGCCCCTCTTTGGCTTCGTCTAACGCATCTGTTACTTCTTTCAATCTAGACGCTATGTCAGCTTTGTTTTGAATTTTGGTCCCTGCGCCATCCTCTACAATAAAATTTTGTATCACACTACTTTGTGTAGCTATCGCATCTGCAGTTTGATAGACCTCTTCAGGAATAGTTAAAAAATGGCCGAACCCTAATGCTTCGTCAGCATCTTTTTCTATCCATCCACCAATAGTCGACTTAAGGTCTCCTGACACTGTACCTATAACATCATTAACCAAAGAAGAAGAAAAAGGCCCTACAACTTTATTGATGACCCCTGTAATATTATTAATAGATAATAATTCAGCGTCTACTAATACGCCTTCATCTTTAACGCTTGATTCTGCCCCTGATAATAAATACATTTCTCGGTTACCGCTTACTCCTAGAGTTTCATCAAACGTTTCATCAAGCAAAGCAATCCACTTTGCATCATGAGTGCTATCTTCAACAGATAACAAATTGTTTGGTGCTATCTGAGTATCACTGCATATACCACTGCTTAGCTCAGAGGCAGAGCAAAATAATGCAACGGAGCTGAATTCCTGAAATTCATTAAAACAGATTCTCTTGGCTATATCTTCTTCGGTACAAACGTTGTTACAACTAACCAACTGATAATTTTTATAACACTCATGAGACCGGATTGAAGACTTTAAAAGAGAAGTGACAAACAAATTATTATGCTCAAGGTAAACATCCAATCCAAAGTGGTCGATACGATCACCAAACAATACCGCTTCTCTATCCGATTTAGGCGCGGTGAGATCCTCTTGATAAAAATAACGTAATAGCACGTCTTTTTCATTCATCCGAGCGGTTATAAACAAGCTATTATTATCTAAAATAAAATCTAACTCATCGATAAACTTCTTGTCATACTGCATAAACCCACGAAATTGAGCATTATTATCAGGCTGGTCTAATTCACTTAAATGGGTAAATTCACTTGGGGTGCAGATTTCTTGATGGTCAGGACTAGGAAGACTAGGAGTAGGTGTTTCGCGATTTTGATCAACGGTTATACAGTTGTCGTTAATCACTTCAGCCGTCGGGCAGCCTAGTTCAGTTTCACAGTCAGTTATAAACTGCCATGTACTAGCCTTTAAATTATGTGTGGTGACGCAATTATCAAAATCAGCAGGGTCGACACTTTCACCATCTTCATCTTCATCTTCACCTTCAACAATTTTATAAGACGTACATGGCTTCAGATCAAATTGTGAAAAAGGCCTATAACCAGATAACTGTTCTCCATGAGAAGCATTCAATCTTGGCTTTCGAACCGTATAATCAGAGACGTTAGTTGGCAAGGTAAAGTCATTTAGGTAATCTAGTTTAAATATACGAGAGCCATCGACTATTATTAACTCATCATCATCGTAGCGCGTCAGAACGGAAGATATATATTCGATAGAAGTTGTTCCAGACTCAATTATTTTAGCGGCCATTTTGAAAGACCTGTCAGACAAAATAGCATCGTTATGATTATTTTCATCTGTCACTTTAGAAAACAGTTCGATGCCGGCATTAAAAACAAATAAATCAAGCCCAAGCTGTAGCACGTAATGGTAATTTTCCAATTCGGTTAATTCAAATAAGTACTCCGGTGTCACTTGTCCATCTGAATGAGTATAAACTGTAAACTCTTGAATATTTCGCTCTTGAGACCAGAGAACATCATCGAGTTCATTACTTGGACCATACATTACTAACAAATGTTCATCGTGGCCGTAACCCAGGTAACCATACTTCAGTTGCGACTCACCTGATTCCTCATCATCAACCCAACCGAAGACAAGCTCAGCCTTAGCAAGAGACTCGGGTACAAGCTCTAATTCAATAGTATGAGTCTCATCAAGTATGTCAGCGTTGGATTTATGACTCATGGGTAACTTAAAATATTGCTTTTTATTATCGGCAATAAAACATTCGTCGTCAGTTGTTTCTCCCTCTGAAGTAACAACATAAACATAGTCGGCATCTACAATAGTATAAGTAGTCTCGCCACCGATATTCTGAGACAGCACTTTCTCGACAGGAATTATTTCACAAACATTCTTATGAAATGCTTGTTGAACAATTATAGTACTTTTACTATGGTCGAACTTTCTAACTGTATCGTCATTCACTAACAGGGTTATATCTACTTTTGGTTTTTCTCCTTCCTCGTAGACCGTATTCAGAAAAGCAATTTCACTATCCGTTGACGACGCAAGGGGGATTAAATCACCGACCGCTATTCCAGTGGCGGGAGGGCTATAACTAAATAAAATTGTACTCTTACTATCAGTGGGTTCAAGTTCAACACGCCCAAGCACTGTATTTACCAGTTCGTCTTGAATATAAAGTCCACCTCCTAGAGGGGTGTTAAACAGTGGCGGAACTTCTTCATCAAGCGGCGGCCCTACTTCACCCGGACAAGCGGTTAGCATGAGTGTTAATGACACAATAATACTTAACTGAACAAACAGTTTTTCCATCTCGTTGAATTACCCTTTTAACTTGAATCATCACATTTTTTTGCGCTCACCATTATATCTGGGATAACCTGTGAAATAACTTATTAGCTTCTTGATTGAGAGCTCGTTCACACAAAAGAAGTAATAACCATAACATCAATCACAGCTGCAAGAGAACGTAGTTCACATGGACATTCCTCAACCGCCGCCCTCAAGCACTAAAACACCCACCTCTGCGTCACAGGAGATAATCAAAAATGTGCCCAGTGAACTCAGCGAAATCAAATTAATACCTGAGAAAACATACAACGCGACAGTACTCCAAAAAGCACTAAATACTGAAACATCAACAACGCTTGCGAAACAACAAGTCAGCGAGTGGTTAATCAACATCAATGGCAAGCAACTCAAAATAAGCGCTGATATTGAACTAAAACCCGCACAAACAATTCTCGTCAAACTAAGCAACAACCATGACTCCAAACTCCCTATACTCTTACTTCAAGCGACTAAACCAATGGCCGGAGTGAGCATTCATCAACAACCAAAAAATATTAGCCTCCCTATCATTGAGCAAATTCTCAAAACAATGAGCCAATTACTCAATAAGCAAATATCCATTTCATCCGGTTTTCAGGCGCTTCAACAAAATATAAAAATCGCAAGCGAGTCATCGCCCATAATTAAACAAACTCAAGCACCCGCAAACACACACACGGGCACGCAAACCAAGCGCGCAGCTGCGCCCATTCAAAATGGAATTAACACGCTCAATACGCAACTAACAACATTAGCGCTAGCAAGTTTGGCGAGTAACTTACCAAAGGTCGAAGACATTATCTCCAGCCTTAAAACCAATACTTCAGATAAATTGATTCGTAATCTACTTCAACACAGTGGTTTGTTTTTTGAATCTAAACAGGCTCAAAGTTCCGCCCGCCCCACATTACAAGCACTACTTAATACCTTAGACAGCATTAAGTCTCAATATACCCCTACGTTGTCACCGTCACAGCAAACACTCAATACTCAACAAATCGCCACTTTACAGTCTATTCTTCAATTCAAAACAAGCAACGCGGATAGTAATACGCCAGCCAGCAGCAAACCCGACTTGAAAGAATCTCTGATTCTATTGCTTAGCGCATTAAGCAAAACCACACAGAAGCAGGCAAACCTATCCGCGAGTCAAACTTTACCCTTAGCTCATGTTCAGGAAGCGATACCAAGCTCTCCCTTTAACTTCCCAAATCTATCTACGCCCCCACCGCCTACAAATGAAAAACGAATAAGCGAAAATGAATCCAATACAGGCCAGTTACTAAAGTTATTGGCAGGGATGCTTAATAAAATTCAATTTAACCAGTTGAACAGCTTATACCAGAGTATGAACCAACAGGTAGAGCATCAAACCACTCAATCCTGGTTTTTTGAACTGCCATTAATGGAAGCTAACAGCCAACAATCTACTTTTAATTTACGTATCGATAAAGAAAAAAAACAACAAGAAAATGAATCAAGCGAGCCAAATAAAGAAATTCAATGGAAGCTGGTCTTGTCCTTCGATTTACCACTTTTAGGCCCACTATATATTCAGGTCAACCTCGTCCCCCCGACTATATCCTCTATCATATGGGCCGATAACCCTGCGACCTATGCTTTAGCAAAAAAAGAAACCAAGTACTTAGAATCTAAACTTCAGAACTTAGGTTTAGAGGTCGGCGATATCTTTTGTAAACAAGGCCAACCGCAGCAAACCAACACTAAACTGGATAGAAACCTAGTGGATATTCAAGCATGAACAATAATCTGAACAAAGAACCAAAAGCCATCGCGCTTCAATATGACACAGTAAATGCCCCTAAACTTACAGCAAAAGGAAACGCTGATTTAGCAGAAGAAATTATTCGCCTTGCTGAACAACACGGGGTCCCATTATATGAAAATAGTGAATTAGTGAATATATTGTCTAAACTAGACTTAGGCGAAGAAATTCCTGAAGTGCTCTACAGAGTAATTGCTGAAATTATAGCCTTTGCCTACCATTTACAAGGCAAGAAACCTGAAGGGCTAATTTAGTCTTAATCATGTAGACTCGTGCCGACTTAAGGGATGAGTCTCTTGAGTGAAAACACCACAAATAGAAGAAGAACAAAGGCCATATCGAACAATGTCTCAATCAGATCACCAATTGCTAATTCACTCTAAACCTTATTTATATGCCACAGGACTATCCTGTGCATTAGCGTTATTGACACTACTCGACGGGCAGATATATCTAGCAATATTAATCGGCGCTTTATCCTCACTTTTAGCCATCAATTTATATAAAAGCCAAAATAAAAAAACCCTTGCCCAAAGTTTTAAATGGTTCAAATATTCTTCTCTCGCCTTAGCTTTAATGACCCTACTGGGACTTTCAATGGGGATTGACGCCATCAAGACCTGGCTGTATTTCGTACCGTTATTAATCTTTTTCTTTTTTGAATTTAAACCTGCGTTATGGTTAGTCGCCGGATTCTCTATTATCGCACTTACACAACTCGAACAAACACTCAATATTTTTGAAAGTACCCAGACCAGCCTGAATTATTTACTTTATTTAAGCATGAGTTGCAGCTTGGTATATCTACGTGAGCTCCGAAGAAAGCAATTAAAACCGCTGAGAAGAACAGACAATCTAACGAAAGCAGCAACACGTGAACACCTAGATGATGACTTATCAAAAGAAATACAAAGAAGTGAGCGTGAAGGTAGTGAACTATCCACAGTAGCAATGGCGATTGATAACATTTGTCTTTCAAAATTATCTACCAAAGAAAAGGATGCTGTCACCGTCAGCATTGGAAAATTACTGCATAATAATTTAAGACTTTTTGACAGCTACTATTTATGGGAACACCATGAATTTCTTGTTGTACTGCCCCACACCAGCTCTGTTCAAGCAGTTAAAATTGCAAATGCCCTGCGTATTCAAGTCAGAAAATCCATCGAGATAAAAGGTGAAAACATTACTATCAGCGCTGGTGTCTCTGGACTAAACATTGGCGATGACAGCAGCACACTAACATTTAGAGCAACACAGGCATTAAAAGAAACACTAGACAAAAGCAGCAACCGAACTCAACTTTTTCGTGAAAGTAATCATGCAGGCAAATCAACAGCTAAGCCCAAGGATTCAAAATAATGTTAACCGAATATCAACTTCAAACACGGTTAATCGCCATACTTTTTTTATTAAGTGCCATTACGATGGCACTGCTTGGCTTTCAAAATTTTCGCTACGGTTTATATGAATTAGTTTACCCCGCATGCTTATTAAGCGTTTTATATCTTGGGGTCAGTGCTTACGCCAGATTCACTGGCGAAGCTCGTTACATTAAACAAACCTGCTTCTGGGTAAGCATTACAGCTTTGAGTTTAATGTTATTAAACAGTTTGGAGTTCGCGGAAGAAATCAAACACTGGATATTCCCTTTAGGTTTATTGAGCTACATAACACTGTCGAATCGGCAGGCGAGCTTATTAAACGCATTTATTGCAAGCGTATTCAGCTTAATTCTATTACTAAATTCTGGACTTATGTCCGCATTAAATTTTTCGACCACCTACCTTTTATTTATATCTTTAGCCAGCACTTATGCCCAGTTACATCAAAAACGTAGCCGTTCTTTGGTCGAACTAGAAATTCATGACCCTTTAACGAACGCTTATAATTTCAGGCATCTGGAAGACACTCTGAAAAAGGAAACCTGCCGAGCTGACCGGACAGGAAAACCCTTGTCTCTGGTTGCAATTGAGATAGATTATTTCCCCCAAATTTCAGACACACATGGCGCGTCACATACACAAACGCTTGTTATCAGAGTTGCTGAAACATTGAGAGCAATGATTAGAGCCGGCGATAGTGATTATTATGACGGTAAACATTTATCCTACCTACTCTTACCATGCACGCCATCAGAAGGCGTATTGGTAATAGCAGAACGAATCCGCCGCACGATCGAAGAAAGCAGCTGGCCAGTTATCGATACGATTACCGTCAGCCTCGGCTGCACTACTTATGAGCCTTCAGGTACCGAAAGCAACCAAGAAGCTAATGCCATAAAGTTAATCAACGACACACATATCGGCCTACTTGAATCACAAAAAAATGGGCACAATCGCGTTAGCTTGCATAACCATCAAGCATAAATTCAATGACACACTCAACCCCTGAACGGAAAGTGGGTCATTGAACCCATCACGTTTACCTCTTTTTAATTTAGGTCCGATAGATTTCAAATGACAGCAGCAGACTTTCAACCATTTATCGACTGGCTTAGTGCAAACCCTAATTGGGTTTTGATCAGTATTTTTGCAATTTCTTTGGTCGAATCTCTCGCCATTGCAGGCATTATTGTGCCTGGCGTGATATTAATTTATCTAGTCGCAACGCTCTCAGGTCATCTTGGAATCCCCCTCTGGTCGGTATTAAGTTGTGGTTTTTTTGGCGCCTTAATCGGTGATGGCATCAGTTTTTATATTGGTTACCATTATAAAGAATCTTTACTACAACTCTGGCCATTCTCGCGTTACCCTAAAACATTGAAGCTAGGGGAAGAATTCTTTATCAAACATGGCGGTAAGAGCATCATGCTAGGTCGATTTATTGGACCTATCAGACCAGTACTACCTTTAGTTGCTGGCATGCTTGGCATGTCACAGCTCCGATTCACGCTATTTAATGCCTTGTCTGCATTAGCTTGGGCGCCGTTTTATATATTACCCGGCTACGTTGCTGGTAGTATCTACCAACAAACCTTACCTGAAAATTCTCTAACACTATTCTTAGCTTTTTTAATATCTATCGCCCTTCTATTTATCGTTATCCGCTATGTCAGCTTAAAACTACACAATATTGAGGCCGCCTCCAGTCGCGCGCCTTTACTGATCTTTATCTTAAGCTCCTTATTATTTCTCACATGGTCAACCTTGAGCTTAAACAGCAATCTATTTTCACTGCTTGATGCGTTTCTGTTTGAATTTTCACAACAACTTAGAGGGGAAATAATTGACCCCATATTAATACATCTTACACTGCTGGGAGACGAAGGATTTTTGTATATTTCATTTACTCTCTTCGCGGTATTTATGATGATATTAAAACGTTACAAGACTGCATTTGAAGTCGTCGTAGCGGGTTTATCAACAGCTGTAATCACACACAGTTTAAAGTTTTATTTCGCTATTCCGCGACCCGAGTTAGTACTGAACCCACCCGAGTCTTTTGCCTTCCCGAGCGGTCACAGCTCAGGTTCAACTGTTTTTTATACTGTGGTGAGTATCTTTATCGCTCAACAGCTACCTGATAAAAATAAGTGGATGAGCTATGCCGCCTTTTTAATTCCAGTAATTTTAATATCACTCAGTCGGGTGCTATTAGGCGTTCATTGGTTTACAGACATTATTGGGGGTATGTTGCTGGGCTTATGTATTGTCAGCTTAACACGCTTGATTTTTTCACATAAAGATCAAACCATATCGAGTGAGAACATCAGAGCTATTGGTGTATTCTGCATAACCTGGGGCGCGGCATGTGTTGCTTATCAAGCCTTCTTTTTTGTACACAGACTTAAAGAGTTTCAGTTGGCAGGGTAATCATACAAGGTATTATTCTACTAAATCAGACAATTGTTTGGTGATCGTTTCTAATCTATAAAGTGCATCATCCATTTCATACAGGCACTGTTTCTGCTGCCGTTCAAAAGGCAATAACTCTGTTAAACGCCAGCCGACTTCACGGCAGTCTTGATAGTCAATATTCATATTTAGGTCTTTAACATAAGGGTGCTTGACCAATGCCCGTAATACTAATTTTAATTCATCATATTTTTCAGGCAAATCAACATAGTCACCTGAGTGCTGCTCACTTGTATCTGCCAACCACAAACCGTCATCTTGCCGCGTAACATTTGACAACCTTACTTGAGAAACCCCTTCAGCTGTAATTGTTAACCAGCCTTCTTTAGTTAACGCGCCGAAATCAACCACTCTCGCTCGAGTACCTACTTTATAGAAACTACCTTCAAGGTCATCACTTCTCATCATCACAATCACAAAATCAGAATCCGCTTTTAACATCCGACTTAGCATATCCAGATAACGAGGTTCAAAAATCTGTAACGGAATCCTACCTTTGGGGCATAATATGGCAGGTGTGGGCAATAATGGTAGGTTCATTAATTCGCTCTATCTTTTAAAATTCTGTCTCTGTGATAACTAGACGCTAAACGCATACAGCTCTAATGTAAGCATAGCGTTTATTTTAAATCCATCAATAGAACGAAAAGATACTATCGTGCGACTCCGGTTTTTTTGCTATGCTCGTTGGTTCAATTTTTTGTATCGACACTTTGCATAAAGACATTACAAAAAGACATCGCATAACGACTTCACATAACGACAACGTTTACGAAAGAGACTTAACATGCCTACCTATCGTTCCAAGACATCTACTTATGGCCGTAACATGGCTGGCGCACGTGCATTGTGGCGCGCGACCGGCATGACAGATGGCGATTTTGATAAGCCCATCATAGCGATTTCAAACTCCTTCACTCAATTTGTTCCGGGACATGTTCACCTCAAAGATATGGGTCAACTCGTTGCAAGGCAAATAGAGAAGGCGGGCGGCGTAGCGAAAGAATTTAATACCATTGCAGTCGATGACGGCATCGCAATGGGTCATGACGGAATGTTATACAGCTTGCCTTCCAGAGAGCTGATCGCCGACTCGGTCGAGTACATGGTGAATGCACACTGTGCAGATGCAATTGTATGTATCTCTAATTGCGACAAAATCACCCCCGGCATGCTGATGGCTTCTTTACGCTTAAATATTCCGGTTATTTTTGTTTCCGGTGGGCCAATGGAAGCTGGGAAAACGAAACTATCAGAACATAAACTGGACTTAGTAGACGCGATGGTCATTGCGGCCGATGATTCTGTCGATGATGAAACCGTGGCTGAAATAGAACGATCTGCTTGCCCTACATGTGGTTCATGCTCAGGTATGTTTACTGCTAATTCGATGAATTGTTTAACCGAAGCAATTGGTTTATCGCTACCCGGTAATGGTTCAATGCTAGCGACACATGCTGATAGGGAGCAATTATTTTTAAGGGCCGGCGATGTGATTGTTGACATCACCAAACGTTACTACGAACAGGACGATGAGTCCGTTTTACCACGCTCTATCGCGAGTCATAAAGCCTTTGAAAATGCGGTTATGCTCGATATTGCTATGGGTGGTTCCACTAACACCATTTTGCACCTCCTTGCGGCAGCCCAAGAAGCAGAGCTCGATTTTGATCTGAAAATGATCAATGAATTAAGTAAGACTATTCCACAATTATGCAAGGTAGCGCCTAACTCCCCTCAATATCATATGGAAGACGTACACCGCGCGGGCGGCGTTATGGGCATTCTAGGTGAGCTTGATCGTGGCGGATTCTTACATACCGACTTACCCACCGTGCATAGCAAAACAATGAAAGAAGCTTTGGCAAAGTGGGACATCATGCAAACCAACAGCCCTGAAGTAGCTAAGTTCTTTAAAGCAGGCCCTGCTGGCATTCCAACACAAACAGCCTTCAGTCAAGCGACTCGCTATCCTACCTTAGATGGCGATAGAGAAAATGGCTGCATCCGCTCGTTAGAGCATGCTTACTCTCTAGAAGGCGGCTTGGCCGTACTTTATGGCAATATAGCGGAAGATGGCTGCGTGGTGAAAACCGCAGGGGTGGATGAGTCTATTCATATATTTACAGGTAAAGCAGTAATATTCGAAAGTCAGGATGCTGCCGTAAAAGGCATTCTAGAAGACGAAGTAACTGAAGGTGATGTGGTCATCATTCGTTATGAAGGCCCAAAGGGTGGCCCAGGCATGCAAGAAATGCTTTACCCTACGAGCTATTTGAAAACGAAGGGCCTAGGAAAGGCGTGCGCCCTGTTGACTGATGGACGTTTCTCAGGGGGCACATCAGGCCTTTCAATAGGTCATGCCTCTCCAGAAGCCGCCGCAGGTGGTGCTATTGGCTTAATTGTAACCGGCGATACCATTGAAATTAACATTCCTAACAGAAGCATCAATCTGGTCATCAGTGAAAGTGACCTTGAAGCTCGACGTAGCGTGATGGATCAAAAGGGAAAACAAGCCTGGAAGCCTGAATTACCGCGTCCGCGTAAAGTATCAAGCGCCTTGAAAGCATATGCCATGTTGGCAACCAGTGCCGATAAAGGTGGCGTTAGAGATTTATCTTTACTGGATTAAAGGTAAATACGTATAACTATGGGGTGCATTTTGCACCCCTAATCAAAACCCCTTAAAGCCATATCCCTAACTAAGGCGTCAAAATAACCTTTCCAATATTTTTGCGTTGTTCAATATAATGATGCGCATCCGCAACATCGGAAAACGAGAAAGTGGCATCTACACGCGGGTTTATCCAGCTTTCTGCATGCCCTTTTAAAATCTCTTGCATCCAAATGTTAATTTTTTTGGACTCATGCCACAGGTGCCCCATATTCACACCAAACACACCCTTATTTTGATCCATCAAACCGAAAGGATGGTAAAACGGTGTCTGAAAAATCATTTTTAACAGATTCATTTTTCCTTTAATACCCGATTCTGCCACAGAGGAAATCCCAAACATGCCTAGCCGCCCAGTATTACTCAAAGCACTGTAGCTCTGCTTTAAACTCTTTCCACCAAGAGGGTCAGTAATTAAATCAACTCCTCGCCCTTCCGTTAGCGCTAACAGTTCTTTTTTCCAGTCTTGAGTTCGATAATCAATGGCATGATTCAACCCCTTTTCCTTTAAAAAAGCATGCTTCCCAGCGCTCGCTGTGCCAAACGTTGTAGCGCCAATTTGGTTGGCAATTTCAAGCGCAGCTAAGCCCACACCACCACCAGCATTATGTATCAAAACCGATTCATGAGATTGCAAGCCACCCATAGCCACGAGTAATTGATATGCTGTTAAATAGTTAACCGGAATTGCCGCTGCAGCTTCAAATGACAAGGAGGCAGGTTTCTCAAATAACTGGTGCATTGGCACCACAACTTGCTCTGCTTGTCCGCCAAAGCGTGTCAATGCAAACACCTCTTTACCTAGCCATTCCTTTTCAATATTTGTACCCACTGAATCAATAACACCTGCTACTTCATAACCAACAGTACATGGAAACTTTGGTGCATCAGGATATAAGCCTTGCCTTGCCATAATATCTGCAAAGTTCAAACCGGCTGCTTTCACCTCAATTCGTACTTCGTTTTCACCGGGCGCTAGATCATCACATTCTTCTAGCTGTAAAATCTCAGGCTCACCCGCTTTAGTAATCACAATTTTTTTCATAATATGCGCACTCTTCTTATTATCAACTTAAAGTGTAAATTAACATCTCCTCGCTTAATAGTTTGGAGAAAACATAGAATGTTCACAAATTCTATTCACAACACTATTAAATAGTTTCTACCATCATTAGTTTCGACAAGATACATTTCGTATCTACCGATAAATCAAAACATGAAATATGTGAATAATATACAATTTGATTAAATCTATAGACAAAAAAGGGGCAGCAAAACCCGCCCCCCCTTCTTTTGCTGAAGACCCTACTTAACTGAAATTAGCTCTACCGTGCCATCAGGGAGAATTTCAGCCATTTGACCAGATGGTTCATCTAAAAAAATCTGGATTAGTACAAGCGCAACGACACTTGTAGCTGTAATACCAAAGAAAAAGGTTTCAGCACTCGTTAGACTATAAAGCAACAAAAAGCTGACTGCTCCAACATTTCCATAAGCTCCTACCATTCCAGCAATTTGTCCTGTAAAGCGGCGCTTAATCAGAGGTAATACAGCGTAAACTGCACCCGCACCCGCCTGAACGAAAAACGAACAGGGTATGACGACAGCGAGCACCATTGCTGTCGTCCATGTTTCGTCCATGTGAGCGAGTATGAAATAGCCAACACTCGAGCCTATCAACACTATCACCAAAGCTAGCTTACGCCCAACTCTGTCACTAAAATAGCCACCCAGAGGCCGTGCAAATAAGTTCATGGCCATGAACGAAGAGGCAATAGCCGCACTCTTAGCCAAGCCCCATTCAGGAAATATACTGGTAAAATGTAATGCCAGCATAGAAACAACAGCCACTTCAGAGCCAAAAGTAACCAGATAGGCGACTTCTAATAAGGCTACTTGCTTAAATTTATAACGATGAATCTCAGCAACTGGTACCGCCAAGTTTTCCTTATTCACAGTCCAAATACTATAGATTTGCTGCAAGAAAAATGCGATCAGAAAAAGATAAATGCCAAAAACAGCATTATCACTTAACAGAGCTACACCTGTGGGGGAAAGCCGCCATGTTAATATCGCCAAGGCTATAAACATCGGTGCTGTCATAAATATATATAATGCAAAGTCCGCTTTGCTCGTAACTTCTATCGCGCCCATTTTTTTAGGGGAGAAGTAGGTAGCTCCTTTTGGGGTATTACGGATAAAAGCATAAAACACGAAGCCATAAATAATAGCGATGATACCACTCACTCCGACAGAATAACGCCACCCCTCACCAGCATCGATAAACCCTGCGAATAACGCCGCTAAAGCTGGTAAAACAAACCCTGCAGCTGCTGCACCAAAATTGCCCCACCCACCATAAATACCAAGCGCAGTGCCCGCTTGCTTAACAGGAAACCATTCCGTGATCAGCCTAATACCAATGACAAAACCCGCGCCAGAGAAACCTAATAGAAAGCGCATCAATGCTAACTGGGTATAGTCTTGGGCCATTGAAAAACCCAAACAAAAAACTCCTGATATTATCAGGAGTAAACTAAACATCACTCTAGGACCGAACCTATCAACTAACATTCCTACAATTGTCCGTGCTGGAATGGTAAGCGCAACATTGAGCACTAACAACGCCTTCGCTTCTGCAGAAGTCAGCCCAAAGTACTCTTGGATTAAAGGCATGAGAGAAGCATGACTGAACCACATAAAAAAAGTAATAAAAAATGCGAACCACGTGATATGTAAAACACGAACTTTCGCAAGATTTAAATTGAAAAACTCAGAAAACGTCAGCCTTTGTGCCGCCATTTTTAAACCTCGATTATGTTGATAAATTGGCCAAGTACTAGAAACACTCTAAAAAAAGCAAAAATAACACCAACTCTCTTAAGTGGCTGTAATAAATGAATTATTTAACACTTTACCTTGGTTTTTATAGAAAAGTCTTTATATATGGTTAGATAAACGCACCAATATAGTACAAGTTATGACAAACATAATATAAGGCGTATAACCGAGGAAGTTTATTCACTGGCAAGCATCAAACTCTGTCGCTTGATCTCAGTTACAGCATTGATAAAAAAACTAAAAGCCGGCATGTCGCATACAGAGAATAGAGCGACAAGAAAGGGAAAAACGAAAAATACTCCACTAATACTCCGATTACCAAAGAGATACTTTTGAAGAGCTAAATATATTACTGACTAGAAATAGACCTTTTTTCATGCACATAACCCTTGGGGGACGCTGACCAATAAGAGATCATCCTGACTAGAACAAGCGCATGCTCAGGTGCATCGTAGCCCTGATATTGCGCTTCGAACTGCGACCCAAGATGTGCAATTGCATATTTAAAAACTTGTTTATGATCTTTATTTAACACGCCATTTGAGCCATCAAGCTCCATGGTAAAATTCGCCAGGTCAACATAAGCAATAAGATCTATGTCATCTAATTCACCTTGCTTTAATTTTATTGACAGTTTTACTTCATAGCTAGGCATTAACCGGCTCTTAAATAACATTTTGCCGATATCTGAATCTGCTCTGCCATCGATGAGATGATGAGTAGATGTGTGAAGCTTGAGTTTAAAGTTAACCTCTTCACCCGGTAGTTTTTGTTCAGGTTCTTCCTCATCGTCTACTAAGGTATCTGAGCTAGCATCATCAAGTTCGGTGAGTGGCGTCTGAAGCGTTTCATCGGTAGTCGGTGGCTCTATTTCCCTTAGCGGGTCAAATTCGCGGCCTACAGAGTCACTATCATTCTGGATTTGAATCCCAAGCGTCTGCCGCTCAACTGCTTGCTCGTTTGACTTATTTTGACTTGTTGATACGTCATTACTTGAAGAATTTATTTCAGTAGATAGTGCATCTGGCGACGACATTTCAGCCGCTTTTTCGCTAGTGATAGGTGTTGATATTTTCTGATTTTCTTGCTCATCTTGGGATGAGGAGAAAAAATAAACAATTAATACAGAACAGGTGAATAAGCCTAAGAATAATAATTTCACTTAGTATCTCTTTTTTATTTTTTTGGAATGCACACATCAGCAATGTGGCTCTTGGAACTTAGGATACGAACACGAATGTGTAATGTCCATGTCCAGAAAACCATTCGTGAGTCAGTATCTCTAGTAAGTGCTAGAGAAGGAAGCTCCGTTATGTGGAGCTTCCTTGTTTTAATGACTAAAAAGCCAAGGCTGAGCGCTTGCTAGCCACTACAACCACGCACAACGCCAAAGATATAATCATCTGCCGCTTGAACAAACTCATCACCACAGTTTTCATCCGCTGCATAATCATTATTATCTGTGTCAACGATGCAAATATCATGATCTAGACAGTCTTTAGCCCAAGCACTTGCTGCCCACCACTTATCACAACCACCGCCACATCGACCCATACATTTGCTACCGCCGTAAGTTTGACCTATCTTGATACTCTTAGTGACGTCCCTACCATTTGAGCCTAAGTCATACTCTGCCGTATCTCTACTTCCTTCATTCAAGCAGGTAATACCTTCGTTCTCTCCAGCACTAACTAAACTCGTAAAACTAATCATTAGAAATGCAGACAGCAGTAAAATGGTTCTTTTAAACATAATTTGCTCCGTAATCGTTTGTATTATTAATTTTATTGTTAACTCTTTAGGATCTTTCAGGTGCTCCCTGCAAATTACAGCTTCCTCTTTAGGATCTTGATACCACAGGTGTACTACGAAATAAATTCAACATTCAAAATACTAAAGGATGTAAACACTATTCCTGAGGTGTATGTATCGCGAGGTAAATTAGGTCGTGTTTGGGCAAATCAGGGCAATTTGCACTTTTAATTGATTAATTTGTTAACGGTTTACGTTATTTTTAGAAGCTGGCGTCAGAAAAGGTTGCACCTTAGTAAGGCGATATATATGCACTATCACCTAACTGTCTTGGGTGATTTGACCTCGATTATTGATGCCGATTACTCCTATTTAGCACAATAAAATGCCACGTTAGGCAAATATAGGTTTTATCTAAAGGCCCCAACTCACAGAATTTTCTTGATTTTTCAGTTCTTTAACAATTAATTCTTTCTTTTTATCCGCCAAAGAAGAAGTGTGTATACTAGAACTGATACCCATAGCATTACTGGCTTGCAGTAAATGGATATCAAAAGGAAGTATTGTTATTTTATTTTCAACAATGCTAAATGGAATAGATAACTTATAGCCTTCATCCATGGCCTTTGTACCTCTCCATCCACCCGACATAGCCCATGTCATTCGCGTAAATTCATATTCACCCGTGCTCAAATTGGATACCAATTGAAAATTTTCATTATTGTTAGCAATATTTACTTTATCTATCTCTGTCAAACGCCCTCCCTCTAATTTAGCTACAACCAACATATAACGTCGAGCCCAAGGCTTTATGGAGTCATTCTTAACCGTTTTTGGAATGATAAGTAAGCCACTTTCATTAAGATTTTTCGGCAAAGTATTGGAAACACAACCATTCAATAACGAACCCATACTAAACAACAAAACGATTAACAACCATATTTTCAACATAAAACATTTTCCAGAAATACAAGACGTCAACGTCTTTTTAAGCCCTATCTAGCACAATAAAACTGTAGTCATATGGGTTTGGGCCCTCAGCACTGAAATCTTCACGCGCCACTTCTTTCCATTCAGACCAATCTAGCTCTGGAAACCAAGCATCCCCCTTCACTTCGGCGTGTACTTTAGTGAGATAAATCCGATCAATACTCGGCAAGCTAGATTGATATATCTGGTCGCCGCCAATCACCATCACCTCATCTTGACCGTCAATTTCAACAATGGACTCCGCTAACTGATAGGCACTTTCTAGAGAGTGCACTATTTTTATACCGTCTGCTGCCCACTCTTTATTTCGAGTTATAACGATATTCGCTCTACCGGGTAAGGGCTTGCCTATCGATTCAAAGGTTTTTCTACCCATCAATATCGGCTTGCCCATGGTGACCTGTTTAAAATATTTCAGGTCATTTGGCAGGTACCAAGGTAAGTTATTATTGATACCAATTACGCGATTTTCTGCCATCGCTACAATCATAGAACGCTTCATTATCTGATCATTTCCTAATTAAAATATTAAATGGCTATGGGTGCTTTTATTCCGGGCTCGGGCTCGTACCCCAACACCTCAAAGTCTTCAAACTGGTAATCAAAAATAGAAGCAGGTTTACGCGCAATACGCAGCTCCGGAAGCTTTTTGGGCTGCCGAGCTAATTGCTTAAGTACGATGTCTTCGGTTAAATGGTTTTGATACAAATGGCAGTCACCAAAGGTATGAACAAACTCTCCGACTTCTAGATCACACTGCTGAGCAATCATATGAGTTAAAATTGCGTAACTTGCGATATTAAAGGGTACGCCCAAAAATAAATCCGCACTACGTTGATATAACTGGCAAGAAAGCTTGCCATTCAAAACATAAAACTGAAATAAGCAATGACACGGCGCCAAAGCCATACGTCCTTGCTCAACGTTCTCTTGAGGGGATAATGATTCATCAGGTAATTCTGTGGGATTCCATGCTGAAATTATCAGCCTACGGGAGTCAGGTTTAGTCTTAATTTGAGTAATTAGCTCTTTTATCTGATCTACAACTCGCCCATCTGGAGCGGCCCAGCTTCGCCACTGTTTTCCATAAATTGGCCCCAAGTCACCTGTGTCTGTTGCCCATTCATTCCAAATAGAGACGTTTCTATCTGTTAACCAATTATTGTCGGTACTACCATTCAAGAACCACAATAGTTCATAAATGATGCTTTTAAGGTGTACCTTCTTTGTTGTCAACAAAGGAAAGCCTTTGGATAAGTCGAAGCGCATTTGCCTTCCAAAGACAGATCGCGTGCCGACACCTGTTCGATCACCTTTATCGGTACCATTGTCCAAAACGTCTTTCATCAAATCCAAATACACTTTCATTTACTACTAACCTTTTTTGGGTGTCATTAACGGGGCTGACGATTGATTAAATTTGTAGGCATAGGCAATAAAAGCCACACCTAACAAGATCATTGGGAATGACAGTAACTGGCCTTTGGTCAACCAATCCCATGCGATAAACCCAATATGTGCATCCGGCTCTCTTACGAACTCAACAATAAACCGAAACAAGCCATAAAAGATCATAAACATACCTGATACCGCAGCGGCGGGCCTTGGTTTAGAGGAATAAAACCACAAAATTATAAAGAACAATACACCTTCAAGGGCAAACTGATAAAGCTGGGAGGGGTGTCGAACTAACTGTTCAGGGTCTGTCGGAAAAACCATTCCCCATGAAACATCTGTCGCCCTGCCCCAGAGTTCTGCGCCGATAAAGTTACCTATACGTCCCAAGCCTAAACCGATAGGCACCATAGGTGCTAAAAAGTCCAACAGTTGAAAAAAAGTACACCCCAACTTTCGGGAATACAATTTAACGGCCGCCATAACGCCAAGCAAGCCTCCGTGAAAAGCCATTCCGCCTTCCCAAACCCTGAATAACCAGATAGGATCCTCAAGGAACTTATCGAAATTATAAAAGAATACATAACCTAACCTGCCACCGACAATGACGCCAATGGCACAGAAATAGATCATATCGCCTACTTGTTCTTTAGAAATAGGTGCCCCTACTCTTTGCGCTCTTTTTTGCCCAAGGTAATAAGCAGCAGCAAAACCAAATAAGTACATCAAACCGTACCAGTGGATTTGAATGGGACCGAGGCCTATGGCAACTGGGTCAATACTGGGGTAAGACAAAGACATAAAAATAATTCCACTAAATCAATTCTAGAAAAATAAAAACCTAGTACCCACTAACAACAAGGAACAGGCAAAAAGTTTACGCAATAGTATTGACGGTAAACGGTGTGCATAGCTAGCACCTACCTTGGCAAATAAAACAGACGTCATAGTTATCCCCAACAAAGCAGGCAAATACACATAACCAATCGTCATTTCAGGTAAACCTTGCACTGACTGTCCCAAATACATATTACTAAGCGCCCCCACAAGGGCTATCGGAAAACCACATGCTGCCGCGGTTCCTACAACATACTTCATTTCAATTTTGAAACGACTCAAAAAGGGTACCGTTAATGTCCCACCACCAATACCAAAAATTGCAGAAACCCAAGCAACGAAAACTCCCATGAACGAAAATATCGAAGCAGAAACCAGCGGTTTATCGCCTCGATCTCCTTTTTTCACTATCATGCTACATGCAACAAATAACACAAAAATGCCAAACAACTTCTTTAACAAGAAACCGTCTATCTGGCTTACCGTCCAAACCCCCAGAATTGCACCTACACAAAGTCCTAAACTCATTGGCCGGCAAATATTCCACAAGACGCCATCGCGTTTATGATGACTCCAAATCGAAGAAATTGACGTAAATACAATGGTTGCTAACGATGTACCAATAGCCAGATGTGTGAGAGTGTCTGCTGAAAAGCCTTGGGCTTCGAATGCAAAAACCAAAACGGGCACAACAACTATCCCCCCTCCCACACCGAACAGACCTGCCGTTAAGCCCGCAAATATCCCAGCGACAATGTATATTGCGAGAACCATGATCTGTTAGCGACCTGCACTTGAAATTGAACGTGCTATGATAACAAGATTTTACGGAGATGCGACGAACTCTTTTTAATTTAAGGACGCAGTCTATCTAGTGCCTATCCAGAAATGGCACCTGCTCCGGGTGCCATGTCTGGATGGGCACCACCTAGGTGAGCGCACCATTGCCCTCAAGTGTAGGCACGATTAAGTGACGCAGTATTTTCAATTACAGTAGTCGTGAAGAGGTTTCAAATAATATTATGTGCTTAATCATTTTTAATTGGCAGCCCAACCAAAAGCACCTACTCACTTTGGTTTCTAATCGCGATGAGTTCCATAACAGGCCAAGCTTAGATGCTCACTACTGGTTAGATCAGCCTCACATCTACGGTGGTCGAGACTTAAAAAAGAATGGTACTTGGCTAGCAGTATCAAAATACCATCGCTTTGCAGCAGTCACCAACTATCGCTCACCCGAAAAAGATACCTTTGAACGATCCAGGGGTGAAATCCCCAGTCAATTTTTATGCTCTGAATTAACAGCTCACGAGTTTTCAGCCAACTTAGCAGAAAAAGAATACGCTGGGTACAATGCACTTTTGTATGATGGGTCAGAGCTAATTTACTGTACTAATAGAAACAGCGAAGATGACTCTAATTTCAGTCATCACTTTGAAGCACTACCTCCTGGTCAATACGGGCTAAGTAATCACTTACTAAATACACCATGGCATAAAATAAAACGCACTAAGCCTGCATTGGAAAAACTGCATAAGTTTTCAGAAAACAAGGATATATCTACTCATTTACTAAATGCATTTCAAGATGTGAAACTCGCAAATGATGAAAACTTACCCTCGACAGGCATAAGCAAATCTCTAGAGAAATTATGGTCACCTGCATTTATTACAGGACCAAATTATGGCACTAGAACAAGTACCGTGGTTATCATGTCAAAAGAACAGAGCTATGTTCAAGAAAGGCAATATAAAGGAGAACCTAATAAGTTTCATGAACAAGCAAAGCTAATTAGTGTTCGACCAAAGATAGCGCCGTAGCGAGGCTGCAGTATTTGTCATTTCTGAATGGGCACTAATTATTCACTAATCGATTCCGCTCGACTTTCTTTTAATTGCGACACCTGTCGTTTGAGAACATGCTGCACTAAAACCTCTTGATCTACATCAGATATATTGACGAAGTTTGCTCGGACCAGATAGGAGTTTTGATTATCATCATCGTCAAAATCATCACAAGAAATCACCGCAAGTAATAATTCTAAGCGGCTATTGGTAGGGTATAAAATCAATTCAATAGCAATATATTGATTTAGCGCAGCTGGCTCACTACTTGGAAAAGCAATACCACACGCACTTAAATTGACCTGACAAGCTTTAGTAGCATCTTCGCCACTAAGTTCTTCATTGGTAAGTATGCCATGCCCAAATGCTAAGTTAATTTTTTGATTCAATAGATCAAGTACTTGATGTACTTCTGGCTGAGTATTTTGTATACGCGCTAGGTTGCTATTAATCTTGTCTTCAATTTGCCCCAACAGGCTTTTCAGAGAGGATGGTTTTGACTCTACTGCTAAGTCACGCTCCCCCTCCGTTAGAAATCGACACGTTAAACCTACCAAGTCAGTTACTCTAAAGTATCTGCGCCGTTCATTTTCATTCATATTGTTTCTCATCATAGCTTTAAATATACGTACCAATAAGACTGTAGTTTTTAGAAAACCTCATCAGGGTCTAGGTCAAAAATTTCCTTTAATAGTTTGGGGTTAGCATCAAATTCTTGGGTCTCTTCTTTTATTTCTTCTTTCACTTCTTTGTCGGTTTTTTCTTGCAGAATAATTTCAACCCGGCGATTTTTGCGCCGATTTTCAGGTGTAGTATTGGGCACTAAAGGGCGGGTATCTGAAAAGCCCGCTACGCTGAACCTATCTTGCTGGATAAAACCATCATCAAACAAACCATGAGCCACTTCTAATGCCCTCGCCACAGATAAGTCCCAATTAGATGGGAACATCACCGTATGGATAGGAATGTCATCACTATGTCCTTCGACTGCTATATGACCTTCAATAGATTCGAGTATGCTGACCAATTTATCTAAAACAGGAAGAAAGTCATCTTGTAAAACCGCTGAGCCTGAAGAAAAGGCGCCTTTTTCCTGAATCCGAATAACAATTCTGCGCCCTTTTGTTTCTAATTCGACCATATCCTTAGCAATTTCTTCTTGCATTTTTTCAGCTATTTCTTCAGCTTTTGCTTCAGCATCTTCCTCCATGTCCATTAATTTCTGGGCGACAAACTCACTGATTAATTCTTTTTTATCTTGGGCGCTATCTGTCCCTTCATCACAAGCATCTGCCACGGCGGTTTCAATGGCGGCTTCACACAGAATTTCCAGCGTTTGATCAGTTGCATCAGTAGTCTGCTGCATAACCACTTGAAGGGGAGTGGGGTCAGGTTTTCCAGGAGAAAACTCTTGAGCAATAATACTGGTGCCTTTTGGCACTGAAGTAACGTCGACTTGATTCTGAACGCCAAACGCTTCTCTCATAGACCCCGCCAAACGTTTAAATTTGAGCACATCCATTTCGGCAAAAGATAATAACAACACAAAAAAGCACATTAGAAGCGACATTAAGTCGGCGAAAGTACCCATCCAGGCGGGGAGTCCCGGAGGACCACATTCACAATCTTGTTCTTCTTCATCACTCATGGAAGGAGGTTGACCTTAATATTTTATTAATCTGTATCATTCTTCATCATCTGAGCCACCGCGTTTGCTTTCTGGCAAATAGGTTCTCAACATACTTTCAATGACACGTGGATTTTGTCCGGCTTGGATAGCTAGAACAGCGTCAATTGCCATAGACTTTATCAACTCCT
>ENA-OSET01000810-OSET01000810.1-sediment-metagenome-genome-assembly--contig:-NODE-810-length-34230-cov-10.794981_pt1 | contig 34230 bp, 30 predicted proteins | sample MGYA00237882_ERZ534229 | MGnify/ENA primary metagenome ERZ534229 (study PRJEB26408, sample SAMN06266212) | sediment metagenome | isolation source: Hudson Canyon methane seep mesocosm | place... | reverse complement strand
TTATTCTTAAAATGTGAATAGGGTGCCATGTGGGAAACACCCACTTCAGCGGCAATAGCACGTAGTGATAATGCATCGGCACCGTCTCGAACTAAAATGACATTCGCTGCTTCAATCAAAGAGCTTTTTAAGTCACCGTGATGATAACGATTGCTCGTTTCTTTTGTTGCGGCTTGAGACTTTGATTTTGCACTGGGAGGCATATCTACTACTTTTCCATTGTTTAATTATAAGCAGGCTAAAGTAACCACTTCTGACCGATTTGCCAAGGGGGTAGGCTCAGTAATACACAAAGATTAGTTATTTAACTAAATCAGATTCTGTGGCCTACCCGTAAGATAAGCATCAATATTTTCAATTAATTGGTTAGCAAGTGTTTGAATGGCAGAATCTGACCCCCAAGCTACATGCGGCGTTAATATCAGGTTGGGCATTTCTGCATTGGCAATTAATGGATTGCTTATATCTGCAGGCTCTTGAGTAAAAACATCCACGCCTGCGCCTGCAATTTGTTTTGTTTTGAGTGCGCTGATTAAGGCCGCTTCATCGACCAGACCACCACGCCCTGCATTGATTAGTATGCTGGTGGTTTTCATTTGATAAAATTCATCGGTGCTAATAAGGTTTGTGGTTTGCTGATTAAGAGGGCAATGTAAGGTCAGCACATCAGATTGTTGAATGACCTGGCTAAAAGGTGTGTACCCCCTTCTGCAGTGTGTTTGCCCTTTGTGTTCGGCAAACAAGACGGTCATACCCAAAGCTTCAGCTAGAATGGCAACTTTTCTACCTAGTCCACCCTTACCGATAATTCCTAGTGTAGCCCCTGCAATATCACTGATAGGGTGAGTGAAAAAGCAGAATTGATTTTTTTGTTGCCAGACACCCGCCTGAATATCTTGGTGGTAACCCACAATATTTCTTTTAAGGGCGAACATCATTGCCAGTACATGCTCTGGTACAGACTTGGTTGCATAACCACGGATATTTGCCACAGTGATATTGTTCTGGTGGCAATAATTGATATCGATATTATTTGTGCCTGTTGCTGATACGGCTATTAGCTTCAGTTGTGGCAACTGGCTCAATGTAGTGGCGTTCAAGACTACTTTATTAGTGACAGCAATAGTGGCATTTTGTAAACGCTCAATGACTTGCTCTGGCTCTGTTGTTGGAAAATCCTGCCAGTCGCAGGGAGAAGCAGGCTTCGGCAGTTTAATGTGGGGAGGGATTGTAGACCGGTCTAGAAAGACGATTTTTTCCATGAAAGAAAATCCAGGTTGATTGTAATGACTATTTACGGCCTAGCTATCGGTACAGTGCCTTTCAGTAACCATTACTCAGCTTTGAATGTACAGACTGTTGCAGGTCTAATTCAAAGCTGAGCAGATGTTACCGCTGAAGGGAAAATCGTTTGCTAAGTCTTTTTCAGCGTATCAACCATTGACTGCATCAGTGTTCGCACTTTATCTGCCTCTTTACTTAGAAGAGCCTTTTGCTGCTCCAAATCAACGTTAAGATCATCAGCAGTAATTTCTGGCTGGTAGAGTTTATACATTACTTTAAGCTCTTTGAGACGCTTTAGTACGAACGGCACGCTGAGTAAACGCGTTTCTTTAATACGATCATAACTCTTTGGTGGCAGTTTGCTTAAGAACCGGTCAAGCCGTTTACTAACGGGGACTGTTTTTGCCCAGTTTTCTGAACCCTGATGAACAAGAACCAAAATAGGTGTATTAAGTCGAAGTGAGAACTCAATAAATCGAGGGCTTAAGAAAGGCTGTATATCTAAGCCATTGCCATAATTGCAGTTTTCACCTTCGGGTTTTACAAAAAGATCAGTAAACCCGTCGTTTGTCATTTTGGCTAAGAATTCATCGAAGTTAAGCCCTCTATCAACTTGTGTGAAATATTGAATAGCATACTTGTAGAGGGGGATTTGATAAAAAAGACGCCACATAATCACGATAGGCTTTCGATTTTCTCCACCGTTTTCCATGTAGAGCTTATTGAGGGTAATGGTACTCGCTAAAGGTCCAAGCATCGGCCCATGGTTCAAGGCCACTATCAGCTTTGGATATTTAGCCAGAATGTCAGCCATGTTATCTGAATCAGGGTTAAACGAAATTCTTTTTGCTAGCGCCTTGGTCATTGCGCCTGCCATTAGTGAAAAATCTTTTACGCTTTTCATATGAATGTTAGTTATCCCTAGTGTTGTCTGTATATTGGAAGCGGCGAACTTTACTCGATTTATACTGTACCAGCAATATTTCGTGGTTTAGTAGTTGGCAGTGACTCAATATCGTTAAAAACTAAAGCCAAACTGTTTGGTTGAATATACAAACCCTTTGGTGCCCTGTTCTGAATAGCGGTCTATAACACCGCCACGATAAGCTGAACGCAAGATCTTGTTGACGATCTGTCTTGATAGCTTTAGAGCATGTGATAGTGATTCGGATGTATAGCTATTGCCTGGCTGCATATGGCCAATAACCGCTTGCTCGCTACCGGTCATTTGAATGATCTCTTTTACTTGTCTTTTGAAAAGGGCGCGGATATTAACGCAGATGAGAGTGGATGTCTTTTAATTTAGCTGTACGTTTTATTGGGGGAGCCTCATACACCTCCAATTTAGGCGCTGTAGGATTAACAATAAATAGACTTATAGTAAATAATAAAGAGTGTAAAATGTGACTAATGTATTAAACCTGACTGTCCGTCATTCTTTAATCTTATCTAGCTATTTTCCTACACCTAAACATTGCATAAAATCTAGGCATTATTGGATAAGAGTAATTGTAATGTGAATGTATCTCCTTACATTAGCCTGTTAGGTTTTTCACAAGGTGCGTTGTTGAGCTCTTTGTTGCTTTTTGCACCTGGTCAGTGGAATAAGGCTCGTATTTTATTAATTGCTCTTTTATCGGCAATGACATTTAACTTATTACGCGTATATACGATTAATAGTGAGTATGGTTTGATGCTGCCTCAGGTTCTAACTTTGGGGCTGTTTGTTTCTTATGCTATTGCGCCTTTACATTACCTTTATGTGAAGAGTGCTTTGCGTCCTCATGAGCGTTTTTGTCAGACTGAGCTGTGGCACTTTCTACCTACATTTTTTGTGTTTATTTACTTTTGGCTTTTTTCAGAGCTTGATATTGCTGCACACGAAAACCTGTTAGAGCGTTTTCAGAGTGGAAAACCGCTTAATCTATTATCAATTTCAGGTTACGAAAGGCTTCCTAATATTTTGCCTATAGCTAGTTTAATACAGCTATGCATCTATTTTTTCTTAGCAAGAAAGGTTGTTGAAGCCGAAGTCATTTCTGAAAAAAAAGACCTCGAAAATACGTTTTTTATCCGATGGCTGGAGTTTATCAATTGCTGCATGTTGTTCATGATTGGGGTAATCATGGTTTCAATTGTTTACCAACTTTTTTCAGGCAACTTCCCTGCTCAAATGTTGCACAGCATTGGCTCAGTGATGAGCACGTTGGTTATTCTCTCGATACTATTCCTTGGAATTCGGCAGTTAAGATTTTCCGTTATTTCTGCTGCCCCATCAAATACGTCGGAAGACGCTTTAAGCTCCGGTTCCATCATTGAATCAGGTGTTCAATCTAAAAATTTAGATTTCATCAACGATAAATATAAAAAATCAGGACTTTCAGGAAATCGCACCCAGGAAATTGCCTATAAAGCGATCGAGATACTAGAAGAGAATGACCTTTATTTAAATAATGAGCTAACATTGGCCAGTCTTGCAGAGCATATAGGGTGTACTACAAACCATCTGTCACAATCAATTAACTCTATATTTGAAAAGAGTTTTACTGAATTAGTTAGAAAACTTAGGGTTGAAGAGGCAAAACGTCTGCTTGTTGGTTCTCCCAGTACGTCTGTATTAGATGTGGCAATGGCTGCCGGCTTCAATTCTAAATCATCTTTTTATTCAGCATTTAAAAAAGAAACCGACCAAACACCAAGTAGTTACCGTAGCTTGCACTAATTATGCTTTTTAATGACCATACACGTTGAGTACAGTATTGCTTAATACTAAGTCGTTGATAGCTAGCGACCCAATGCTGGTGCCACCGATCTCTATTGCTGCGATATTAATATCCGCTTCCAAGGGCGCAACAGTTATATTTAGCACGTCATTTATACCGTCGCTATTACGGTCTACTCCCCCCAACGTTAGCTTGGCATACACTGCGCCCTGACTCGCAAACTCAGTGGGTGTAATGCCTGCTGACCCATCAGATGTTACCGTCAAGCCTCGAACGCCAACACTTAGATAGGGCATGTCAAAATCAAGGTTTTCAATAGTAAATCCTAATTCAGCTACCAGAGTGTCAGTTGCTGTATCCACTCTTAAATCTGCTTCCCAAAGTTTACCGATAAGGTCAATGTTTGAAAAAGTGGTTAATGTATCTGTGCCAGCGGTGCCGCTTAATGTGACGCTGTCAGCGTGGTAACCAAAATCAATGGTGCCACCAGACACTGAATTAATGCTGATAACAGCATCTCCATCCGCAGCCAAATCAATCTCAATTTTTATATCATCTAATAAGCCTGCTACCTTACCTGTGGTAAAGTCAGCCCCTCCGATCTTGATACCACTCACAGTGCGACTACCTGCTCCTGGGGTGACATCAATTGGGTGCCCGTCGGTATCTGTATAAGTCACACTCCCTATGTCGATGGCTGTTTCCAGCTCAATAGTAATACCTGCTTGCCCCGTCATGTCACTTAATACAGTGTCATCCAGCGCTTTTAACTCAGCATTTGCGCTGACCGATACCAGGGACATCGCAGAGGCTAAAAGGGGGAGTTTAAATTTATTATTCATGCCTTTCTCCTGTTGTTGTTTTAGTAAGAGTTCACAGGTTAGATAGGATTATTACGGTTGTCGTCCAAGCCTACAGGTCAAGACAAGAGACTTAAAAATAGGTTGTTTCAGGGTTCAGTCTTATAGGGATGGACTGTAATTAAGGGGGGCAGGAAAACGGTTTAAGCAGCAAATAGATTTGATGGCTAATCAGTGAATGAGATAATACATAAAATCATGCTGTTGCTCATATTTAATTGCATATTAGCACCGGAGCGGCACCAATTCTTTTTTTCCTTAAAAGCTCTGTTGTCTCATTAACTGGAACGGGACGGCTGAATAAATATCCCTGAATTTGATCACAAGAAAAAGAACGTAATAAAGCTAATTGCTCGGTCTCTTCAACACCTTCAGCCACTACTTTTAGATTCAGGTTGTGGGCCATTGATATTATAGTTTTTACAATTGAGCGGTCATTTTTATCTGTTAATAGATCTTGCACAAATGAACGGTCAATTTTTAAGGTATCAAGTGGTAAATACTTGAGATAACTTAAAGACGAATATCCGGTACCAAAGTCATCAATAGAAATTTTAATGCCTCGATCATGAAGTCGATTTAGTGTATCGGTAGCTGTGTCGAGATTATCCATAATCATTGATTCTGTGATTTCTAACTCAAGGTTCTTTGACTCTAATCCCGCATCTTCGATAGCTGCCACGATAAAGTCGCAGAGATATTCTTGTTTAAGTTGAATTGTAGATAGGTTTACAGCAACAGCGACATTTAAAAACCCCATTTTTCGCCAGAGCTTCAAGTGCAGGCAGGCTCGACTTATAACCCATTCTCCTATTTCAACAATAATCTCGCTACGTTCAGCTGCTTCAATAAACTCAACGGGGGATAGTAAGCCCCTTGTAGGGTGGTTCCAGCGAATTAGCGCTTCCAGCCCTACAATTTCACCTGATAGAGCACTCACTTTCGGTTGGTAAAATAATACAAATTCGTCTTTTATTATGGCATCTTTTAACTCCGACTCTAGTTTGATCTGCTTAACAGAGTTGTCGTTCATTTTAGAGTCAAAGAACTGGAAGTTATCATGCCCTGAAAGCATTTTTGCATGGAGCCTGGCAATACTTGCATGCTTTAGTAGTGTATCTGCTGTATTACCATCACCTGGGAATACACTGATTCCTATGCTGGATGATATATAAATTTTTTGCGTATTTATTTCAATAACTTCTGATAAGAAGGATTGTATTCGTTGTATAATTTTGGTGAGGGATTCTACTTCAACAATGTCTGTTATTAATATGCCAAACTCATCTCCGCCTAAATGTGAAATAAAGGGCTCCTTTTGGTCTTTGTGAAGTAACGTTACTCCGTCAGTCTCACGAAGTGCATTCTTCAAGCGTTGGCCAACTTCCTTTAGTAGCTCATCGCCTATTTCTCTTCCCAATGTGTTGTTAACTCTCTTGAAAAGGTCTACATCAAGGGAAACAATTGCCGCATATAATTTATTACGTTCACTACGTGAAAGGGTTTGCTGAACCCTGTCATAGAAAAGCGCCTGATTAGGAAGGCCTGTTAAGCTGTCATGATTAGCTTGGTACTCAAGCTTCTTTGAATAATCTGAAGCAATTGTTTCTAGTTGTTTAACCCTAACTTTTAAGCGCTTAACATCCTCGGTAGATTCAGGTGTAGGTTCCGACTCTTGATCATTTAATGAGTTCGAGCTATCGAGGTTATCATTATCTGACATATCAATTATTTCAAGGTGTTCAGCATCCCATATTTTGACGCGATTTCGACCACTCTCCTTGGCCGAATAGAGCGCTTTATCTGCTTGAGTATTTAATTCATCAGGATCTGCTGCCCCATTTTTTATTGAGGCTACACCCAAGCTCACGGTAACACGCGGACCCGATGGGAACTGACTTGATGACTTTTCTTTAATTCTTAATCGAATTCTATTAGCTATTTGATAAGCCGGTTCCAATGTGATTCCCGGTAAAACTAAGCAAAACTCTTCACCTCCATAACGAGCTACCAAGTCTTCTTTGCGAGTATTATCGAGTAGTACATCTGAAAGAAGCTTGATCACCTCATCTCCAACCCCATGACCAAATGTGTCGTTCACCCGTTTAAAATGGTCAATATCAACCATAATACAGGTGAGTTCGGACTCTTTTGATTTTGCTTGATCGAATAGCTGTTTGAACCCTTCATTAAATGAGCGACGATTTAAACAGTTTGTTAGAGGGTCTCGAGTTGCTAAAAAATTCAATTCCTCGTTCTGTTGCTCAATCTCATGTTGACTATGTTCCAGTTTGGAGACCATTGACTCTAGTGTTTCGTTTTTTTCTGCCAGTTCAGTAATGTCATCAAAGGTTACCAGCACCCCTTTGCATTTGCCTGATGAGTCATTGATAGCTGCACTATTAACTACCATTGACCGGATATCTCCAGAAGGTGTTTTTATTTTTACAGGAATTCCTAAAAGACTTTCACCTTTTTGCAATGTTACTTCCCAAGGCATACGCTCTTCTGCTGATTCTTGTTTGGTCTCTATCCAGTCAAGTTCTGATGCGGTGTACCCCACCAATGACTCTGTCGAACGATTGAATGTCTCAGCAAAGGCACTATTTGCCAAAACAATTTGTTGTTTTTCATCAAGAATTAACAGGCCTTCAGCAAGGGCGTTGAATGCCGCGCTCACTCGCTCAGGAATAACTGAAGAAGGGTCCAACTCACGCAACGTCCTTCTTATCAAAAATAGGTAGGCCCCAAAACCGAATAAACCAACATAAAGTGCCAACCCATATATTGAGTTGCTCATTGCCTCAAAGGGGGCTTCATGAGTTTTGGGTACGTATTGAACTTCAATAGCCCCCCATTTTTTACTTCCTTCAAATATGGGAACTACAATTTGGTCTAATGTAGAGTTATCTCCTGGCAATGTTTCCCAATGTGCAGTATGGCCACCCACCTCTGAGACCAATTTGCCTGTATTATCTCTAAGTCCAGCAGACATCACGTCTTTATGGCGCTCTACTAGTGTTTTGAGGGTAAACTCAATAGCCTCTGTTTGACCTTTAGTGGCTAAAGACGAAAATAGTACAGCTAATGACTCACTGGTTTTCTCTCTCGCATCAGATAATATTTGTGTGCGGTTCGGGAATAAGCCTAATAAGTCACCCACTAATAGAAGGCTTATAGTCGCTAAAACAATGCCAATACTGATTCTAGCAGCGGGAAGTAATCGCTTCATGAGTTATCCTTCACCCCTAAATATGTCTTAAATTATTATTATTTGAAAAAATCTTCTAAAGTTGGTTCGGCTGTATTTCTCTTACTATCTTTAGCATTTTTATCAGAACTGCATTCTGGTGAGTGGCTTAAAATTGGCATAGGGTCAAATTCACGCCATAGCGGTGCGACAGAAATGATGGATGCCATTAGAGAGCCTCCTCTCAGAGCCCAGGTAACAAAACCTGCGGTAAGGGTTCCTGTGACACCTGTAGCCACTTCAATCATTTGTATGCTCTCTGTCACATTAGAGTCTTGATTCTCTTCAATTTGCTTTGTCATCGCGTCTATTTGTGCCCAAAGCTCAGAGTTGTTAGTTAAAACTGATTCAATGTTTATAGCGTTAAGGGGGCCTAATTCACTTGTATTTATTGCTGAGATTGCGTTCTGTGCATTTAATAGTAACGACTTTGTGGTTAACGCTTCAATTTTAGTATTATTACTACTTTCTGAATTAATGGAGTTACTCTTCACTTGAACTTCATTTGGCTGTGTGTCTATAGTGGTTGTAGGAATATCAGTACTGCCATCTTGAATTGCGCTCCATTGAATGATGACTTGAGCCTGAGAATTTACGCCCTTTTCATCAGAAACCTGAATGGTTAGGGATACCTCACCAGAGTTACCTTGATCAACCTGAGTAGAGTCTGCAACAACAACCCTTCCTTGCGAATCAATTGCGAAAGCAGCACGACCATCGTCAGCGATGATTTGATAATTAAGTGTACTTCCTGCATCTGCATCACTAGCAATAAACTGTCCTACTACTGTTCCATTTGAAATTAAGCTTTCTATTTCGAATGATGCGTCATTGGCTAATGGTGCATCATTCACAGAGTTTACATTTATCGATACCGTTGCTGTTGCAGTACCTCCCATACCGTCTGATATTTCATAAACAAACTCGTCGGAACCCTCAAAGTTTTGATTAGGAATATAAGAAAAGGTGCCATTTGCGTTTAATGTTACCAAGCCATGGCTTGGGTTTAATGCCAGTTCACTACTAACAGAAAGGGTATTACCTTCAGTATCTGTATCATTGTCTAAAAGGTTATCCGTAAGCGTTGTGTCTTCGTTGGTAGAGTAGTGGTCATTAATGGCTACTGGGGCATCATTTACATTAGCCAGTGTGATGCTAACTAGTTGAGTTGTAGTGCCACCCAAATCATCAGTCACCGCCACCGTAAAGTTATCAGTCCCAAACCAGTTAGCGTCGGTGGGGGTCAAGCTCCAGGCCCCAGTGATTGCGTCTATGATAGCTGTGCCATTGGTGGCCGCTGAAGATACTGAAAAATATGTGTTATCGGTAAGTCCATCAACATCTGTAGCGTTAAGAACACCGCTAACGGTATCGCCTTCATTGCCATTAAATGAAGTATTGCCTGTAATTACGGCGGCGTTAGAGACTCCGTTGTTGTATTCGATTTGGATATTGTCAAATTTTATTGTTTTATTTGAGCCACCATCAATAACAAAAATTCTGACTTGTGTGTCTGAGGCAATATAGGCCGATATGTCAAAATTTTCACTTGCAGTCCCTTGGTTTGCTGAGGTGTAATCTTTAAGTGTTGTCCAAGTTCCTCCTCCGTTCCCTGACACCTCCACGCGCACAGTATCGTTGTTACTAAGATTTTGGTTGTCCACATCAAAGGTGAGTGTGGCTGTAGTGGCACCACTGAGGTCGGCTTCACGATAAATATTATCGCCAGTATCATCAGTTTGAATCATTAACTGAGTACCTGCCACTTTAATATTTCCGGCCCCACTACCTAGGTCTGACTCGACCCAGTCACTGGTCCAATTTTGGTTTCCATCATTACCTGAATATCCGTTATCAAACTTATCAAACACTGTGAATAAGGCATTGGAGACCCGAAAAGCCATATCCTTTCCGCTTTCCGTGACTCCATCCTTATTAATTAAGTCTCCAGAAAAACTACTACTTGAATCATGCCCTACGTGAACCTTGCCATCAACAGAGTCACTTGTTACACGAATGAAATAAGTTTGCCCGTCATTTAGTGCTACATTTGTAAGGTCGAAATCAACCCAGTTCATACTGGTACTGAGCTCAGATGTTGTAATTGAATTACTTCCGAGTACTGTGCCTCCCCAAGCGTCTTGTAAAGATACGGTTATGGTCTGTGCAGATGCGTCACTGTCTTTTTGAAGCTGTACACTTAATTGATTAACACTATAAGAACCGCTGCCACTGGTGTGGGAAAAGGTTTGCCCCCAATTCTGGTCTGACTTTATCTCGGCAGGGTCCGAAACGGTTTCATAAGAAATATGATTAACATCAGGTAATATCCCTTCCCAGCTATTTTGTGCATGTTCCGTGAGCGCTATGTGACTTTCGATAACTCCAGATTGGTGCTCTAATTCCCAATCCCCTCCAGATACACTATTACCCGTTAAATCAGTACTTGCAGCAACATCTGCTCCGCTAAGTTCTGCAAGGCTGCTTATAAAGTTTTCACCTGAAATATTTCCTGCAAGGTTACAACCATATAGGAGAATATCAGCATCATCAGAGAGTGTGTTTTTCCAATTATTAATAGATGCTTGATTTGCTTCGAGGCTATCATTATTAAAGGTTTGGTTACCTAATTGAATCTCGCCTTCAGAACCATGAGATATGATGTGTACTGCAGAAATATCGTTATACTGGTCTAACGTTTCATTTATTTGATTTAATCCGTTTCGGTCACTGTCCAGCACAACAACCTCAATCTGCCGCCCTTCGCCTGCCTGCTCCAGAATATCGTTAAGTAATAGCTGATAATCATCAACTTGAGTATCTATAAATGCAAGTTCACGGGTTTGAGTTAAGCTTCCGTTATCTGCAGAGCTTAGGTAAAAATCAACCAAATCAATGTCGTAAGATTCGTCTTCAATATTCAGATAGGTTGCAGAATCTGCTAATGCATCAGCTGCGAACGCCCCTTCTATGCCTGCAGAAAATAAAATTCTGGGCTCTAAAGCTTCAAAATGAATTGGCTTTTTTGCGAGAGTTCTTTGCTTGCTACCCATGTTTCGCACCCTTAAAAAGCACTGAAATTTGTGAGTGCCTTTGCTGTGAAAAGGTTAAAAAAACGAACATTTCTTAATAACTTTTGGTTAACACTTTATTTCCAGGTAAACGTTGAGGCTAAACCATCATTTGTTACAAAGTTCAGTTTACAGTTGAGCCCACCTACTAATTTTGACTCAGGGTTAGGCAAGGTGAGGCTTACTCCAAAACTACCGCTAGCCGCGTCCACCACCATATCAACCAAACTAACTGTGGCTTCATAGCGGCTGCCTGCAGGGTGTTCAGGGTATACACTTGCCTTCATTCCCGGTTTAATTAGCCCTATCATATTGGCTGGTGCTATCACCTCTACACGTAAAGGGTCAATTTGAGCCAGTTTTAAAATTGGTCTATCTTCAACAGACTCTCCCGGCTCTAATAATCTATCAACCACTACACCTGAAATGGTACTTTTGATGGATCGTTGCTCAAGGTTTACTTTAGCTCGCTTTAACTCGAGTTCGGCTAAGCGCTTATTTCTTCGTGCTTTTTTAAGCTCTATTTCTGCTAACTTTACTTCAGTATCAGCTTGTTCTTTCTCATCTATAGATATTGCATTTCTTTTGTACAGTTTTTCTACACGGTTCAGCCTTCGTTTTGCAAAGTCCAACTTAACTTGTTTTGACTTGATATCTTCTTCGCTAATCGCTTTTTCACGAGCAAGGTCTACAGTGGCTTTTTCAACTGAAGACTCCAGGCTTGCCAATACTTGCCCTTTTTTAATAAAGTCACTTTTCTCAACTAAGAAACTTTCTACTATTCCATTCACTGGGCTACTAAGTTCTATGAATACTTCTGGCTCAATTAAGCAGTCAAAGTTATTAGACTCGTTTGCGCTTGTAGGGTGTGAAAATATAAACACAAAAATAGATAGGAAGAAGGGTAGGGAATGTCCTGCTAATAATTTTATGGGCTTAGGGTAATCCATTACACAACCTTGTTTATTATTTGAACTATGTCTCATTAAAGTTAGTTCATCCATTTCATACATCAAGTCCTTTTTGTTAATAATCGAAAGCATCATCATTAGTTATTCAATTTGCCCTGTGAAGGCAAATTTTCTCCTCAGTTGGTCATCCATTTTTAATAATTTTGTTCGAGTAGAACGATGCTGTTTTTCCAGTTTTCGTTGAGGCCAACGTGAAATATGTCGACCTAATTTGTTGGGTATTTTATTTTTCACGAATGCTAGTTTCATAAGTATTCGAAGTATGAATGGGGGGTAGAATAGGGCTATGCTAGTATCTTCAAGAGACAAAAAGGACTCTACACTTCCTGGGTCACCTTGCCGAGCAGTACGACCTTGAAGTTGCCTATCTATTCTATGAGCGATATTCCTCTCCATAACAATTACATGTAGTCCACCCAATTCTGCAACGCCTGGACCCAACTCAATGTCTGTTCCACGGCCTGCAATGTTGGTTGCGATAATAATGCTACCTTGTTGTCCTGCTTTTGAAATAATGTCTGCTTCATGTTTATCTTGTCGTGCAGTAAGCACTGTGTGCTTTAACTGGTGTGTATAAAGTAATTTACTGAGTTCATCAGACGCTGCTATTGAGCTAGTTCCTATTAATACTGGGCGGCCTTGCTGATGAACCTCATAAATATGCTTTATTAGTTCCTTATTCTTTTGTCTTATTGTTGTATAAACTCTTTCTGGGTGAACAATACGTTTTGATGGCTGGTGTGTTGGTATTTTGACTACACGCTTTCCGTATACCACCTTCAGTTCATCGGATACTTCTCTAGCGGTTCCTGACATTCCCGAGAGTTGCAGGTAGCGGCGAAAAAAACGTTGGTAACTGATTCTGGCTAATGGCTCTTTGGGGGCTGTAATTTTGCAACCTTCTTTCACCTCAATTAGTTGATGTAGGCCTTGTTCCCATGATCTATCTGCCATTACTCTGCCGGTGTTTTCATCAACAATTTGTATCTTGCCCTCTTGAACCAAGTAATGTTTGTTTTTCTCGAAAAGGTAGTTTGCAGTGAGTGCCTGATTTATCAAATGTTCCCTTCGCTTACGCCCTTGCCAATACCCTGAAAGTGATGAAACATATTTTGATAGACGGGAAGTGCCTAGTTCAGTTAACTCAGCTTTTCGTTCCTGCTGGCTAATAATAAAATCTTCATTTATTTCGAGTTTCCTCATTAACTTGATTGCTTCATCATACAGCTGTTCCTGTGCATCATTTGGGCAGTCTTTTGACAAGATAAGGGGGGTACGCGCTTCATCAATAAGTACACTGTCTGCTTCGTCAATAATCGCAAAACATAATCCCTTCATTAGTAGTTTTGAATCGCCCTTTTGCATGTCATTAATCTGTTTGAACTGTAGCCTTGATTGTTTGTTGTCATCTCCCATTTCTAATCGGTCTCTAAGGTAATCAAAGGCCAGTTGTTTATTGCAAGCATGGGTAATATTACAGCTATAGGATAAGCGTCGAGCTTTAGTGGTCATTCCGTCAACGATTACTCCTACACTTAAACCTAGGCGTTCATAAAGAGGTTTTAGTAATTGAGCATCTCGTGACGCTAAGTAGTCATTAGTGGTAATTACATGAACGGGAATACCTGCTAAAGCGGCTGTGCAAGATGCTAGAGATGCTGTTAGTGTCTTTCCTTGCCCTGTTTCCATTTCAGCTATCATCCCGTTGATAATCACCCAGCCACCAAATAGTTGAACATCAAAATGCCTTTTACCTAACGTTCGTTTTGCAACTTCGCGAATTAACGCAAATGACCTGATAATCAGATGTTCTTGTAAACCCTTTAGGGTTAATTCCGAGTGTAAATGTTTAATGGCATTACTCATCGCAGGTTCAGTTAAGTTTGTCATCTCACTTGAATATTGATTAACCCTTGAAATGATATACTGCGAATTATGTTTCTTATGGAGAATACTTGCGCTGAAGTGCTTTAGGCTGAGGGAAAGACGCTGTTCAAATGTTCCTAAACCACTTTCTTGCTTTTGAGGGTAAGAGCCCAGCATCAAGCCTGGTTTTAATGCTGCAACTGTTTCCATTTTCTACAACCTCTCAACCTAGATTATTCAATAAGTCGTTTCTTTGAGCCTCATAATTCACTGCAAGGCATTTCTTATTGAATTTAGTTGGCAGAGTAATAAACAACCGTTAGAAATTGGTTAAAAACTGAACGTTTCTTATGCTTTTGTGTGAGTGATTTAGGTTGGATAGTTACATCGTGTAAAAATGAACGTGTTCTTACAAATGACGAGACAATATGGACTAAAGACTACAAAAGGTTATAGCTATGAGTTGTATAGAGTCGATTGCTAAGGAAGAGGGGAGGAGAGTTAGGCTCCAAATAAATGGTTAATGTTATGCATTAAAGTTTTTCAGGAACAACTGATGAATACGTCGATACAACTGATTAGCTAAAGGCTCTTGGCTGTGATAAAAACGAACATAAACTCGGCTTCCGATGGGGATAGCGGCCACTTCACTTGTTACTTCAAGGTCAATCTGGAAGTATTTATTAATGGCTCGCAATTCATCTGGACTATTTGGGTCTGTAACAATTGGTCCACCATTAATAGTTGCTAAGGCCGCAGCAGGTAAATGGTTTGTTGCCTCAGGAAGTTCCCGTAGCACCTTGGCTTTCAAAACTTCATTTAGACGGCCTGGAAGCCTTAACTCTATTGAGGTCACACCGTGGCGAACTTTCCCTATGTCATTTTGGTTTACAACAACTCTGGCGGTAATTTTATCATTACCGAGTACATAACCAATTAACTCGCCTTTTTTAACATATTTTCCGGGCAAATCTTCTTGGGAAAACATAACCAAATTACCTTGTTTTTGGCTTCTTACCGTTGTTTGATCAAGCGCATATAGTGCGTGATCAAGTTTAGCTGTAGCTTCTATTATTTCCTCTTTTAAAATTTCGGCCTTAACTCGGTCAGTCATTTTGAATGCGTTGTACCGTATATTTACTTCTTTTAACTGAGCCTTTAGTATTTCAATTCGGGCAGGTAAAAATACATCCTCTACTCGAATGATAGGGGCATTACCGGTGACGAAGTCATTGGACTCGGCTAATAACTCACTTAAAAAACCATCAGTACCAACTCGCAACTGTGCATCTTCAGGTAACCTTATAACACCAATTGCCTGAGTGGATGATGATGCGGGAACTATAAATAGGGCAATAAATGTAGCCACTAACAGTAGACTACAAACAGTTAATGCTCTTACACGCTGCTTTTCTATGGAGGTATCTGTAAAAACAAAGCGTAGGCCTTTTAGAATCGGCAAGCCAATCTGGGCAATAACCAACCATATGGCCAGTATCACCCCTATGAAAAATGCCTTATCCGCAATAAACCAAATGATGGCCCACAGTAGAGTAATACGATAAAAGAAAGAAGCAATGCTGTAACAAAAAAACCAGCTCGATTCACCTTGTGCGACTGCCGGTGACACACTTTCTTTTGCTCCGAAAAGATAACGTTGACATAAATAATATATATACTGGCTTGAACGCTGGTAGAGGTTTGGAATTGCCACTGCGTCTGCAAGAACGTAATAGGCATCATAACGGAGTAATGGGTTTCCATTAAATAACAATGATGAGAGACTGCCAATTAAAGCAATATTAAATGCCACATCACGTATAAATCCTGGTTGTAGCTGAGTCCATACTATTAAGGCGACGGAAGCGAGAGCCAACTCAACCATGATTCCTGCCGCACTAACCGTCATGCGTTGGTACTTAGACTGAAATATTGTTGAGCAACTCACATCCACATAAGGTACAGGTAAAAAAACTAGAAACATAATACCCATTTCATGTACTTCACCTCCGCCTAATTTTGCTGCAACAGCGTGGCCAAGTTCATGAAGTATTTTAATAAAGGGATAAATTAAACAAAGCGCTAGTAGGTTGTATGGCTGCAAACTTCGGGTAATAAGGTCGTGGCTGAGCTCATTCCAATTAGCGCCTGCTTGAAGGCCCGCGATAAAAATCAGTGCTAGACAAGCTAAACCCACATACCTATGAAATAGCCACCCGACCCAAGGAGCTATTTTTTCAAGGAACTGGTCGGGGTCCCAGAGTGGTACCCTCTGAGCTGTTGGATTAATTAGCCGGCTCTTGAGTTTGCTACGTTTATATTCATTATCACGTTGTAATACTTCTTCAGCATCAGGAGATACATCGCACAAAAGGAGATCGGCTGAGTGAAGCTTGCCAAGCAGTTTAATTATTTCTTCCTGCCCCGGCGCTTCATCATCTAAACGTTTGTTGAGTGAGTCCCAAATACTGTTAAGTGTACGCTCACCATTCATACGGCCGATTATTTGGTAAGTGCTTTCAGCAAACCGATGGTAACGGCCGGATGAAGAGTCCTGAATGGTGTACCATATATCACCACGCGTCTCATTTCGGACTATGCGAACATGTTGGCGAAGCTTTGGCTTTAAATCAGCCATGCGGTACCAAAACGGGCTAAGAATAGTGTCATTCATGACTTGCTCCAGCACCTATGACTATGGCCTCCATGACCATACCCACAAACGCAGCCAATCTAGTAACTCATGTGTCCATATCCAGAAATATGTGGCTTTACCGGCTTGTACTCTACCTACACCTCGCATTCCAGGGCGCAATAATTGCTGGGTCAGCTCTAAACTGGCCTCTACGCGAAATGAATTCCCTCCATTTTCAGCTTGTGCAACAGGGGTTATTTTCTCAATAACTATAGGGAACGTTTCACCGGGAAAACTCACTAGAGCCAATAACCCTGTTTGGCCAACGTCAATATGAAGAATATTCTTTTCATCAACATTTAAAATAATTCGGTAACCATCTAAAGGTGCAATTTTAAATAGTACTTCACCTCTGGAAACGGGAGAATTTAATGCCTGGGAAAGGTCTCCATCAATAATAATGCCGTCAAAAGGGGATGTAATTTGGGTTCGGGCTAATTGTTCATCAACGAGGCTGATATCAGCGTTTGTTTGTTCAAGTTGCGAGCTAAGTATTCGCATCTGTACGCGTTCATGATTAGCCATCGCTTTGCGATACTCACGCTGAAGCTTTTGTTTGTTACTAGTTAGTTTGAGGTGTTCTAACTCAAGATCTTTATCATCTAGAACGGCTAGCACATCTCCTTCTTTGACAATATCGCCGGCTCTGAGTGTAGAGGCTGATACATATCCATCCATTGGGGCTGCGACCATTCTCTGTACAAGACCTTCAATCACGGACGGGGCTTTAATCTGGATATCACCTTCAGCAATGCTTATATATACAATTAAAAATAGGCAGGTTGTTGCAAGGATTTTTTTTCTTAAATTATTAAAGCCAAATAGCTTTGTTACCGTTGTTTTGGTCGATTTTATTGTTTTATCAAGCAAACTACTTTCGTTAGATCTCATTAACGCAAGATAGGGACCCATAAGTGAACAAAATTGCTCACATAAACCCAAGTCCGTTTTATCAAAAACTTTATCGATTGACCTCTCCAAAATAACTGCGCCATATATTTCACCATTATGAATAAGTGGTATCGTACATATTGAAATTGCGTCATGGTGAGCAGATAGGTCTGCATGAGCTTTATCTATAAATGCTCCAGGTTGTTGACCTTTGCAATAAGAAATTATTGAATCTTGGTCAATGGCTTCTTCCATAGCGTTAGCAATGTCGCGAACCAGGTTTGAACGTGGATCAAAAGAGGCAGAATTAGATATAGACGTAACACGGATATGCTTATTTTTCAGAATCCCGATACTAACTCGCTCACACTCTAAGGTGGATGCTAACTCAGATATCATAACTTGTGAGGATGCTTCGTAAGTTTTGAGTTCTAGAGCCGCAGATGCAAGTTTTACTACAGAAGTGTAGAAGTCATTAGGTGTTGAAGTTGTTTCTAGATTATTTTTTATTGAATGACAATCATGATTAATTTGTTCTTGTTTGTTCAAATCTTTGTTAAATCTTTCAATGATTTCTGAACGTTCGAGGTCCGCTCGTGAAGTAATTTTTAAAGAGATAATACCATGAAGTTTTCCCTGTTTAATTAGAGGGAATGCCAAATAATCATATAGATTAGAGTCTGCTTTTGATCCGGCGACCTCAGTATTTACTACTTCTTTTTTCTGGTTACAAGCTAGTTTAGTTATTGGTATAAGTTCAGCAATATGACTTTTGCTATCACCAGGCCACTCCGCTACTTTCTTCAGTTTGTTAGTGCCAGGTTCGAGTAGCATTAGCAAGGCAGAATGAATACCATCAATGATCTGACACTCGCTTGTCAGCCATCCTTGGTCTAAGTTATTCAATCACAGCTCCTTATTTACCTGAGCGCTATTGTGCCAGAGTGGGTTAATGAAGATTTTAAGTTACTATTTTCGTTATTCTTAGCGTATGAAATAAATATTTGTCATTTTAATATTGATGCAGAACTTGAATTCGTCAAGTCCAGTTCAACTTAATAGCAGTCTTATCTTTCTAGCTAGCCCCCAAAAAGGCATCTTTTAATACATAAAGACGCTATATTTACAGATTCTCCAATCTCACCAACCGTCTTGATATTCAAGCTCTTGAGTGAATACCGCGAGTTTCAGGACCTGAGTGGCAATTACATTAGCTATAAACCTTTAGCACCGGCTTTTTGTTTTTTATTGTATTCAGCCCAAATAACAATATCGAGAAGCTGTATTACTTGGCCTGTACTCGCATCGATCGCGACTAAAATAGCAGCACCAGTTGTCGCCTGCAGAGGTAACAAGTAAAGATTATCCTTCATCAGACTATCTTTATCTAAGCTTTTCAAGGGGCTCTGTGAACGTTCATTAATAGGCGTGATTTTATTAATATCGAGGGATTTTTCCGCTACTTTATCTAGGTAGTCTTTTATGGGGTAATGTCTTTCTCCAATTCTTTTGAAATCCACTTTATTCAAAACATAATGATTTCTTTCTTCGACCGATTGGGCCGGTAGCGCGTAGGTAATGAGCGGAAAGCTTTTGTCGCTCTCATCAAACCGTTGCATAGGGATATCAGCTATAACGGCTTCCGAGGCGGGTAATATTTCAAATCGATCCACGACAAAAACAAAGACGGCAGGGCGTTGCCCATAAATCACGAAGCCACCATATATCAATGCACCCATTTGGCATGCAACGATGACAACTAGATCAAGCATTAGGTGTTTTTTACCCGGAACGAAGACTAGAAGCGTTAGTAAGGGGCCTAAGACTAGGGTGACTAGTATCAGAATTTTCAAACCTTGCCACACATTTTCGAGATCGAATAGAGGACCAGGGAACCAGAACTTAGCAACAATTAACATGAATATTGATATAACAGCTGCACTTATTATCAAATGTATTGAGAAAGCTTTTAGTCTGTTTTTCCAGTGGGTCATAAAATTTTCCAATTTCAATTCTAGCGCAATATTCTTTTCATCCACGGACACTATATCTGGATACTTATGAAAAGCTAGGCGTAACTTTTTAAACATATACTTACCACATGCTGCACACTTAGCTTTTCTTCGTTCACCCTATTGGTTTTATGGTGTGCTGTAAATACGTCGTACAGTCCTTATTATTGCTATTTATTAGCAAACCACTGTTCAAGATATTCTATACATTGGACAAGTTTTGATGGCACAAAATGTCGTGCAGGGTACAAGGCATAGAGCGTGAGATTGGGCTTATTGGAATTCGCCAATACCTCAACAACCTCACCTTTTTCTAGCGCGTCACGGCAAACAAAGTCTGGAATAAACCCAACACCTTGACCCCGCTTAATTGCCTCCATCATAAACATCGTATTGTTAACTCGCAATGTGCCTTGAATGGCCACACCATCTTCAATGGGCCAAACATTTTTCCCTTGAAAATAACTGTATACAAAGCAATTGTGTGCTTTTAGATCTTGCGGCAAGTTAATAGCTGGGTGGTGATTCAAATATTCTGGTCCTACACACACGCTGTACTTGAAACGAGTCAGGGGACGCCCTACATAGCTAGAATCGATGGGGCGACTGGATGCTCGGAAGCCTAAATCAAAACCCTGTTCCACCAGATCAACATTTTCATCCCCTAAGTGAATGTCTAGCTCAATGTCGGGGTAAGCCTGCATAAAATCGGCAAACAATGTTGATAAATCTGTGATACCCAGCGCCATGGGGGCATTAATCTTTAACTTACCACGGGGGTGCTGTTGAAGATCTTGTACAAAATTATCTGCGTCATCAAGCTTTTCCAATATATCCCGTGCTCGTTGCAAATATCCCTCACCTACATGGGTCAACTCGACATTGCGTGTTGAACGATGCAGCAAGCGCGCACCCAAGTTGCCTTCAAGGCGGCTGATCTCCTTGCTGATCATGGATTTGGACGAGTTGGTCTGCTCAGCTACTCGTGTAAAGCTCCCCAAATCAGCCAGGCGCACAAATAGTTGAATCGCTCGTAGTTTATCCATAGAGGGTTTTCATCCAAGGTTAGCGGGAAAGAATGAATTCATATTGTCTTCATAGTGGAAACAGTTGGTTTTCATTATAGGTGTATATGTATACAAATGAAAACTCTAAACTTTGTCTTGTCGTCGTTAGTAATGTTTAAAACGACTCGCACCACCACGAATGAGGACAACACTATGTACACACTTTATTACTTTCCAGATGCCTGCTCCCTAGCCACACAAGTGGTTTTAAACGAACTGGATCAACCAGTGGAGATTATCGACGTGCAAAAGGTGGATGACTTTAAAGCCATCAATCCAGTTGGCACGGTGCCAGTACTGATGGATAACGGTAATACATTCCGAGAAGGCGCTGCTGTGATCTTGTACCTGTTGAATAAACATCAGAATACCATGCTGCCTGCCACCGGCGCGCGCCGTGAACAAGCAATTCAAGACATCATGTTTGCTAATGCCACCATGCATCCAACCTACAGCCGTTTGTTTTTTATTGCTCAGAACATTACTGATGAGAAAACCAAGCAATCAAGTTTCAATGCTACGGCCCAGTCTATTATCAATCTATGGCAAGTCGTAGAACAACAACTGGCAAAGCAAGATTTTCTTGGCGGTGATCAGCCTTCGGCCGCCGATATTATGCTGACGGTTTATTCCCGTTGGGGAGCAAGCTTTCCCGTAGATATCGCGTTGGGGAAAAACACTCAGAAAATGGTGAATGTGGTGCAATCAATGCCCAGCTTTCAGCGTGCTCTCGCTGCCGAACGGTCTCAAACAGAGGCTTAATGCTATTACCAATAACCGCTCAAGACTATCAACGATGAAGGAGAGCATTCATGGAAAATATTGCATCTGCCGGTGAATTCGGCGCGAATGAATTTGAGTCTGTGATGACTCTTGTACGGGAATATTTTGATGGTTTACACCATGGCGATGTATCGAAGCTGAGGGCCATTTTCCACCCGGATGCTTTTCTTAAAGCACCTGGTTTAAGGCGTAGTATGAATGAGTGGCTCGACGCTGTCGCTAGTCGGTCAGTACCTGATAAGCAAGGGCTGCCTTATGATTTCAAACTACTATCTATTGAAATCATAAAAGATCAGGCCATGGTGAAACTTGAATGCCCACTATTTGATCACTTTTATCTCGACTTTTTGGGGCTTCTGAAAGAAAACGGGCGCTGGTTAATCGTCAATAAAATGTACACTGATTTACAGGAAAACAATTCTTGAAAATACTAAAAATTGAAATGGTCCACGACGTGGTCTGCTCTTGGTGTCCAATAGGATACGTCAACTTACAACAAGCGCTTCGTAATCTGGACATAGAGGCTGATATCCACTTTTTGCCCTATGAACTCAACCCCGATATGGGGCAAATGGGTGAGGGGATTGAAGAGTACTTTGAGCGGCGATTCCAATGGAGTCAGTCAAAACAGAAAGAATATCGTGCAGATTTATTAATAGTGGCTAAACAAGCCGGTGTTTGTATCGATTTCTCTAAGCGCACCCATTACTACAACAGTAACAAAGCGCACCGCTTGATGCATTGGTGCGAAGGCTATAACAGGCAGCAGGCCATGAATGAGCTGCTGATTGATGCCTATTTTAAGCGAGGTTTGGATATTAGCAATACTCCAGTACTGCTGGATCTTGTTGAACAATTGGGACTGGATCGATTTCAGGCGGAGCAAGCGCTGATATCGAATGAAATAACTCAACAACTCCTGTTTAAAAAGAAACGTGTTAAGCAATTAAAGCTACTCAGTGTGCCTGCGTTTATTTTTAATGAAAACACATTGGTTTCCGGCTCTAACTCGGTTGAATACTTTGAGCAGGTAATAATAGGCTCGACACAAAAAAATCAGCTTAGCTTTGATGCTGCAAGCTAACCCCACCCTTACTGAGAGAAAGAAATGCCGTACGTTAATATTAAAGTAACCGATGAAAACGTCACCAAAGAACAGAAAGACGCGCTAATCAAAGGTACCACCCAATTGTTAGTCGATGTACTTAACAAAAATCCGGCAACTACCTTTGTAGTGATCGATGAAGTGAATACCGACAACTGGGGGATTGGCTTCGATCAAGTAACGAAGCTTCGTCAATCAGCGGACACATGAGACGCCACTGGTATATACAAAAACCAATGGGGTCTGGTCTTGCAATAATTAGGGTCAGAGGACAAATAAAAAATGTTACTCTGATCCTAATACTATTTTTCCATTTTTACTGGGGTTCTTTATAAAGCGAGACGTCAACAGCGTTCATGCTATAACCCGATACCGCGAGTTCGCTCTCTATTTCCCCCACTTTTATTGGGCCTTGTATCCAAACAGGGTCATACAGCATGTCTGGGTTTACACCTTTTGGATAGTTAACATATACGATTTGATTGGCCGGTGGTGGTGGAGTATGCATACAGGCACCAAAGTAGGGGACGAGCAAAAACTCGGTGACTTTGTTTTCGTCTCCCCCTAATGGCACCATAAACCCAGGTAATTTAACCTGTTGGCCATCAAGCTCTTTTTTAACGGCGCTAAGAAGGGGAGACATCTGTTGCTTAGTGGCGCCTCCGTTATGATTAATGCCTGCTGCTGCACTCTTTTCTAATTCTGCCATAGTCTCTTCTGGGATCAGGTCATCCCACTGCAGGGTTTTTACGGAGTCTGCAGTGACTGTTGATAAGGGGGAAAGAACCCCCATCAAAATAATGCACAGACAGTAAGTTACGATGTGTGATGAGTTTTTAACGCGCACGATATTCACCCTTTTAGAATCATAGTTTGTTTAAAATTATGGTTTGCGGTGCCGTATGCACCGTAGTTATGTTTTTTTAATTTATTCATTGCACTAGACCCTGATCGTCATGCCGTCGGCTAATGACATTCGGTAAGCCCTGATTGAAGGCACAACGCCAATCGCCAGACCGGATACCAATACAAGCCCCAGCAATTGCCACTCATAGAGGGTTAATGCAGAAACGGTTATCAGAATGCCAAATTGGTCTTGAAGTAAGGGTTGTGCAATTAACAACATGCTAAATAGCGTGATGACTCCCAGTAACGCTCCGGCCAAAGCCAGTATTCCTGCTTCGCTTATCATCAATAAAAATATCTGTAACGGGCGAGCACCCACGGCCCTGAGAATTGCCATTTCTCGCCTTCTTTCGTTAAGGCTGGCCAAGATCATCGTCAGCATTCCCAGTAACCCTGAGGCCACGACAAACCCGGAAATCACTACCAGCGCTTGTTCCGCAATGCCCATCATGCTCCATAACTCATGAAGGGCAACACCAGGAATAATCGCTTGAAGAGGTTCTTGCTTGTATTGATTGATAGAACGTTGAAGCTGGAAAACTTTGATTTTTGAGGTTAGCCCCACAAGAGCCGCTGTGATGACCTTGGGTTGCAACGTATCGATATCGATCTGTGAGTTATCAACCGAGCCCGCGATGGGAGGCGCACCGTTATTCCACCCTAAATGGATCGCCTCGATAGCGGGTAAACTGACGTGAACTGTTTTATCGACGGGCGTTGATGTTGGCGCTAGTATCCCGGTAATGGTAAAAGGCATTTGGTCATGTTTGGTAAAGGAGGTAGAGCCTGCACCATGAGCAATGACAATTTTATCACCGATGTTGTATCCGAGCTTTTTGGCGACCTCGGTACCCACTACGGCTTCAAATAAGGTATTAAACGGTTTTCCGTGGCTGAATTGCAATGATTGGGATTGACCAAATTGATAGTGTTTAAAATAGTCTGTGTTAGTCCCTAAAACACGATACCCTCGATGGGAGTCTCCTAATGATAGTGGCACGGTCCACTTTACCGATTTCTGGTTGGCTATATCCTCATAACTCTGCCACGAAATATTGTTGGTTGCGTTACCAATTCTAAAGACTGAGTAAAGTAATAACTGAACAGGGCCGGTGCGGGCACCTATGATTAAATCCGTTCCCGAAATGGTGTTGGCAAAGCTCTCTTTAGCTTGGGTTCTAACCCGCTCAACGCCGAGTAATAAGCTGACACTCACCGCGATGGCAAAAACGGTGAGAAGTGCAGTTGCTCTTCGATTGTAGAGGCTCTTTAATGCGAGCTTTATGATCGCCATCAGATCCTCTCCATGGCCACCGAGGCCTGTTGGTGTTTGGAAAGGGGGGCAGGCTTGTTGCTTGAACTGGCCCGATTGATATTGCCAAGCTCTATTTGATGATCAAACAGTGGTGACAGGGTATTGTCATGGCTCACAAATAGCAGTGTACTATCCTCTCTTTCGCACTCTTGGAATAGTAAATTAATAAAAGATTCCCGGGCATCAGTATCAAGAGCGGAGGAGGGTTCATCAGCAATTACCAGTTCAGGTTGCCCAATAAGTGCCCTTGCGGCGGCCACCCGCTGTTGCTGACCTATGCTTAGTTCGGCTACCGGGCGGTGAATCAGTTCATCCCCCAGTTGAAGGTCATTTAGCAGGCGACGGGCTTCAATAGGTAGAGAGGATGAATGCGCGAGTGCTTTCTGTTTTCGTCGTTTAGAAAAATGGCATGGAAGGCAGACATTTTCTGTGACCGATAGATAAGGTAGCAAGTTGAACATCTGAAAGATGTAACCCATATGATCGGCACGAAAGTGATCTCGTTGACTGCCTTTCATTTGGTTGATGTTATGCCCCAGCACGTTAATTTCGCCACGGTCTGGTAGGTTCACGCCTGCAATGAGGCCTAACAAAGTAGACTTCCCCGTTCCGCTAGGCCCCTTAAGAAAGACTTTGTCTCCCTGGTTGATTGAAAAGTGATCAATGTCGATCACTGGTACAGACGTTCCAGGCCAACTGTACTTCACACTATCAAGTTCAATAATGGACATATTGTATGACTCCTATAACTGTAAAGGTGAGGGTCTGCCTCACCTTTACAGGTAACACCTTAAAAATGGATAGTAGAGGCTTGTGAAGATAGCTCTGTCGCAAACTGACGTTTATCAGTAACAAGCTGGGCTTCTATCTCTTCTGTGAGTGGGAAGAACTCGAAAATGTGCACCTTTAAAGTGTCGAGTGCTGCAGGTGTATTGCAGGCAAACTGATAGTTGACCTCAAACTCAGAGTGGCCTTCAGGCTCATCATGGTGAGACTTTTTATGGGTTGAGGACTCTTTATGGGCTGAGGACTCTTTATGGGTTGAGGACTCTTCTTTAGATTCATCGTGGTGTGCTGCAAACTCGGTGAGTTCCGACTCTACCTCAACTCCTGTTTGAACGCACTGCATGGCGGCAGGGAAACCAAAGAGTCTTTCTCCCTGTTTTAGCAGCTCAAGCGCTTTTTCTATTTCTTGCTTTTCTTGTGGGCTTGTAGCGGCGTGTTCAAAACCGATAATGTTGACAGCGGGTGACTCCAACATTAGTTGGATGGTTTTGCCATCTTGCACAAGATTGAGTGTTGCGTGGCCATGGTCGTGGGCGCCGTGCTGGCGTTGTGTATCATGATCAACTTCTGTTGACGCATAAGTCGATAAGTTGCCCAATAGGAAAAGTGCAGGTGCAAGCCCTGCTGAAAGCCATAGATTTTTCATTAAAGTGATCCTGGTTGTTAATATACATAACGATGTTAAATTTCGAATAATGGTCACAGACGACAATAGCGTTAGGTTTTTATAACCTTGTTTAATGCGTTACCGATCTGTAAAGAAGAAATTAAACCAGGGGAGGAGCGCGGGTGGTGTAATCAGGCCAGGCGTGGTTTTTGTATCCACAGGCTATTGAAGGCGTCTCAAGTAGGGGCTCTGCAATGTTAAAGTCCAATGAAGCTGCTTCATTGAAAATAGCCGGGGTGCTGTTTCCAGACACACAAATGCTACAGTGCTCGCCGTGATCCGAGGCAAGTGCGGCTTCTATGTTATGGCTCAGGCCAATACCAACACACATCAATATGAGCGTGATGGTAAAAGCGTTTTGCCACTTTCGCATTTGTTTGAACATTACATTACAACTTGAACTGCATTAGAAAGGGTTAAACTATCGCTACAATATTGTATTTGTGAGACAGATTCAACAACCCGATTGCATTTGTGAGGCAGATTCAATAACCAGAACTTTACCATGCCTCTTCAGTCTGGTTAGCTTTGTGCTGCTTATGGGGCTTTGTCTTCTATTTTTGTTGACAGTACTCTGGTGGACATATGCCGGCCACCGTTTAAATGCCTTGTAGAAACTGCTTGTGCCTATTACTTTGTTGAGACTAGCCTGTAAATAGGGCTTTGAGTGCTAGATAAGGGAGTAATCAATGCGAACGTTATTTTATTTTCATGACCCCATGTGCAGTTGGTGTTGGGGTTACAGGCCAACCTGGCAATCACTGCAATCGTTATTACCATCTTCGATTAAGGTTGAATATATAGTGGGAGGCCTTGCTCCCGATTCAGATCAGCCAATGCCAGTTGATATGGCTAAGAACATTCAGTCTCACTGGCGTCGCATTGAGTTAGAGTTAGGTGCACAATTTAATTATGATTTCTGGACTCAATGTGAACCTCGGCGCTCAACTTACCCAGCTTGTAGAGCCGTAATTGCAGCAAAGCAACAAGATAAAGAACAAGAGATGATAAAGGGCATACAAGAAGCCTATTACCTACGGGCGATGAACCCTTCAAATATAAGCACGTTAATTCAAATAGCCAACGAAGAGGGGCTTAATACCGAGCTCTTTAAGCAAGATATTCACGGGGCTCAAACTGAGGAAACACTGCTAAAAGAAGTTCTGCTAGCTCGTGAATGGCAAGTTCCTGGGTTTCCTTCATTAATGTTGACTACTGGCGAATCTATTTATCCGATTGAGGTGAACTATAAAGATGCAGCCGCGACATTGAGTCAGGTTAGAGACAAGCTAAGCCTTTCTAGCTAACGCCAGACAACCTCATTAATGGCCTTTCAATACAACCCATAGAAGTATACCTGAGCCAACAGGCTTATTTTGCTCAGTTGAAGGAGAGCGAGTGTTACTATCGGGCAAAGCCGTACAATACTTGGAAGGTACTATTATTGTTTAACACACTTAACCCTATAAAGGGGGCGGGCTTTTATGGCTAAGAATTTGACGTTGTTTGCTTAATTTAAATACGTGCTGACAATGTATGGGTAAATGGTTCAGGCTGTGACGAGTTAAGCGCTCATAATGTTGAATGAAGTATTTGATCTGGGCAGGGGACATTATTTTAGTTGTCTCTTGTTCAGATGCTGAATTTTTCTGAGAAAGCTTCTGCTCCTGCTCCAATCTCCATTGGTAGACGGAATCGAAATCCGGTGCTTTTAACATAATTATGTTATCAATCAAGTCCCACAATGGCGTGTAGGCTGTTTCGAGCTGTCGGTTAACATATTTACGCCACTTTCCATCAGTGTCTTGTAAGGACTCGAGCTGATTCATTGGTTGCACTAAATCCTGCTCTGTTTGAGCGTCTATCCCTAGGCACCACCCTTCTAGAATGACAATATCGACAGGCGCTTCAATTATTGGCCACTTATTTTTGGGGTAACGGTCATCTTGTGATTTATTAAAGCGAGGAATAGGAACACTACCTTCTTTATTTAGTAAGGCATTGAGTGTTGATAGGGCTAAAGGTATATCGTGTGTCCCTGGAACTCCGCGAGTAATCAACAGGGGGTGAGTCTCTTTTGCCAAGTGCTCACGCTGTTGCTGCGTTAGATAGAAGTCATCTATCGAGATTGCTACACACCTTAGGCCGTGCTCTATTAATGAAATTGATAAATAATCAGCTAACGTCGTTTTCCCTGAGCCTTGGCAACCACTCACGCCTGCTATAAACCCTTTTTTTTCACTATTGTGGTGCTTTAAAAGTGACTCAACGATGGGGTCAAACCAAATAGAAGCTTGCTGTAAATAGTTTTCCGGTAGGCTATGACTATTGATAAATCGATGTTTCTTGTTGATTGGCACCATAGAACCCCTTTATTCACAATCATACCGCATTATTGGTGCCTGCTTTAAAAGTAATTGGGGCAGAGAGAAAATATTTCTTTGATTGGGATTAATGGGGTAAAAAGCAAAAGGGTCAGACTCGATTGATCAAAATGGATATAGACCATTAGAGCTGGCCCCTACTTTCATAGGGGGCTCGTTTATTTTATCCATCGAGCATATTTACTTGTTGTCATAATCGGGTCGGAATGCCCCACTTGAGTTGAAACCCAAAGAACAGGTTTATCGCGTTTGCTTTGTTGATGTGATCAGTATCTAGATTTCTGTAATGTAGATAAATAGGGGTAATATTTAATTAATGTAAGCATATCGTTGACAATGGAGTGAGGTTTTAAAGTCTCTTTATAAACGTAGGTGTTGACATAAATGTTCTACCTGACGTAAGGTAGGTTGTATGAAAATACCTAATGATACTCGTTCTGCGATTCTTGATGTCGCACAAGATATGGTTCAACGCCAATCGATTAGTGGCGTCAGCTTTCAGGAGCTGGCTAACCGTATTGGCATAAAGAAAGGTAGTTTGTACTACCACTTTGAAAGCAAAGATGACTTAGCGGTGGCGCTGCTTGAGCGAGCAACATCAGAGATGAAAGAAAGCTTTGTACGAGGAAAAGCTAAGACTCCCCTTGAGCGGCTTAATTATTTTCTCAATATTTATCTGCACCACATCATACCGACCGAGAAACTATGTCCTGGTGGCGCTTTCGCGGGTGAGTGGGGTAAGTTGTCTAGTCCCGTCAAAGCACAGGTCAATAGATTGATTGATACACAAGTGAAAGGAGTGAGTGAAATACTGACCGAAGGCATACAGAGCGGCGTATTTAACGACCATGCTAAGACAGTAGAAGAACTTGCTCAGTGGCTGATTGCTTGTGTTCAGGGCGCTTTGGTCACTAGTCGAATTTCGGAGAGTCGAGATATATTTGAAAGTACGCTAACGATTATAACTGAGTATATTTGCCAAAAAAGTTAAAAAATTTTGGCTATTTTGCCTACCTTACGTCAGGTAGAATTTTTGGTTAGGAGTAATAAGATGAACTACGCTTTAGAAGGTTATAAATTATCAAACCGTATCAGCAGTGTGATTGCGCCCAATTGGGCGGCCAAAAATGCAAGTATCAAGTTCTTGAGGCCAAATCGCTTCGCAATAAAGGAATGGGAGAAAAATGCAGAGCAAGCGGGCACTCGCTTCAATTTATCTGAACAGGTGAGTGTTATTCGCTGGTCTCAGAGCCCAATGGCCAATGAGATAGTGCCGAATGATATAAAGTCTGAGAATAAGCAGGTTCTGCTTGTACATGGCTGGGAGAGTCGCGCAACCCAAATGTACGGTTTAGTGAAAGAATTTGTTAAACAAGGTTATACCATCTTTGCCGTTGATATGCCTGGTCATGGACACTCATCTGGCGAAACATCTAATGCTTATCTTTTCTCGCAAACGATTAAACTAGCGCAGCAAGAGTTAGGGCATTTTCATGCCATCATCGGTCATTCAATGGGCGCAGGTGCTGCATCAATTGCCGTGGGCAAAGGAGTAACAACGAATAAATTAGTGCTCATTTCGGGGCCGTCTTCGATTGAAAATGTACTGCGTCGGTTTTCGGGTTTTGTGGGCTTAAATAAAAAAACCACCAATAAATTCATCGAATTTATTGGTCACTATGTAGGCGTGCCTGCAACTGATTTAGATGCTACCAAATTACTTCAATCATGTGATATACCGGCACTTTTAATTCATGATGAACACGATATTGAAGTGCCAGTTAGTGAATCGACACGTTTGGCGCCGGTGTTTAATCGATCAGAATTATTTGTAACCAAAGGATTGGGGCATCGAAAAATATTAAAATCAGATGAGGTGTTTGCGAAGATAAGCTCCTTCGTGAATGCAGAGGCGTGTTAAAAATTGGTAAGTTTTGTCACTACATTTTTTAGAATCAGAAGCCCAGTATTGATGGTTGCTATGAAGATGGCGCCTCAGAGTTGCTGGTATTGCCTTATTTTCTATCTGCGGGCAATTATGTAACGTCGGACTTATCATCTGAAGTAGAAAAGACCATGGTTAAATGACCCAATAAAAAATTAAAATAGCATCACATATCGGTTCATTAGACCCTATGGTTGATTTAATTATATCGGTCTGTGATGGAAGCTATAAAATGGGTGGCTATTTATAGTCGGTGCATAATCAGTGAGCGCAGCTTGTCAGTAAGCTTCTTATCACACTCAACCTCCCCATGACCGGGTATCAATATACCCGGTCTATCTTTCTCTAGCTGGTTTAATACCCAAGGTTTAAATGCAGCTTTTCCATCTAATAGTAACCATTTGATAACCTGGCTTATTTTTAACCCCGGTGCCGCACCCAATATTGCTTGCATAGCACGTGCTATTGGTTGATTTGACACCCTGTCATAGTTCAAAAAGCTATCACAGGTAATCCAAAGACTACTGCTTTTATCACATTTCTTGGAAAGCCAGATATCCCCCCCCCTATGACCGGGTGGAATTAGTACTTTATAGCCAGTAGGCAGCTCAGGTTGATCTGACTCTAAAGGTATTATGTTTCGAAAACCTTTTTTAACTAGTCTCTTTTTTGCTTTTTGGCTGGCATAAAGTTTTGCATCGGGGAACTGGTCTAGCCAAGAATTAACGCCCATATAGTGAAAAGAGTTGGGGAAAATAATACTGATTTTAGTCTCCTTGCTTTTCCATTTTTCAGTCCACTTAGCCAGCATCTTCTCGCCAGGGCTGATCAGAACCCAATGATTCTCAGCTGTTTTAATAGCAATTGAGTTAGATATGAAATTTGGGACTATGTACTGACCAAAATACACTTCAGGGTGTTCTTTAAGCTGAAACCATATGTGCTTTTTCATAAGCTCCCACTTGCAAAGGAATTAATAAACTGACCGGCATAGGGCAGTGTTTAAGTCCCTATATGCAGAGTTTAATATGATAAATTGCCTGACACGATTATAAATTTATAATTATTATGAAATCCTAACATTTGGAAGCTGTAGAGGCATTAATTCACTGGCTAATTTTTGGGTGACCTGTGATATTTCAGAAGCCTGAAATGAAAAAAACCTAACAAATTATATTTGCTAGGTTTTAAATTTGGTGGAGACGGCGGGGATCGAACCTGTCTAAGGGTGTAACTATGTAGACCTAAGTATGATAAACACTGGGTTTGGCCATCGGGTGGATACACATAGTTATACCTGATATTTCGAAAGTGGGGGAAAAAGTGGGGGTAATACCATATGCGCATCATGAGAAGGAAAGAAGTAATCGAAAAGACTGGACTAGCTAGGTCGACAATTTATAAGCTGATATCACAAGGTGAATTTCCAAAGCAGGTTGAGTTAGGTGCTCGATCTGTTGGGTGGGTTGATGAAGAGATTGAGGAATGGCTATTAAAGAAGATTGGAAACCGTGACTCTGCGATGAATAAATCACGATAGTGATTTTTATATTTTTTTAGGTACGGCCCTTTAAATAAAGGGCCGCATTTTTGAAGAACAAAAAGTCAATGAATGATTAATTCATTTGGCATTGAACGTTGGTTTTTTCTAGATTGAAAAGGCATCGAGATTTTTTGAATAACTCAAACTGTTTTTTTAGATCTTTACCATTGGCACTATTGTCAAAGTAGGCGGCAATAATATCATCGGGCTTATGTAGTTGAAGCTTTGAGTTTGACGAAATATCTCCAGAGTTAGAATCTTTTTTCCAGTAAATCTTACCCTCTTGAAGAATATTTCTTAGTAGGTTCCATTCATAAAAGAGAACCCCTTTATACTCGTAGAAGTTCAGAAATGGAATGTTATGAAGTAATACAAAGTGACTATTTCGAGTATTGGCGCCCTTAAGACCGATATTATCAATTTGTTTACGGATGTTCTCGTTATTGAAATTCTCTTTTAAGGTGACGAGTTGATCTAAATATCCTTTCTTAAAAGATTTTTCGTTAAAGAACTTAATCCGTTCAGAAAGGTAAGTCGGTAGAGCGGAGAATCGATACTTTACTTGAATAAAATAGTAAATATCGTTTTCACTGTCATGTAAGACAATATCTACATCGTATCCTTTGATGAGAGATTTATTTCCTGCTTTAAACCCTCTGTAAGGCTTAAAGCCAAAATAATCGAGCTTTTTGAGATAATTCAGGACATAATCAGTTTCAAAAGAGTCTCCCAGACCACCTTTAAAATCGCTTCCTTTAAGATCATTTTGCATCGTCTCTAATAACGCTCCAGCAAATTTCCTGAGTCCATATTTGAAGCTCAATGAGCCTCTCGCATAACTTCTGCTGGTTGTTTGATGAATAAACCCACCAATGTTATTAATTTTCGCCTCGGACAAAGCCCCTAACGCGTTATCAATATATGACAGAGTATTATCTGAAATGTAATCGCCTTTACGAAAATAAAGCCTATCAACAGAATTTGTTCCCATTAACGAATTGCATTCCAACACTAACGAAAAGAATATAATCTCTCTTAAAAATTTATACCTTTTATTATTACTAATATCATTGGTTACATAATTAACGTGAATAGAAAATATCTTGTCTAATATGTTGTCAATTACTGGGTTTACTAATTCTTTTGGAATAGCCCTGTTTACTAACAAATACTTTGACATATCCATATAAAATTTTGTATCAGAAAGCTTAGAGTTAGCTTCAAGAATTTCAGATAACCAGTATCTACTTAGCTTCTTTTCATATGCTTGGCTTGTGTGAAAAGCTAAACTTCCCCCAGCAAAATTTGCACTTAAAAGCCCGCAACGCAATAAAAGATATATTTCACTAAGAAAAAATGAAATCCATAGGTTTTCTTCTGAAACTATAGATTGTAGGTAGTCATCAGATAAATTGTATGACTCAGATATTCTGTTGCAGTGGTATTCAAGCTTAGTAAAAACGTTTATTTTTATATAGTCAGATGCAATGGCTTTATCGGTCTCTGTTAGATTGCTTTCAATCAAAAGGCCGATACGAAAATATTTGTTTAGCTCATTACAGATCTTGTTTATGTTCTCGATGTTATATGGATTGTAAGAACTGGGACTCAAATTATCAGCACAATTTGACGACCTACTTAGGTGACTAGCATATAGGTGCTCAAATATATTTTTTGCGTCATTAGCTGAAATATATTTCCTCAAAGGTGGGATCCGGTACTTAAGCTTTACCCACAAACTTAGAGGGGGTTGAATCCCGTCAAGGTATCTAGCATTTTCTATAGGGCTGTCTACGAATTTTAACAACTCTTTATCGTAATTTTCATATAGCATTCTACGTTTCCCTGTAGTAGTTATTCAAAAACTGGCAGCTGTTTGTTTACTGCCCTTCTGGGCTTTGGCGGTGTGAGTAGTTGGTTGTTGGAAAAGAGAATAGGTTAGTGATTAGTAAGTTTAAAGCTGTAGCGTGGACATTAAAAACTGACTCACTATCGAAATCTGTATTCGATTTGGACTTAGCTATCAACATTATCAATCCTGAACCACTATTAAATATCACAAAGATATTTAATAGTGGTTCAATAAATTAATAAGAATACAATAAA
>ENA-OSET01000809-OSET01000809.1-sediment-metagenome-genome-assembly--contig:-NODE-809-length-34258-cov-30.436149_pt1 | contig 34258 bp, 30 predicted proteins | sample MGYA00237882_ERZ534229 | MGnify/ENA primary metagenome ERZ534229 (study PRJEB26408, sample SAMN06266212) | sediment metagenome | isolation source: Hudson Canyon methane seep mesocosm | place... | reverse complement strand
AATGTGGTGGGTACCAATACAGCAACTTGCTTACCACTTTGCACAGCAACAAAAGCAGCCCGCATAGCGACTTCTGTCTTACCAAAGCCTACATCGCCACAGATTACCCTGTCCATTGGTTGTGGACTTAGCATATCCTGATAAAGGGCTTCAATCGCTGTTTCCTGATCAGGCGTTTCTTCAAAAGGAAAAGCGGCTGAAAAAGCTAAATATTCTGCATCTTCCACCTTAAAGGCATGCCCTCCTTTAGCCGCCCGCTTAGCATGAATATCCAATAATTCTGCTGCCACATCTCTGGCACGCTCCATAGCCTTTTTCTTGGCTTTACTCCAGCGATCACTGCCTAACTTATGCAGTGGTGCACTGTCAGCACTGGCACCACTGTATCTACCAATCAATTGTAATGATGAAACAGGCACATAAAGCTTATCATCACTGGCATATTCCAGAGTTAAAAACTCAGAAGTGATACCGCCTACCTCAAGTGTCTGTAAACCTAAATATCGACCTACCCCATGTTCCTGATGAACCACTGGCGAGCCTATCGTTAGCTCATTAAGATTGTTAAATATATTTTCCAGCTCTTTAGCCGCAGACTTACGTCGTCTACGTCGCTGCTGTGCTTTCTCACCACTTAACTGTCTTTCAGTAATAATCGCTATCGCAGGATCATCCAGCAATAAACCATGATCCATAGGTGCAATTAAAATACACGGTGACTGCTTTGTCTCTAAAAAATCCTGCCAGCAGTCAACTTGTTTCAACCTTATTTTGTACTTCTTGAGTTTATCTATTAAGCCTTCCCTGTGCCCAGCTGTTTCTGCAACAAACAGTACCTTACCTGTAAATTCTTTAATAAACGTTAATATTCGACTCGCGGGTTCTTTTAGCCGATCATCTATGGTCAGTTCAGGTAATGCATGACAAGAAAATTCAGTAGCGGTGGTAGTAGCATTTTGTTTAGATAATACGACTCGGGAAAACAGCTCTATTTTCTGATCTAACTCTTCAGCAGCAAGAAAAAGTTTAGACGGTTCAAGTAACGGTCTATCAATATCATATTTACGCTGTTGAAACCGTTCTTCTGCTTCTTTATAAAAAGTAAGCGCCGAATCATTAGCCGATTCAGGTAAGACTAAAGCCGTTGTTTCTGGCAAATAATCAAATAAAGTTTCTGTATTATCGACAAATAAAGGGAAGTAATATTCAATGCCTCCTGGGGCGATCCCTTTACTCACATCAAGATACAAAATGTTTTTAGGTGATACTTCAGGAAACTGATTTCTAAAGGCTTGACGAAAATGCTTAATGGCATCATCAGTAAACGGAAACTCTCTGGCCGGAAATAATTGCACCTGATCAATTTTATCTAACGACCTTTGGGTTTCAGGGTCAAAGGTACGTATTGATTCAATATCATCATCAAATAACTCTATACGATAAGGTAATTTACTGCCCATTGGGAATAAATCGACAATCGAGCCTCTTACCGCAAACTCGGCATGTTGATAAACCTGAGAGACACATTGATAGCCTACACTTTCCAGCTTAATACGGTTTAAATCCATATTAAACACGCCACCCACTTCAATAGAAAAACTATGTGCTAAAACATGTTCTCTAGGGGCTAGGCGATGCATTAAGGTAGCAACTGAAACCACTAGAGCTCCACGCTTAGTCTCTGGTAATAATGCCAGTGTCTTTAAGCGCTCAGAAATAATCTCGGGTAAGGGTGAAAATACATCGTAGGGTAATGTTTCCCAATCTGGGAAATGTAATATGGGGTAATTATCATTTAAGAAAAATGATAATTCATGCTCTAGACGTAGAGCAGTCTGATTGTCTGGAGTGACAATAACAAATAAGCGGTTTTCATTTTTTATAGCCGATGCAATAGCCAGCGAATCACCACAGCCTTTTAAACCAGTCCAATAAAGTGGTTGGCTCGTTTGTTCCGGTAACTCGGGAGAAAAAATTGAATTTTCGGGCATTGCTTTAACGGATATGATAAAAACTGAACATTATACCTTGTTAAAATATAACTATTGAATAACAAACTGAGAATAGTTTACACAAAGGTACTGAGACAAAAAAGAGGGGCTCTATCCCAATGCCATTAAGTTAAGATACTCTAGAAGATTTAATACTCACACAAAGTCACAGAGACACAAAGAAAAGAAAAAGAAATAGCTCTTCTTGGTGGCTTTGTGCCTTGGTGTGAACACTTTTTTGTTTTGAAATACATCTTTTATCCCTAACCTAATGACATTGAGGTCTATCCTCGGAACTATCTCAGTGTATTTCTTCTTGTAATACCCACCTTTTACCTAGCCGGCTTGCCCATCAATTCTAACTGAACTTAAAATAGGGGTGTAAACAAACACAAACAGTGAGAATGCTGCTAACCAGCAATAAGTTGAAACCATCAAAAAGCTGCTATACCAATCAGGTAATAATGCAGGCATTAAGACTCTGAATAAAGCGGCAAGATTAATTAATGCAAAGGCAATAGCAATGGTATTTGAAGCCTTCATCGCTCGCCCAGTATGTCCCAAAGAGACTCTAGCCATCATGCCCAGTGTTAATACCCCAATACCACCCACAGTAAAAGCGTGAATCGCGACTGAAGTTGGAATAAGCGCTAATGAAGCCAATGCAACAAAAACGAAGCCAAGGATAATCCAGGCATAACCCATATAAAGAACCCATAATAAAGGTACATACCAAATTCGGCGCTCATACCAGCCAGCTACTCGCGCAACATTGGCCACCACAGCAGCAATTGCAGTCACTGTTAATATTATGCCATTGACATTAAAAACCAGTAACATAAAGACTGATACGCTGGAAGCAATAGCCAGAGCATCCAGCGTCGGATTACGTATCGCCATAACGCCTTTTAAGCCACGTTCTGTAAAAAAAGGAAACACACGACCTGCGATAATTAAAATCATCATAATGATGATGGTAACAACAAAATCCAGGCCTAATTCTGCCGAATGCTCATAGTAACCCAGGATTTCAGCATGAATACAGGCATTTCCGAAAGCCATGGCCAGCAACAGTCCAATAAAGAAAAGATTCTTGAGATTACCTGACTTAATAATGGGTTGAGCGACAAAATAAGCCAATGTTGGTAAAAATGCAAAATCTATCAGCGCAATTAATGGATCAGGAATTAATTCGGAATAAAAAGGAATGATGCGCCCATAAACCCATAGCAAACAGAGACCCAATAATTTTCCACCTTGAACCGTTTGTATGCCTGTCCAGTTTTTAACAGCGGTTAATAAAAAACCAGCAATAACAGCGATAGAATAACCCAGTAGCATCTCATGCGCATGCCAGTATACATTTGGGTAATAATTATCTGTCACCAAGACGCCATCATAAATTGATGCCCACAAGGCAATTAAAATCAGTGCAAAGAGGCCTGCTAAAGCAAAAAAAGCTCTAAACCCTAAGGCAAAAAGTGGGTATTCTAAAATCTGTTTATTCATGCGCTCTCTTCCAGCCAATCAATTTCAGCATTTGTAAAACCAGCAATTATACGCAATTCTCTGTTAAAAGGCCCTTTTGGTTTGCCTACATAAAATTTTTTAATTAATTCTATATATTTTTGTTCATGATTTAACTGCTTTTGCTGGCACAACTTTTTAAACCAGTAGGAACCAATTTTCACATGCCCCACCTCGTCCTCAAGAATTCGTGTTAGCAGTTTAACACTATCAATATCACCTTGAGAGTTGAATTTTTCAATCATTTGCGGCGTTATATCCAGACCTCTAGCCTCCATACATCGGGGCACAATTGCCAACCTAGCCAGTACATCCTCTGCCGTTTCTTCAGCATGATCCCATAAACCACTATGAGCGGGTAAATCGCCATAATCAGCTCCCATCGCTAACAGATGTTTTCTAATTAAAGTAAAATGCAAGGCTTCTTCGTCAGCAACGCGTAGCCAATCCTGATAAAATTGCTCAGGCAGACCTCTAAAACGATAAAGCATATCCCAGGCCAGATAGATCGCGACAAATTCAATATGCGCTAGCGCATGAAAAAAAGCGATTTTACCCGTAGGGGAGTTTATCCTGCGCCTAGGCATATCTCTAGGTGATAACAACGGGGGCTTATCGGGAAATTTGGTATGGCTAACGGCTAATACAGCATCACAGGCTTGAAAAGATAATTGACCACTGTCACTTAATTTCTTGGCATAATGCGTTTTTTCGATCTTTTGCTCAATATCTACCTGATGCAAACAGGTCTCAGCAATTGTAAAAATATTTTCCACTTTTAAAGAATAGTCATGCTAAAACTGATTAATGTAACCTTTTTAACCTCATATTGCAGTTTAATCTTTTGGTTATCTTCACGATCATCACTGCCTACCCCCATGCTTTTTATACATCAAGACAAAATACATCATTTCGGGGCTTACTTTATTATGGGGATATTGGCCTGGCGCTTTTTTAACGATTATCTTGAAAAACCAAAAATACTCTTTGTTATCAGCTTATGTTTTTGCAGTTTATATGGAATGTCAGATGAGATACATCAACACTTTGTACCTGATAGAGACGCAGATATATTTGACTGGTTAGCAGATACATTAGGGGCGTCACTTGCATTAATAACAATACAATTAACGAAAAACAAACAACTACTCGCTAAAAGACGGGTGGGTTAGAGAGTTTGACGACTGAAAGTCGTGATACCGGGAAAATAGCCCTGCTACCTATGTTCACTGTTACTTTGTAAATTGACTACTTGATGCAACTACCTGCTCACAACAGCATAAATCCACCGTAGGATGGGCAAAGGGCTTTTTCGTGCCCATCTTTTACAGTATAAGTGATGGGCACGGGATAAAGCCCCTTTGCCCATCCTACTAGTATGAATAGTTACCGAAAAACAAATTTAATAATGAAAGAAAAGCCATTTAAACAGCTAGCTTTCATTTAATCTAATAGCTGTTTCAGCTTACTGAAAGATAGCATCAAAAGAATAACCACCTACTTCTAAAATTTCTTTTAATCTTTTTAAAGCATCCATTTGTATTTGTCTAACACGCTCTCTGGTAACACCTAGCTCTTGCGCAACCTGCTCAAGAGTTGAATGCTCATGCCCACACAAACCATAGCGTCGACAAATCACTTCGCGTTGCTTATCTGACAATTGATAAACCCAACCCGTAATATTATCTTTAATATTATCTTTTTGTAGTATATCTGTAGGGGATTGCTCTTCTTCATCAGAAATTGAATCAAGCAAAGGTTTATCATAATCCTTACCGACAGGCACATCGACCGATGTGACTCTCTCGTTAAGCTTTAACATTCTACTTACTGTTTTCACTGGCTTGTCCAGGTACTCAGCAATTTCTTCAGCACGCGGGTCATGGTCCAGTTTTTGAGCAAGAAAACGTTGTGCTTTAATATAAACATTCATTTCTTTGATAATATGAATCGGCAACCGAATTGTTCGGGTTTGATTCATAATCGCGCGCTCAATAGTCTGTCTTATCCACCAGGTTGCATAAGTTGAAAATCGAAATCCTCTATCGGGATCGAACTTTTCGACTGCTCTAATTAAACCTAAGTTACCTTCTTCAATTAAATCTAATAAAGGCAATCCTCTGTTTAAATATCGACGAGAAATTTTAACCACCAGACGCAAATTACTTTCGATCATGATTTTTCGTGCTTCCTGATCCCCTCTTAAAACACGTTTACCATAAATCTTTTCTTCGTCTGCTGTCAGTAATTTTGATTTACCCAGTTCATTTAAATAAACCCGAGTAGCATCAACGCCTGCAGAATTTTTTGCATCCTCTATATTGATAGCAGTTATCTGAGGTTCTTCTAATAAAGGAGAACCTTCAGCATTACTACTGCTGCTAGTACTTAATTCAAAATCAAGCATCTTAGACCCATCATTAGCAGTATCTAGCGATACCATTTCAACAACTTCTTCTGTCATATTCAACCTCCAAGTCTATGGACTAAAAACTAATTAATCAGTTTTTTGGTAAATAATTAACCGGATTTACCGGATGTCCATTTTTTCTAATTTCAAAATGCAATGAAGCATGCTTACCAGCAACATAACCAACTTCAGCAATAACTTGTCCTTTTTTCACCAACTGCCCCTCTTTAACAAGTAATCGACGATTATTAGCATAAGCACTTAAATACAAGTAATTATGCTTAATAATAAGCAAATTTCCATACCCCTTAAGAGCGGAACCACTGTAAACAACTTTTCCTGCAGCAGCAGACCTTACTTTTTGCCCGACCTTCCCAGCTAAATCAATTCCTTTCTTACCCGTCTGAGAAAAAGTTTTTATAATATTTCTTTTAATCGGCCACTGCCAAAACAACTTTAACATCTTTTTGTTATTAGTTGAAATTGTTGGTTTTTTTTGTGACGTAATTCTCTTTTTTAAAGTAAGTTTTTTATTTTTTTTACGCCTAACTTTAGAGCTAAGCTTTTGTTTTGGCTTAAATAACCTTACTTTTTGCCCAACTTTCAAACGATAAGGTTGAGGGATGTTATTCCACCAGGAAAGACGGCGATACCCATGTCCTGAGCGAAAACCTATAGAATATAAAGTATCACCCTGCTTAACGGTGTAGTATTTTTGACCTTGCAGCCAATCTCGCTGATAACTTCTGACTGGCGCATAGTTACTCGTAGCTGAACAGCCCGTTATCAATAGGATAACAATAATAAACAGCCAGCATTTCATCATCTATTTTTGTAACAGTACCTTTTTTGCCAGGTTGATTTTAGCAGCAAGATAATCTGAGCCCCCTCGATCAGGATGCATCTTTTGCATTAATTTTCTATGTGCCAGAATAATTTGTTTTTCCGTTGCCTGATCAGTAACACCTAAAATTTCACTGGCTTCCTGCTTGGTCATCTGGCCTTTATGGTTATTCGAGCCTTGTCCTGAAGTATAACTTTTATTTTTATTATAAGCTCCCCACAAACTATGCAATTGAGGCATATAGCGCAAAATAACAGGAAGCATCCTGGTCGCAGAGGCAACCACGACCCCAAGCAAGGCAAATATCCAGTTTAATTTACCCGTAACTGCCAACAAGGCAATAACAAATAGAAACACACCCACTGTTATTTTTTTTATAGCTTTAGAAATAATTTCTGGCGGCATTTTTAAAAATTTGTTTAATGCGTAAAATGCCAGAATAACTAATGCTAATACCAAATAGATCCTTATCAACGATCATGCCCTCTTAATACTTTTTATATTTAATCAATAATACCTTAGAATAGAATCCAACTCGACTCCGGCAGACAATATATCTCTATGAAAAATGCTCATATTCCTATTCTTGGATTTGCTGCTTACAGTGGCACAGGAAAAACAACGTTACTGGTGAAATTAATCCCTCTATTAAGAGAATCAGGTTTACGGGTTGCCCTAATAAAGCACAGTCACCATAATTTTGAAATAGACAAGCCAGGTAAAGATAGCTATCGACTTAGAGAAGCAGGCGCCACGCCGGTCATGCTAGTTTCAAGCCACAGACGCGCCATTATTACAGAGTTTAGTGAAGTGTCTGAACCCAAACTGGATGATCAACTTAAAGAATTAGATCAATCAGCGCTCGATTTAATCCTGGTTGAAGGCTTTAAAGCTGAATATTTTCCAAAAATTGAATTGTATAGAGCTTCTTTAAACAAGCCCCTATTATTTCCGAATGATCCCAGTATTATAGCCATAGCCACCGAGGCCGAGACTTTAATTGATAACCCCCCTGCACTACTGGATATAAACCAACCCCAGCTTATTGCTGAATTTATTCTTAATGTTTTTTTAAGATCTTAATCTGTTAGATTAATAACAAGATAAAGTAGCCAGTCAAGTGAAAAACAACTGTAACTATTGAATAACGTATAGGCATAAGACTGTAGGGTGGGCGCTGCCCACCCTACCTGAAGTTACCTCAGAAGCAGGAAGCCAAAAGTGGCCTGGTTCGCTTATGAGTAACAAAAAAAGATAATGCACACAGAGACACAAAGAAGAGCAACTCTTACTTCTGTGTCTCAGCGTCTTTATGTGAAACTAAACATCTACAAGCCCATAAACAATGGTTTATTATTCCATGATTACTGACTTAAAGAGCAGGCTGACCTGCTTCTCATCTGTTTTACTGGAAGCGGAGATTAAGAGGCAACAGACTCCAGGTATAAATCCTTTCTAGCTAAATAATTATCAACAAATGCCTGCATGGGTTGTTCTTCATATTCCCGCATGCCACTGATAACAATTTTCTTAAAACCTTTTCCCACTACCTCACCCTCAGATTTAATCTGAAAATGTAAATGGGCATCGCCTCGTTTACCATTGACATTCAATTCAGGGTCTAGCATTTCAATTTTTGGATTAGTGAAATCTAAACAGTCAAATTCCAGAGACATACTGTCATACATAACCAATGGTCGGGTCAAATTAATCATGACATTTTGTTTTTCCATTAATGGCACCAGAACATAAGGAAAATTATGTCCAGAGAATGCCACATAATCCCTAATCAAAGCATCAATCATTGAGTCATTCTGACTACTCTCGCCCTTGCGATCAACTTTCAAAATAGTTTTTCCATGGCTACCGACAATATCAAATTGACTCTCTACCGTTTCAGGAAAATCAAGGGTAACGCCATGCCCCAACATGCCAGCAAAAGTAAAATTCATATTCTTACTTAAACCATATTGGTTTAAAACCAGTGCAAATAATAAATCACCTGGCACACAAAACCTTTTAGCATCTACATCATGCAGGGGGTTGAAATCACCAGCAATCTCTTTTGCAAATAAACTACCTTGTTCAGCTGTAATCTGAATACAGTCATTTGTCCCTGAATAAAACTCTTTTAAAAACATAATTATTCTTAGTATCGTGAAACAGTGTTATCGCAATCTACAGACCACGCATCAATACCACCGCTTAAATTATAAATATTGATCAATCCAGAATGCACTAAAAAGTCAGCCGCTTGTTGACTACGCACACCATGATGGCAAATAACCACACAATCAATAGTCCTGTCTATTTCATCAATTCTTTGCGGAATTTGATTGAGAGGAATATGCAAACTTCCATCAATACGCGCATATTCAAATTCATTTAGTTCTCTTACATCTAAAAGCAATGGTTTAACATCGCCTGATATTTTTTTATATAAATCTTTTGCAGAAATTTGTATTACTGACATATAAACTTTTCTAACCTTTCAATAGCAACAGACATTTTAGCGATTGAGGCTGTATATGCAAATCGAATATAACAATTTTCAGCATTTTTTCCAAAATCTTTACCTGGAGTAACAGCGACACCCTGCTGTTCTAGCAAGTCTTTGGCGAATTGAAAACTATCCCTTGAGTAGCGTGAACAGTTGGCGTAGATATAAAAAGCACCTTCTGGCTTCACACTGATTTCAAAACCCAAGCGAATTAATTCTTTATACAAAAAATCTCTGCGTTTTTCAAATTCATCTTTTCTATTTTCTAATTCCAGTAAATTTTCTTCAGAAAAAGCAGCTAGAGCGGCATATTGAGAATGAGTAGGCGTTGATATAAAAATATTTTGCGCCAAGCGCTCCACTGCATCAGTATAATTTTCTGGTACAACGAGCCAACCAATTCGCCAGCCAGTCATACCGAAATATTTTGAAAAACTATTGATCACAAACACATCATCACTAAATTCTAATGCCGATCTAGCCTTTTTACCATAAACCAGGCCATGATAAATTTCATCAGAATAAAAACAAGCACCCTGTGTATTAACTAGCTTTATTATTTCTTCTAAAGCGGTTGCAGAAATTAAGGTACCCGTTGGGTTTGAAGGTGAAGCAATAAGCACACCCTTACTAGTATCACTCCAATTTTCCTTAATTAACTGTGCAGATAATTGATAATCTGTTTTCCCATCCACATTAATGAATTTTGTTTTCCCTTCCATCAGACGCACAAAGTTCTGATTACAGGGGTAACAAGGATCAGCCATCAACACTTCTTCACCAGGGTTCAGGCTAACGCCTAAAGCCAATAAAAACGCGCCAGAGGCGCCTGGGGTTATAAATATACGATCAGGGGATACCGCCACCTTATATTTTTCCTGATAAAACGCACTGATTTTAAGGCGTAACTCCAGCAAACCAGCTGCCGCTGTATATTTAACCTCTCCCTTTTGAATATACTTCACCCCCTGCTCAACAATTGCAGCCGGTGTTGAAAAACCAGGTTCACCAATTTCCATATGAATAATATCTTTACCTTCAGCTTCCAGCTGTTTTGCTCGTTGCAATAACTCCATTACATAAAACGGAGTAAAATTCTCCATTCGCCGCGCCACCATTGACTTCATGCTCTATCCAAATTAATTCTATAAAATAAATTTTAACAAACTTCTTGCTATAAAGGGGGGATTCTGATAAAAATGCGCAGTTTTTAAAATCTCGCTTAGGAGTTAGTGGATGCCAGAGTCAACAGAAAATACACCGTTCAGTTTTAAGCCATACGAAGAAAAAAAAGGCGAAGAATATATGAACGATGCTCAATCAGAGCATTTTGAAACAATTCTTAATAATTGGAAAAATGAGTTAATGCAGGAAGTTGATCGTACCGTGCATCACATGCAAGACGATGCAGCTAACTTTCCTGATCCAAATGACAGAGCTACTCAGGAATCTGAATTTAGCCTGGAATTAAGAACACGTGATAGAGAACGTAAATTAATTAAGAAAATTGATGAATCCCTGAAAGATATTGAAGCAGGCGATTACGGTTTTTGTGAATCATGCGGCATTGATATCGGCGTACGTCGCTTAGAAGCACGTCCGACAGCTGTTTTATGTATAGACTGTAAAACACTGGATGAAATTCGAGAAAAACAAATGGGCTAAGCTCTGAACAGCAACTATATTGGCCGCTTTGCACCCTCGCCTAGTGGACCTTTACATCTTGGTTCACTCTACGCAGCGTTGGCCAGTTATTTACATGCGCGTGCTAATCAGGGGCTGTGGTTATTGCGTATTGATGATATCGACAGCCCCCGTGTAGTTAAAGGATCAGCTGAAAGTATCATAGATACTTTACAAAACTACGGCCTGTTATGGGATGGCTCTGTGTATTATCAAAGCGATCATACACAGAGCTATCAGCAAGCCATCGACAAGCTAAGTGCTCAGGAGCAAGTGTACCCTTGCTCCTGTAGTCGCAAAACACTCTCGGCATTAAACTCCCCCGTTTACCCTAGAACTTGTCGGTCGATTTTTCATCAAAAACCACCTTGTTCATTACGCCTAAAAACTGAAGACCTTGAAATAGCGTTTGATGATGAGCTGCAAGACCAGCAAATACAAAATATAGCCAGCCAACACGGTGACTTTATCATTAAGCGTAAAGACAACATCACAGCTTACCAACTTGCCGTTGTGATTGATGATCAACAACAAGGCGTCACCCATGTCGTTCGTGGTTTTGATCTTCTGGATTCAACCATAAAACAGCTTTATCTTTATAAACTACTGGGGCATCCCCCTCCTTCTTATTGCCACGTCCCAGTCATTGTTGACTCTGCAGGTAACAAATTGAGCAAACAAAAATCTGCTCAGGCTGTTAGCATGCAAAACCCACAAAAAACGTTATTTTTATTACTAGAGTTACTGCAACAAAACCCACCCTCTAAACTAAAAAAATCACCCGTTGATGAAATAATTAACTGGGGCATTGAGCACTGGCATTCAGCCCCTTTAAAAAAAATTCGTGCAATTAACTTTAAGATTGACTAAGGTATATTTATTATCTGAACGTAACGACTCAGCCTATATTTTTCTGTGGATATAGGGTGTTGAATTATAAGGCTTCTGCAGCAGGACGTTGCAGCAGAGCTTACAGGGATGTATTTGCGCGTCCTTATAAATCAATACCCCATGCCCTCATTGCTAAATTCGCTCAGTAGTTACACCTGAACAACTCTTAAAGCAAAGGATAGAAATATGTCTGAAGAAAAAATATATCCCGTAAAAAAGGAAATAGCAGAAAGCGCACATATTACTGCTGAAACCTACCAGACTCTTTACCAGCAATCGATCACTGATCCCGATAAATTTTGGTCAGAACAGGCAAAACAGTTTCTTGACTGGAGTAAACCCTGGGACACCACACTTTCATTCGACTACCCTAAAGGTGAAATCAACTGGTTTAAAGGTGGAAAACTCAATGTTAGTGTCAATTGTCTGGACAGGCATTTAGCCTCTCGAGGCGATCAAACAGCCATTATCTGGGAAGGAGACAATCCGGATAATGATAAAAAAATCACTTATAAGGAATTACATCAGCAAGTCTGTAAATTTGCCAATGTACTCAAATCACAAGGGGTAAAAAAAGGCGATCGGGTTTGTATTTATTTACCTATGATTGCCGAGGCTGCAACGGTGATTCTAGCCTGTACTCGTATCGGTGCAGTGCATTCCATTGTATTTGGCGGATTCTCTGCTGAAGCCCTAAAAGATCGCATTCAGGATTCGGATTGTAAATTTTTAATCTGTGCTGATGAAGGCTATCGCGGTGGCAAAACCATCCCTATAAAGAAAACGGCGGATACAGCTGCTGAGCGTTGCCCCAATCTGCAAAAAATGATTGTCATTCAAAATTCTGGCAATGCTGTCGAATGGAATACAGCGCGTGACATATGGTTTCATGAAGCCATGGCAACTGCTTCTGATGATTGTCCAGCTGAAGAAATGGATGCGGAAGATCCTTTATTTATTCTTTACACCTCTGGCTCAACAGGGAAGCCTAAAGGCGTTATGCATACCACGGGCGGCTATCTATTGATGGCAGCCATGACTCATAAATACGTGTTTGATTATCATGATGGTGATATCTATTGGTGTACAGCTGATATAGGCTGGGTAACTGGCCATTCCTATATTATCTATGGCCCCTTATGTAACGGTGCAACCACCTTAATGTTTGAAGGTGTGCCTACTTACCCAGAAGCAGACCGCTTTTGGCAAGTCGTCGATAAGCATCAAGTTAATATATTTTACACCGCGCCCACTGCAATTCGCGCCCTAATGGCTCAAGGTGATGAGTATGTAACGCGCACCAAACGATCTAGTCTGCGCATTTTAGGCAGCGTAGGTGAGCCGATTAACCCTGAGGCATGGGAATGGTATTATAATGTCGTTGGCAACGCTCAGTGCCCTATTGTTGACACCTGGTGGCAAACAGAGACTGGCAGTATTTTAATCACCCCTCTCCCTGGCGCTACAGATTTAAAACCTGGCTCTGCAACCCTGCCTTTCTTTGGTCTCAATCCTAAAATTATCGATAATGAAGGTAAAGAGCTGGAAGGTGAAGCAGAAGGCATACTGGTGTTTGATCACCCTTGGCCATCACAAGCTCGTACCATTTTTGGTGATCATCAGCGCTATATCGACACCTATTTTTCCACCTACCCTGGCTATTATTTTGCTGGAGACGGTGCGCGTAGAGATAAAGATGGCTATTACTGGATTACAGGTCGTATTGACGATGTAATCAATGTATCAGGCCATAGAATGGGCACAGCCGAAGTAGAAAGCGCCCTAGTACTTCATCAGCATGTTGCTGAAGCTGCTGTGGTTGGTTACCCTCATGATATTAAAGGTCAGGGAATTTATGCTTATGTGACTCTAAATAAAGGCATTGAAGCCACAGATGAGCTAAAAAAAGAACTGGTAAAACTGGTACGTAAAGAAATTGGCCCAATTGCCTCACCTGATGTTATTCAATGGGCCCCTGGACTACCAAAAACACGTTCGGGCAAGATTATGCGTCGTATCTTACGCAAGGTGGCCGCCAATGAAATTGATAGTTTAGGTGATACCTCCACCTTGGCAGACCCCTCTGTTGTTGAGGATATTATTAAAAACAGGAATATTTAAAACGGTCAATTTTAATTATTGACCAAGCGTTCCATAACTATTAATATAACGCTTGCCAGGGAGTGAGTCGAATAGACTTTTTTATAGCAAGCGTTAAATTATTTCCTACCTTTGGGTAGTCTGATGTATAAATAAAAAAAATAACTACTCAGCTAATTTAGGACTGAAGGCATAGAGTATTGATTTATAAAGGACGCGCAAATACGTCCCTGTAAGCTCTGCCACAACGTTCTGTTGCAGAAGCCTGATAAATCAACCCCCTATACCCACAGAAAACTATACGCTGAATAGTTACAAAAATAACATCTATAACGCTGGATAAAAAACAGCATTCGGCTCACTACCCTTTTTACCCTGTTAACAGTAATTAAAATGGCAAGACCTAAAATATTTAACGAAGAAGATGTAATTGATAAAGCGGTTAAAGTATTTTGGGCTAAAGGCTATGAAGCGACTTCCATGCAAGACCTTGTTAATGCAATGGGAATTCAGCGTGGCAGCCTTTATGCTACTTTTGGTAGCAAACAGCAACTGTTTTTAAAATCGCTAAATCGTTACAGTGTAACGGTTGTTAAAAACTTACTGGAGATACTTAATAGTAAGCCATCAGCGATAGAATCAATTGAACTGTTTTTCGCCCAACTGGTTGAGCATTTATTAACTGCCGGGGAATTACGCAGCTGCTTAGTCACCAATTCAGCGATTGAAAGAGGCTTAAATGATAATGAAACCAAACAGCTCGTGCTTCAGTTATTGCAAGCACTTGAAAACGGCTTTTACAATTCATTATTAAGAGCAAAAGATAATGCTGAAATATCAACTGAAATTGATTTAAAACAACTTGCTAGTTACTTAACCAGTAGCATGCAAGGATTATTAGTTATGGGAAAAGTCTGTTCAGAGAGGTCGGTTCTTGAGGGTATCAATCAAGTCACGCTATCTGTACTTAAATAAGGAAAAACACGATTTTTTTACCCTGTTTTTGAACAACCATTCCAATTGGAGTTATTAAAATGATATATGCTGCACCCAATCAACCCGACAGTAAAGTAGAGTTTAAACCGCGCTATGAAAACTACATTGGCGGCAACTGGGTTGCCCCTGTCGATGGTGAGTATTTTGATAATGCAAGCCCTGTGAATGGCAAGGTATTTTGCAAAATTCCACGCTCTACATTTAAAGATATTGAACTAGCATTAGATGCTGCACATGCAGCAAAAGATGCCTGGGCGAAAACCTCGGTTACCGCAAGATCTAATCTATTATTAAAAATTGCAGACCGTATTGAAGAAAACCTAGAAAAACTGGCCGTTGCTGAAACCTGGGACAATGGTAAAGCCGTCCGTGAGACCCTGGCTGCAGACATACCTTTAGCTGTTGATCATTTTAGATACTTTGCTGGCTGTATTCGCGCCCAGGAAGGTTCTATCGGTGAAATTGATGAAAATACGGTTGCCTATCATTTTCACGAACCTCTTGGCGTGGTCGGTCAGATTATTCCCTGGAATTTTCCCTTATTGATGGCTTGCTGGAAACTTGCCCCTGCATTGGCAGCAGGAAACTGTGTGGTTCTTAAACCTGCAGAACAAACCCCCGTTTCCATTTTAATTTTAATGGAAGTCATTGCCGATTTATTACCCGCTGGTGTGATTAATATTGTAAATGGCTATGGTAAAGAGGCTGGCCAGGCCCTAGCAACCAGTACCCGCATTGCCAAAATAGCCTTTACTGGCTCGACACCTGTAGGTTCACATATCATGAAGTGTGCTGCCGACAATATTATTCCATCAACTGTCGAATTAGGCGGAAAATCACCCAACATCTTCTTTGCCGATGTCATGGAGCAAGAAGAAGATTTTATCAGCAAATGTGTTGAAGGGGCTGTACTGGCCTTTTTTAATCAAGGTGAAGTCTGCACCTGCCCTTCCCGCTTATTAATTCAAGAATCCATCTATGATGAATTTATGGCGAAAGTGATTGAACGTGCCAAACAAATAAAACGAGGCAATCCTTTAGATACAGAGACTATGGTTGGCGCTCAAGCCTCTAAGCAGCAATTTGATAAAATTATGAGCTATGTTGAAATTGGCAAACAAGAAGGCGCTGAAGTATTAATTGGTGGAGAAGTTGAAACTCTGGATGGAGAATTTGGCACAGGCTATTATATCCAGCCTACGGTTATGAAAGGCGATAATAAAATGCGCATCTTTCAGGAAGAAATATTTGGCCCAGTGATCTCTGCCACCACCTTTAAAGATGAAGCCGAAGCCCTTGAGATAGCTAATGATACAGAATTTGGCCTGGGGGCGGGTGTCTGGACTCGTGATATGAACCGCGCCTATCGAATGGGACGCGGCATTCAGGCTGGCCGTGTATGGACAAATTGTTACCACCATTATCCTGCCCATGCCGCATTTGGTGGATATAAAAAATCTGGGGTTGGTAGAGAAACACATAAAATGATGCTTGATCATTACCAGCAAACTAAAAATATGCTGGTAAGTTATGACGTAAATCCTTTAGGTTTCTTTTAACCCTCAGCCAATACCATTTAAGTTAAGAAATTTACCAAAACTTTATACTCACACAAAGTCACAGAGACACAAAGAAAAGACAAAGAAACAGCTCTTCTTAGTGGCTCTGTGCCTTTGTGTGAAAACTTTTTTTATTTTGATATGCATCTTACCCTTAACTTAGTGACATTAACCCTCACCGTAGGGTGGGCATTGCCCACCCTACTCTAAGTAGCTGTTTTCCAGTGCCACATGAAGAGCTTCATTTTTTTCTAAATGCTCTTTTCTCATTTGTTTTCGCATTAACCCTGCTTGAAATAACTTTTTTTCAATTTCCGTATTTAATTCCAAGGGCTGAACTTTTATTGCCTTGCCGTCATCATCAACAGCAACCATGGTGAAATAACATGAGGTTGTATGCCTTTTTTCATTTGACCTAAGGTCCTCTGCCACCACTTTGATACCCACTTCCATAGATGAATTTCCTACATAATTGATATGAGCCCAAAAAGTAACCAACTCACCAACCCGTACTTTCTGCTTAAAGAAAACCTGATCTAACGAGATTGTGACTACATAGCTTTTACTGTATTTAGCTGCGCAAGCGTAGGCGACTTGATCCAGCAATTTCAATAAAGCACCTCCATGAACGTTGCCAGAAAAATTGGCCATATCGGGGGTCATCAAAACAGTCATTGATAATGATTTTTCTTGTTTACTCACGTTTTCAGCCCTACTCAAGTTTATATCTACAATAACTTCTTGTAGATATCCAAATTCAAACAAATGAGCATACCATAGTCGTTATTTTTGAGACCAGAAAAGCCTATCGCACGATAAAGAGCTAACTCATTAGATTACAGGCAAGAGACACAATATAGCAGCCAAATCGGCTTTACTGAGTTTGTTATGAGTATTTCGACTAGATCACAATGGCAATAGTACTTAAGGACAAACTATTATCAAGAGAACCCAAAAAGAACAACAAGGAATGGAGGCTGCGATCGGAATCGAACCGATGTAGATGGCTTTGCAGGCCACTGCATAACCACTTTGCTACGCAGCCACATAGATGTACCTGAAGATAATAAATCAACAGACATAAAAAAACCGCTAAAATGCGGTTTTTTTTGAATCTATTGGAGCGGGAAACGAGATTCGAACTCGCGACCCCAACCTTGGCAAGGTTGTGCTCTACCAGCTGAGCTATTCCCGCTAATCAATTTATTCAACTATTATAACCAATATTTCAGATTCGTCAACAACTAACTTAAATTATTTGCTGAAGCCCAACCTTTTTTACCAGCACATTGTCCATCACCTAAAATTTCAAGCTGTACAAATTTTGCATTACCAAATGCCTGCTGAACTTGTACCAACTTAACTTTTGTTCCTTGAGGAATGTCTTTGCAAGAACTTTTAGTACCATCTTTTTCAGATTCATCATAAGCTGCCATTGATCCTGGAACAGCCACTAGTCTGATGGTAACATTAGCACCATAGCTGTTGATACCTTTCAACGTATAAGTATTCCCTATATTTAAACCAACTGCTTTATGAGTTGGAATAGGATTATCACTGCCACCCGACATCATCAAAACCAGAATAACTAAAACCAACCCACCAATCGCACCAAAAAAAACTTTTGGATTTGATTCTTTTAACGCCATAATCTTTGAAACTGCATTACCACTTTCTTCTGAATCAACCTCAGAAACTGCTTCATTAACTTCTGGTGTTGGTGCTGCCGCTTCAACCTCTTCTACAGATTCAACCGACTCATTAGAATTTTCATCATTACTCATTCGTACTCTCCTCTTAAAAAAATCTTCGAAACATAAGGCCTACTGAGAATAAATCTCTATTCGAAAAGCCCTACATTCCTTTATTATTATAATTACAAGTGTAAAGGTACCATGATGACAAAACTTTTCAAGTCATCATTTTGTTTAAGGGAGCAGGAAAGAAATAATTGTCCTATATTGGGCAGGATTTTTGTTTGTCTTCAGTGGGGTAGCAACAGGCGCATAGCAGGCTACGTAACTGTTTCTACCTCGCTGAAGGCGGACAAAAAGACCAGCAAGATTGGATGACTATTTTTTTTCATCGCCCTAATCACAATAAACCTTTTGATACTTTACTAACTAAATAAAATCATAGCCTTTTTTCTTCATCACTTGCGCAACTTGCTTCTCTTCAATTCGGCGGCATTCAAATTGCCAATACCCCAAACCTATATTTTTTCTACATCCTAATACAATAGGAAAATTATTGTCGCTCATAAATAATCTCATGCCATCTTCATTTTTATGCATAAATGAGTCAACAATCAAAAAGGTTCGCTCTCCCCTCTCATCTTTAACACCATAGAGTAAAGCCTTATGCTTATCACTGTCTTTTTCAGCATCAAGATTAACATAGCTAACCGCATATGAAACCGAGGTTATTGCAGAAATAGCAAAAATAATATTATCACCTTGCCTTGGCATTGTGATTTTTTTTACTATCCCCAAAACGCGTTTATTTTCTGGTTCATTTGCTTTTCTACAACTAACCATGCTGCCAATCGATAAAACCCCTTCTTTTCCGAAGTGACAAGACAACTCTCTATCAGAAAAAGATTCCGCCAAACTTTCAAGCTGCACATCATCGGGTCTTTCACTAAGGTTACTTTGCAAAGCATGCGTTGCATCAAGCCCAATGGCTATTTGCCTATCTAAACGATCTTGAAATAAAGCCCCGCCTCTACACTCCACCCCTTGCCAGCACAACTGAACATACTCAAACAAAGCGGCAGGTAATTTTTTTTCGGAACTATTTTTCAATACATGCATGGAACTAAACCTGGCCTCCTCTTTACTGCTAAATTTATCTACTGCCTGCAATGTTTTATACAACTTTAATAAATCCAGATACATCCTGGATGAATCAGCCTGGTTCTCCATACTATCGAAATAAGGCTGGGTATCTTCATCCATTAAAATAAGGCATTGCACTTTTTGCGTATCAACTGGCTTATCTTCAATACGAATAAAATGACAGATATTAGCGATGAATTTATAGACCAGCATAATTTCTTTCTGCATTAGGCCTGATGGATCAGTTAAGCTCAAAAGCAACACTTGTTTATAACAATCTTCAATGGCAATACTTTTAATAGAGCCATAGGTGCTATCAACGACCTTTGTTGTTTCCTTTTTTGTTTTTACACTTAGCTTATAAAGTGAATGCAAATCTATCCATACCCAATCGGGTACAGATGCAAAGATCATATAATGAGTAACAACAACCTCACTAAGCCCTTTTATTGTTCGTTGAATGGCTAATGCAATATTTTTCCCCTGAAACCACCCCACATCACGGCGACTTAATTCCCTAATCACCGCCCAGTACCCTATGGTAAAGTTTCTTTCTAAAGCAACCAGCAAACTAAAAATCTTTCGTTCATTTTCCCCCTTAGGGAATCCTGAAGATATTAATCGTGAACGCAAATAATCTTCAATGGCTAAAAAAGAAGGTCTTAATATCTCCAAAATTTCTAGCCTTTGTTGCGCAGGCATTTCCGCTCTGTTTAAGCCTTCAATGAAATCATAAAATAATCGAGTTGATAAACTGGGGTTTGCCGCCGGTAATTCTGCGACCCACTGATTTACAGCTTCTTTTTTATAAGGCGCCAGAAATTCTTGACCACTTTGCTGCTCAGGAATAACTAGAAAAAAAGAGTTTCTCACAAACTACCCGATAATAAAATTTTGAAATACACGCTTAAGTTTAGACTAAAATACAAGTATTTTACTGTAGTTTTCAAATAGTTGCACTATCTTCCTCCTTTCTTCATCATCATTCCCTTAGAAGGGTTATAACCCAGAACAGCAATCACCATAAAAACAATAAATGCGGATAAGGTATAAATAAAAGCATATTGATTAAACTGACCATAGAATGAAAACCTTATCAATTCAACAGCTTGTGAAAAGGGGTTAAAGGAAGCAAGGTAATGTAGCCAGGCACTAGATTCTTTCATTCTCCATAGCGGATACAAGGCTGTAGACATGAAAAACATGGGGAAAATGACAAAATTCATTACCCCTGCAAAATTTTCTAGTTGTTTAATAAATGATGACAATAACAAACCTAAAGCACCTAACATCGCACCAGCAAGGATTAAAGCAGGCAATACATATAAATAGCCTTGCCAGGGCGCTTCAATACCATAAGCCCAGGCAACTAATAAAAACACATAGACTTGCAAGATAGAGACAGAAACCCCGGCTATCAATTTGCTCAGCAATAAAAACCAGCGAGGCAATGGACAAACCATCAATATCCGCATACTGCCCATTTCCCTGTCATAGACCATGGATAAAGAACTTTGCATCCCATTAAATAGCTGGATCATAGCCATTAGGCCCGGGGTAATATAAACCTCATAGAGTATATATGTTTCATACGGGGGAATAATAGCCAAGCCTAATGTTGACCTGAAACCTGCTGCAAAAATAAACAACCAGACCAGAGGGCGAACAAGGGCTGAAACAAATCGTTCTTTTTGCCTGACAAAACGCCACAATTCTCGCCCAATAATCCCCCACATGGCACGCCAATAATGCAACATATTCATAAGACCTCGACTCCTTGAGTTAATTTTTTAAAACCCTGGTTTATTGATGCAGTATCCGTTACCGTCAACAAACCCTGCACAGAACCTTTATATTTTATTTGACCTTTATATAGCACAATCACCTGGTCACCGGAGTCTATTTCATCAATCAAATGCGTTGCCCAAAGTACCGACAAACCATGTTCTTTAACCAACAAATGAACATGCTCGACAATCGATTGCCGACTGGGAACATCAAGACCAATGGTTGGCTCATCTAATAATAATAAAGCCGGTTTATGCAATAATGCCCTGGCTATTTCAACCCTTCGTTTATGGCCACCATTAAGTAGCCGCACCTTCTCCTTGCGCCGATCGTACATATTTAACCGTTCCAGCTCTTCCTGAATTCGCATATTTGCATGCTTTTTATTCAGACCATGAAGCGCTGTGTGATAATGCAAATTCTGCATCACCGTTAAATCCAGATCTAATGTTGTTTGCTGAAAAACCACGCCTAAGCTTGATAAAGCTTGACGGGTTTGCTGTTTTACATCAAAGCCGCAGAGATTAATTTTGCCATGATGAGAATCATATAACCGCGTAATTAAAGAGAATAAAGTACTTTTACCCGCCCCGTTTGGGCCTAATAAAATCGTACATTCTGCCGGATTAACCGAAAAGCTCACTTGATCCAGTGCCTTTTTCCCCGCATAAGAAAAACTTAAGCCCTCAATTTCCAGAGCGGCAATTTGTTGCTTAGCTAAATCACTCATGGTTTTGAAACGATCCCCCAGGGAAATCGCCCAACAGCGACTGACTTCACAACCTTATGGTTCTCAAGATCAATAATTGAAACATCATTACTACGACCATTAGTGGTATACAATCTTTTCTGATCAGGTGAAAAGGCTAAATTCCACACCCGCTGACCAACCAGTAAAAACTTTTCAACTTCCAGTGTTTGTGCATTAATAACAGCAACACGGTTAGCAGGCCCTATAGCCACATAACCCCAACGCCTTTCTTTATCAATAACCACACCTACAGGTTGAACCTTATCCATGCTGACACTTGGAATATCCAGTTTTATTGTCTTAATGATCTGTTTGCTGGCAACATCCAATATCATTAAGGTACCCGCCATTTCAGATGTCACCCATAACTGGCTATTATCCTGAGTAAAACTTGCCGCTCGTGGACGAGGGTCAACCAAAGTATTATCAACAATTGTATTGCTCTTTACATCTATCCAGTGAATCATATTGGTGGTTTCAGAAGCACTCACTACCCACTGATTATCATGACTAACCGCAATACCTTCGGGCTCTATGCCCACTTTTATTTCTGCAATGGCTTTTTTATTGACTACATCAATAACAGTGACCAGATAATCATCCTCATTTGAAACATACAAGCGATCCCCGGCAGGATTTAAAGCGAAGGTTTCAGGGTCTTCACCTGAAGGCAATTGCCCGACTTCCTGATAACTTTCCGCATCAATAATTTTAACGGTGTTATCGTCACTGGTTGCAACATACAAAAACTTATTATCAGGACTTAATGCAATCCCTCTAGGACGCTGCCCCACCTCAATCGTTTTGATTAATTTGCCTGCAACTGGATCTATCACCGCTAATGCATTATCTTTTTCCAAAGTCACAATAACCGTTTCTGCCTGAACAGTCACACCCAATAACATTGCTACCAGAGCAATTCCTAAAAAACCTTGCCTCATACTATTTATTTCCATTTTGTATTGTAGTAATTTTTTAATCGTTGAATAAAATTTTGAATACGACTTTCTGCTTCCCCACTAGTTCCTTGTTTTTCAACTATCACCGGCTTAACTTGCTCCAACTCAGTTTTATTACAGCTGGATTCAGGCTGATCAAAGCCCAGCGTATCTAATTCAGTTTTAGGATGTAAAAAACCTTCCACCGGCGCAGCAGTAACCATTGATCTGGCCGCTGCTAATAACACAGGCTGTCTTAACTGACCATTCCAGCTCCTAAAAGACAATGGATTACCTTTATAGCCTTGCAATGCAAACTCATCACCCAACAAATAACTTTTTATCTTACTCAGTTGATTTGATTTTGTTCTCACTACCGCTTCACCTATAGATCTGGCCGCCAGATAAGCCCCATAATCCTGCTCCTGCATATTTCGGCCCGCAAGTGTTTTAAATCTATTTTGTATCTGTACCGCCCCCCACTGCTCATGTGTCTTATGCCAGGCAGTTGGAACCAGCCCCTGAGTTCCAGCAACAGGCCTTGGATTCCAGCTTCGATATTCTATATATTCCCCAAACAACCCTTGCTCATCCGCAACAATCAATACATCATAATCGATTCCCTGGGTAAAAACGGGAATATCTGACTGTGCTGTTCTACGTGCATCATAAGTATGGGTCCATTGTTTCTCGGCAACTAATTTCATACCAAATCGATTGGCTGCTCGCCTAATGGCCTGGGCATATAACTGATCTTCAGTCTTCATTCCGCTGACTAAAAACCACTTATTCCACCTCTTTTTCATCATATATTGAGCCAGTGCATCGGCTCTCATGGCTCGACTAGGTAGCATGTGCAAAATATTATTACGACACTGACTATTCCTTAAGTCATCATCCGTAGTGCTAGCATCAAAAAAGAGTTTTTCTTTTGCTGAATCAAGATCAGCCAACTGGGTTAATTTTTGGGCTGGCAAATTAGTAATAATCAATACTGTATCAGACGAAACTTGTTGCTGAAACTGCTGAACAACATCACCTCCAACAGGCACAATAATAATTGTTAACTCAAATTTCTGCCCGGTAAATTGCCCCGTCGTATTATTGTCATCAACAGCGATTTTAGCGCCCATCAAACCCTTATGCTGAATAAAGGCATCTAAATTAGATAAGGCTGTGGGCGGTTTTTGCTCTTGAGTAAGATAACTAATCTTAATTATCTGCGGGGGTTCTGCATAAGCAGAGCCCGTTGCAACCAACCCTATTACTATAAAAAAAACAATTTGTGTTACTGGTATTTTCATTAGAAACATTAATCTTCCATCTGCTTACAACTTATGAATAGAAATGATTATCAAATCTGGCTATCCACATTCCACTACCGCGATGACTAAATCGAGGGGTCTTAATCAGGCCTATTGCCGTTGAAGTCATTATAATGGTTAAATAAAGCCATCAAGTCAATATCAGCATGTGATCAAGCCAAATCAATCTAACAACAATCAATCAGTGGATGATATTGTATGCTTAGCAACCATATAAACATCGAGGTTTAATAAATACTATGCGCTCTATTCCATTGTTTGTAGCTATTGTTATTGCATTTGGCCTATCTTTTTTAAAACATATATCAGCGGTAATGTACCCACTAAGCGCCGTTATTTTCTATTTTTACCTCCCCGTCCTTTATGCCTCATCAAGAATAAATATCCTTCATCATATTAAAGATAAAGAGTTGCTCCATATTAAGTTTTACCCCATGGAACTGAGTATGTGGCTTGTTAGCACCAGTTTTTTTGCTTTTATTCTTTCTCATTTAATTTCTGATTTACTCTTTGATCACAGACAACATCTCTATCATTTCATGATTTTCATGATAACTGTCGGCTTAATCGGGATTATTTATTGTGAATGTGATGCCCGTAAGTATCATATATTATCAAAGCGGACTGCTTTTGAAACCCAAGGCCGGTTTTTATCCTTTGAATTCTTTTTTATAATGGTCTTATTATTTGTTATGAATCACTAAATTATAAATCATCGACCTGGAATATAGCTTAAGGCGAGACAATATTGTGTCAAAACTAAAAAAAACACCTCTCTACCGACTTCATACTGACTTAGGCGCAAAGATGGTCGCCTTTGCGGGTTATGAAATGCCCGTGCAATACCCAACGGGCATTATTCGAGAACATAAGCATTGTCGTGAACACGCTGGCTTTTTTGACATTTCTCATATGGGGCAATGCCTTATTACAGGCCCTTCAGCTGCCGAAGAACTTGAAGAGCTTACCCCCAGCAATATTGTTGGACTAAAAATAGGCCAGCAACGCTATACCGTTTTAACTAATGCTAAAGGCGGGATAATTGATGACATTATCATCACCCGAACCGAAGATGGATTTTTAATTGTCGTTAATGCTGCTTGTAAAGAAAAAGATTTTTCTCATCTAAAACAGTCCTTATCTAATCAATGTCAGCTTAAAATTCTGTATGACCAAGCTTTATTTGCCTTACAAGGCCCGGCAGCGGCCAAGGTAATGACAGAGCTTTCAAAACCAGCCTCAACCTTATCATTTATGCAGGCCTGCACCAGCCAGATTGCTAATATGGATTGCACGATTAGTCGTTGTGGATACACTGGCGAGGATGGTTTTGAAATTTCCATAGCCAATCAACAGGCTGAAACTTTAGCACAGCTAATCTTAGCCTTTGAACAAGTAAAACCTATAGGCCTGGGAGCAAGAGACACCTTGCGCCTTGAGGCTGGGCTTAGCCTTTATGGCCATGAACTGACCGAATCAACAAACCCCATAGAAGCAGGGCTGAAATGGACTTTTCGCTCAAGTCTCAGCCACTTTTTAGGGGATAAAGCCATCCAGTCTCAACTCGAACAGGGAGCCAGCAGAAAACGCGTAGGATTAATTATCGATGGCAAGATACCTGTGAGAGAGAACACCGAATTATTTGACAGTCAAAATAAGCTTATTGGCTTTGTCAGCAGCGGTAGTTTTTCACCCAGCCTTGAAAAACCCATTGCTCTGGCACTTATTAACAGGCTGAATACAGAACAGGTTTTATATGCAAAAGTCAGAAACCGTATTATTACTGCACATATAAGCCCCCTCCCTTTTGTTCCACACCGTTACCAGAGGTAAACCATGTCTTCAACTAAATTACCCTTAAAGCAACTGGAAATGCGAGGCAATTTTATTCGCCGTCACATTGGTGCCAATCAACGGCAAACAACAGAAATGTTGCAGACACTCGGATTAACTGAGCTGGAACAAATAGTAGAACAGGCGATTCCCAAAAATATTCTGAGTGATGCCCCGCTAAAACTGACAGAAAATATCAGTGAAGGTGCAGTAATCAAACATTTAAGAAAAATCCGAGGTAGAAATAAAGTCTTTACCTCGATGATTGGGATGGGCTATTACGATACCATCATGCCCACTGTCATTAAGCGCAACGTACTGGAAAACCCTGCCTGGTACACTGCTTATACACCCTATCAGGCCGAAGTCAGTCAAGGACGATTAGAGGCGCTGATAAACTTTCAGCAAATGGTGATTGATTTAACAGGCATGGAACTTGCCAATGCCTCCTTACTTGATGAGGCAACGGCAGCGGCTGAAGCCATGACTATGTCTCGCCGCCTATCCAAAAGCAAATCAAATAATGTTTTTATTGATCAGGATTGCCACCCACAAACCATTGCGGTAATGAAAACTCGTGCCAAATCTCTAGGTTTTGAAATTATAGTAGGTGACCCTTACCAGGCACTAGAAGCATTCGACTTTTTTAATATTTTAATTCAATACCCTGGCTCTAAAGGTGAAATACACGACCTTACTGCTATAGCCGAGCTAAGCCATAAAAAAAATGCATTAATGACGGTTGCAGCCGATCTGTTAAGTCTAGTCTTATTAAAGCCACCTGCCGATTTTGGCGCAGATATCGTCATTGGTAATTCCCAGCGTTTTGGTGTTCCCATGGGCTACGGTGGTCCACATGCGGCTTTTTTTGCCACCAAAGAGGCTTATAAACGCTCAGTACCCGGTCGAATTATTGGTGTTTCCAAAGACGTACATGGACAACTTGCCTACCGCATGGCCTTACAAACCCGCGAACAGCATATACGCAGAGACAAAGCCACCAGCAACATCTGCACATCACAAGTACTACTCGCTGTCATCGCAGGTTTTTATGCTGTTTACCACGGCCCCAAAGGCTTGTCTCTTATTGCCGGTCGCGTGCACCGTTATACCCAAGTCTTAGCCACCGGACTTAGACAACTAGGGTACCAAATACCGACTCAATGCTATTTTGATACTTTTACAATTACCGTTCCTCAACGCGCGAGAAGACTACTGAATCAAGCCCAGGAAGAGGAAGTCAACTTACGTTTTATTAATACAGATACCTTAGGCATTTCTTTAGATGAAAATAGTAATCGTCAAACCTTAAGAAAAATATGGCGAATTTTTGCACCGTCTACCGTAGACATTCCTGACATCACCACGCTGGATGAATCATTACAAGATTGCATACCCGAAAACATTTTACGCTCAGATCTTTTTTTACAACACCCTGTCTTTGAAAAATTTCATTCAGAAACCGAAATGATGCGATATATGCGTCATTTAGCCAGTAAAGATATTGCTTTAGACCGCAGCATGATCCCATTAGGCTCATGTACCATGAAGCTTAATGCTGCAACAGAAATGCAGGCTATTTCATATATTGAATTTAGTGGCATCCATCCTTTTGCCCCCCTCTATCAAACCCTGGGGTATCAACAAATGTTTGATGAACTGGAAGATATGTTGTGTGATTTAACAGGCTTTAATGCTTTTTCTTTTCAGCCCAATGCAGGCTCTCAAGGCGAATACACCGGCCTATTAGTGATTGCAAAATATCATGCCGTTCGAAATGAATCACATAGAAACATTTGCTTAATTCCAGCCTCTGCTCACGGCACCAACCCTGCCAGCGCAGTAATGGCTGGGTTCGAGGTGGTTGTTTTAAGTTGCGACGAAAATGGCAATATCAGTCTGGATGACTTAAATACCAAAGCAAAGCAATACCAGGACAAGCTCGGCGCATTAATGATCACCTACCCATCAACACATGGGGTGTATGAAGAGGCTTTTGTTGATATATGCGACATTATTCATCAGCATGGCGGCCAGGTATATCTGGATGGCGCCAATTTTAACGCTTTAGTCGGCTTAAGTCGGCCAGGTAAAATCGGTGCTGATGTTGCCCACCTTAACCTGCATAAAACCTTTGCCATTCCTCATGGCGGTGGCGGCCCAGGTGTTGGTCCGATTGGTGTTGGAGAACATCTGGCCCCTTACCTGCCTGACCACCCTGTTATTGCAGGTGTTAACCCGGCAAAATCTGAGCACGGCACCATAGGTACTGTCTCTGCTGCCCCCTGGGGTTCAGCCAGTATTTTGACCATTTCCTGGGCCTATATTGCCATGATGGGGGCTTCGGGTCTAAAACAAGCAACCTTACATGCTATTTTAAATGCCAACTATATAGCACAACGTTTGGCGCCTCATTACCCTATTTTATATACCGGTAAAAATGACCGTGTAGCACATGAATGTATTATTGATTGTCGGCTATTTAAAAAATCTGTTGATATCACAGTAGATGATATTGCTAAACGTTTAATTGATTATGGCTTCCACGCGCCTACCATGTCATTTCCTGTAGCCGATACCTTAATGATAGAACCCACGGAAAGTGAAAGTAAAACAGAAATTGATCGTTTTTGTGATGCCTTAATTTCTATCCGTCAGGAAATATCAGAAATAGAAACAGGAAAGGCAGATAGAAAAAATAATGTATTACACAATGCGCCACACACACACCGCCTATTATTAGTTCAATGGGATAGGCCGTATTCAAAACAACAGGCATTTTTTCCTGATCACCACCAACATGATGAAAAATATTGGCCCGCGATTGGTCGGATTGATAATGCCTATGGTGATAGACATTTATTTTGTAGTTGTCCAGCTTTTAGCGATGATGTTTAGCTACATATCAAAAAAAAGTTTTCACACAAAGGCACAAAGCCACTAAGAAGAGCCATTTCTTTTCTTTGTGTCTCTGTGCCTTTGTGTGAGTAAAAAGCTTATTTCTCGTTCCCACCGCATACAGTGCTGTGACCCTAGGCAGGTGTGTATTCCCACGCAGGAGCATGGGAACAAGACGAAGTAGGAGGGGCCTATTGGCCGCGACTATTCTTGATCTTGCTCCAGTCGCGGCCAATAGGCCCCTCCTACCAATAAGAATAACGCAGGAATTTACTAATTTTATTAATTATCAGTTATCAGCACATCACCCTGCTTAAGGGTTAAAGAATACTGCCCCTCTAGCAAACCTTGCAATTCTTTTCCAACCATACTAAAGCGCCAGCCGGTGAGAATTGGGCTATCAACCGCATCAAACAACAATTTTTCCAAATCTTTCCTGCTTGCCAAAATCATTGGGTTCAGAGAATTTTCATCGGCTCTCATCCTGACAACAGCAGTCAATACATCTAAAACTGCTTCCTGAGTGGCTGTTTTCTTTACTGGTTTTGATTTATCAGTAATAGGAATAGGTGATGAATTCTTTGCTTTCTCAATTAACTGACAAATAACTTTACCGTAACGTTTAACCGAGCGCTCATTAACACTTCTTATATTTTCTAGTTCGGCAATAGTGACAGGTTGTAATTTGGCTAATTCTAGTAACAAATCATCCCTGAACAACCAGTTTTTAGGTCTGTTTTCTGATTGAGCTGTTTTTTCTCGCCATTCAGTTAATACCTGAACAATCGAAAGCTGTTTGCCTGTTAATTTATTTCTGCCTTTCATTTTCATCCAGGCATTCACTGGCGATACTTGATATAACTCGGTATTTTGTAAAAGTTCAAAATCCTTTTTCAGCCAATCAAGTCGCCCCAATTCTTCTAATTGTTTGCACATCATCTGATAAATTTTGCATAAATAAATCACATCATCGGCAGCATATTGTACTTGGGCTTCACTCAATGGCCTCACACTCCAGTCAGTCCGGGTATGAGCCTTGGATAAGTTAACATTTAAAAAATTGGAGACCAGCATGGCGTACCCCGGGTTTTCCTGAAAACCAAGTAAAGGGGCTGCTATTTGAGTATCAAAAACTGGCGCTGTCACCTTACCCGTGATCTGATAAAAGATTTCCAGATCTTGGCGACAAGAATGTAAGACTTTGGTGATTTCTGGATTATTGATTACATCAAACAGTTCAGATAAATCTTTTATGGCAATGGGGTCAACACAGACAACCCAGTCAGGCGTGGCAATTTGTAATAAACAAAATACGGGATAATAAGTTTTTTCTCTTAAAAACTCAGTATCTAAAGCGATCCAAGGAGCTTGCTCAATTCTATTACACAAATCAATCAATTGCTCTGGCTTATCAATGTATTCTATTGTCATATAATGTTATCTATCTCAAAATCATTTCTTGTTAATAGACATATGTTACCTTAAACACCCTTATCTCTGCTGACAAAACAGTCAACCCTTGATTCCCCTAGGAAATATACGTTTTTTACTGAAATTTCAATTGATAGAAATAACTAAGCAAATGATTTTATTTATGTATTTACTCAGCAATTCTCAATTTAGGATCATCAATATAAATCAATTAGTTACAATTATTTTAAAACAACAGTAAGACATAAATAGCTTCTCCGTGTACTTCGTGGTTGATATGTCATTAATAAGCTAGAATTGATTATTCTACTGAGGTTTTACAGATACGTAGAGACGTAGCATGCTACGTCTCTACAAAATGACTGATTCTACGTTTTTAAACAAAAAGAGACAGTGTTAGGTACGAGTCTCAGATACTTTAGAGCGCCAGTAATGCAAGCTTCACACTCCATCTCGGTAAAGAATGTCTTGATCCAGATATTGAAGGGTTGTATAAAAAGTCTGAAGCTTGTGGGTAATCAGATATGATTTAAAACTTTATAAATGTGTGTTTAAGCCATATCTAAGCATAAGTCATTGAATTTTTTTAAATTGAGAATTGCTGGCTTGGGTTAGCGATAGCGTAACCCGACAAAAGATAAAAACCTCTTAACTTAATGACAGTGCTTAGCCCATTAGTCACATTAATCAAAACACTAGCCCCTATCAACATGTCATTTTCCACACTTTTAATTTGAACCAGTAACACAATCAATTGATTTACAAAAGTAGCCCTATTGGCTTTATTAAATGCCAACCGAGTCAAATGAATAACAAATAGTGTTTGCAATCCTTACTGTTAATTCATACCATAGCGCTCAATAAAGACAGACCTCTTTACCTAGATAATATGAGTCCAGCATTTACAGCCTTACAATTTCACCAGAGTTTTGAACGTTGCGTTAATGACCCTCGGTTTATAGACAAATTTTATGAAATATTTCTTTCCAGTTCAGATGAAATAAATATCCTGTTTAAAGATACCAACATGGAAACTCAGAAAGTTATGCTCGCCACCTCGATGGCATTCATGACTCGTGCTTACGAAAACAACCCCAGCTTTCTGTCAGAAATCGCCGAAAAACACAATTCAAACAACTTGGGCATAAAGCCCCACTTGTATCCACTATGGCTGAATAGTTTGATTTCAACGGCTAAATTGATAGACCCGCTTTTTGATATGGATACTGAAAATTTATGGAGAGAAATTATGCAACCAGGAATTGATTACATGATAAGTAAATATAATGATGCTTTATAAGCAACAGTCTATCCAATACCGCTATCAAGGAGATAGTTTGTAGGGAAGGCTTTAGTCCGCCCTACAGCATTCAAGATTGAAGGACTACTCGCGATTATTTGTTAATGTCATTATCCACTGTCGCTTGCTCATTAAGCCATTCAAGCAACTCTTCTTCTTTAACGATACCCATGTGTTTTAGCATGACATTATTTTTATCGAAGAAATAAGTCAGTGGCAATTCACCGCGCCAGCGGGGATTAATATCGTAATACAACCTTTCTGCAAAATTATCAGCAAACACCCAGGTTTCAGTTCCTTCAAGATTTTTAGTCGCTAATAAGCTTTGAACCGTCTCATCTTCCAGAAAAGGATCAGTGGTAATAGTAATTAACTTAACATCAGGATACTGCTCCATCAATCGACCAAACATCGCCAGTTCTTTCATGCAATAAGCACAAGTGACTGACCAGAAGGCAATAATATAAGGTTGATCTTTATTTTCTTGCTGTATTTGAGTAAAAGAACCTTTAACAAAAGGTTTAAAGCTGGTTTCTGCAGCTTGAGTTGGGGCTACATTTAAACAATAAACCGTAAACAGTGTCAGTAAGAACTTGTTAAAGCTATTTAAAAAAAGTTGATTCATCTTGTATATCAGCAATTAGTGATTAAAATTTATAATGATTGCATTTGCAAACTTTGCGTTTTACCGGTCTTACTTTCTGTCCATAAGGTCAGAAACCCTGCATCATGACTAATAATCCGCGGATGAGTTGCTCGCATGCCTGGCTTTGATAATCGTTTATTTTGTGACCAGCTAAGCCCACCATTGCTAGATTCCGCATAAAAAACAGCCAAACCATCCTCTGTTCGCATATCCCATACAGCAATGACTCGGCCATTCTCTGCGGAGGCGATATCAGCATGTATACTGCTTTCATCACCTAATTGAACAGGATCTGACCAGGTTTTTCCTTGATCGTTCGAGCGTAAATAATGCACGCCTAAATGATCCATATGCCCACTACCAACGACTGAGTGCATGGTCTGCTTGTCCTGAAAAGCCAGTCCACCGCCAATATGAGGACAGCCAGGAAAGTCCCAGTTAAAATCACCGACGGTACTTAATCTCTGCCATTGATCATTGTCCTTAAGTACACCTATTGCCATATCGGTAGGTTGTTTATCGCGATAAAGCACAAAGAAATCATTATCTAAATCAAATTTGGCTGTATTCCAGCAACAGGCACAAGTCACATTATCCAAGGTCTTATTACTTGACCAGCTTTGCCCGCCATCCTTGCTCTGACTAAAACGCATGCCTTGCGAGCCTTTTACTGCGGATTGTCCATTTCGACTATCCAGCCACACAACATTAATCGCCTGTTCATTGCCGTCCATCGCAAAAAAAGCATGGGGGCCTATAGACCAATCAGCAGGAATAGAACTTTTTTGCCAGCTTTTACCACCGTCATTTGAACGTACGGCTTTCATGGGTCCTGCATTATGGGGAGCACCTTCAACCCGACTTGGCCAGATGACAACGATATGATCACCTTGTACGGCCAGACGAGCATCATTGCCTCGCGATAAGTTAGCTTCAATATGTTTAGTCTTATTTATGTTAACAGGGGCTGACCAGTCTTTACCCTGATTGCTAGAATATTGATACCAAAGTGCTTTTTCACCATTGTGATGTATCCCCTGCAGCAAATGAAGCTTACCTTGATGTTTGATAATATCAAGGCTAAGTGTGCCATTAGCTAAAGCTCTATGCTTATGTCCATGCATTTTTTGTACGGGTTTTTCAGCCTCAGATAGTTGCTGTTTTTCTGCACTAGAACAGCCTATTAATAAGCTACAAATAGAGACTAATAACAGCAAGGATGATTTATTCATAACTAACTCAAAGGTGATTAATATGACAGGGAATTGTATTAATAATAAAGTAATAAAATTATTTAAGATGATAAATTATCAAAAGGGGTGATAGTTTAATCAGAATATTTATCGATTATTCAAAAAACACTCAATTTTCACTCAATTTTCGTTCAATTTTCACTCATTTTTTCGCCCAATTTAAAAATATTCGGGTGTTTTTCCACCCAATTTATTTTTTTCGACCCTTTTTTACCCCAATTTTTTTTGTTTTTGGTCCTTTTTTACCCCAATTTTTTTGTTTCAACTCTTGTTAACCTTCAAAGTTGGGTCCTCGTCCACTGAACGACTCTCCTTGGGCCTACTGGTGCCGACAAGGGCAGTGGCTGGCTCAATGAACAAATGGTAGCGTGGACGGCTGGGACGGCCGGGCTCCACAACTGTGACGTCCTCGGCTGCACAAAAATCGATCAAACTGACATTTTCCTTCTTTGCCCAGGCTTCCACAGCTCGGGTCAGGCATTGCTCGTTCATCTTTTCCCCTCTCACGTCCAAACTAACTTATTGTTTGCTGCTCAATTCACTGAGCTTTACCCATCTCTCCTTTTGTATTGCATCCAACGCCATCAAATCAACGGTCGTACTGCAGGGTGCCAAACCAAGCGCAACGTTCACATCATCAAAGACACTGACGTCACGTTTGGACACATCGACGACCAGAAACATTTTCTTTTGTTGAGAGTTGTCACTACCGCCACATAACAGTTCCTCCTCCTTGTCGAAGGGTTCCATTCCGGAC
>ENA-OSET01000808-OSET01000808.1-sediment-metagenome-genome-assembly--contig:-NODE-808-length-34276-cov-8.546770_pt1 | contig 34276 bp, 23 predicted proteins | sample MGYA00237882_ERZ534229 | MGnify/ENA primary metagenome ERZ534229 (study PRJEB26408, sample SAMN06266212) | sediment metagenome | isolation source: Hudson Canyon methane seep mesocosm | place: USA:Hudson... | reverse complement strand
AAGGCCAGTACGTTTTTCACATAACGTCGTGTTTCGTCATAAGGTATTGTTTCAATCCATACGTCAATAGAGAGGGCTGGGGACGACTTGACCCACTTTTTAACTCTATGGGGACCTGCATTGTAAGCGGCAGTGGCTAATGCTCTGTTTTCACCGAATCGAAGATACATGCTTGATAAATAGTTTGAACCCAGCTTAATGTTGTAGGCTGGGTCATAGAGGGAATTGTTTGAGGGTTTGAGTCCGATTTTTTTTGCTGTTTGGCGAGCTGTGGCAGGCATTAACTGCATTAATCCTCTTGCGCCAGCACCTGATCGAACCCCTTCTGCGAAAGCACTTTCTTGTCGGGCAATGGCAAATAACCACGAGGTATTTAAATTAACCTGGGTTGCAGCTGTAACAAATGCCTGTTTGTAAGGAGTAGGAAAACGTATTGAAAGATCGTGCCAATGGTCTGCTGCTATAACCGCTCTAATGGCGTGGTTATGCCAGCCCCATTGGTTGGCAAACTTAGCTAATGACATTAAATCAAGAGGGTCTGCTTTTGTATTGACTACATATTGCCACTCACGTTTTGCAGTGTTTGTGTGTCCAATGTTAAGGAATTCTTTGGCTCTGTCAATTTCTGGTAACCCCCCAATTTCTGTATGTTTTCCTAAGGTTACTGGTAATGGTGAGTTGGTTAATGATAGGGACTTCCCTAAAAGTTCTGCCGTGAGAAAGCCGTAATAAGTACGGGTTTTGGCCAGTTTGTTGAGTTGCTCCATATCTTGCAGAGGAACTTCAGAATTTTGGGCCAGGTAAGCTTGGTGCTTCCAGTAGTACCATTGAATATCCATCTTGTCTGTTTTTTCGAGAGCCTCAACCCACTTTAATACAGATGACCAGTCGCGCGCTCTAAGACTAACGCGGATTTGCCACTCTAATACTTCTCGACTGTTGTACTCAGGAGGAAGTGACGCCAGCAGGTTAGATGCATCCTGATCAAACTGGCGTGCTAAACCCAAGTATATTTTTCTTTCTAACTCCGCAATTTCTTTCATGCTGAATTCAAAGCGGTCCTGGTGTTTTTTCCAATAACTTAATGCAACATCAGGGCGTCGTCTTACTCGTCTTTTTAGCCCGTGAAGCACTGCGTCTTTCATATAAGGATTAGCGGAAGGGAAGCGCTTGGTACTACTGACAATAGAAGGGCTTTTATGTGCCCATATCATCATGTTAGCAGCCTTTCTCTGGTCGCCCTTGAGAAAGTTGGCTGAATAACTAGCCAGTGAAGTATGACCTTTTGTTAAAGCAAGCTGAACGCGCTCATAAGCAAAGTCGGGCTCAAAATAGGCTGACTTTAACCAGATTTTGAATAGTGGTGTACATGCTTTTGGCGCTGAACCGCTGGTAATCCATGCGTCTGCAGTGCTTGCCAGTGCTTTGTCTTTCTCTCCTGAGCGATAAAGTGCTCTCAGGTAGTAGCAGTTAAGTGTGGATGACCTGAGTTTGTCATCATAATTTGCAAGGAATGTATCCCACTCACCTCTGCCAGGTAAACTTAATAACCATTCTTGTTGAAGTCTATGGCTTATGGACTGGTTTGGGTAATGCTCTAAAAATGCTTTAACTGCCTGAGTATCTTTATATTTACCATAGCGGATATGTTCATATTCTAGGTAAGGGGTGAGAATGTAATTCGAGAGAGACTTACTAAGCAGGTTAAACTGTTTTATTTTTCCTGCACTTAGGGCATCAAGTGCAGCAAGGTAGTTTTGTTGAGCCGTATTAAGTTTAGCAACCAGTTGAATAGGTATAAGAAGGATAATAAGCGTAACTAGAGCGCGGAGTTTTATCATTGTATTTCCGTTATGGTTTTCGTGCCCCGACGAATGTGAGAAATACTGTTAACGCATATTCGGGTTAAATCTATCCGTGTGGACCTCAGGTTACAACGGTTACTTTGAACAAAACAAGCGCCTTTTAGAAAATTTGGAGTCATTTAGTGTAACAATAGTTCAATAGGTGTGAGTTTGCTTGGCTAGTTCGTAAAAAATATCACTCTACTGCCTATCCAACCATCCCTTAACATCACTAATATGTCGTCTGCTCACTGCAACTTCACCTGCCTGATTTTTTAAACGAATAACATAATGCCCTGCGCTATCTCTTACCAACGCTTCTATAAAATCGGTATTCACTAATGAGTTTCTGTGAATGCGAAGGAAACGTGGTGCATAGTCTGATTCAAGCTCTTTTAGGGTGTTATCTATCACTGTTTCACCGTTCAGGTGGTGAACGGTTACGTATTTTTGGTCAGCCATAAAATAGTGGATATGGGTAATATCTATAAGCTCACTGCCTTTCCATGTTTTAGCGACTAAATAAGGTGAAGATGCTTCTGATTTCTGGTTTTCGTTTAGCTGAACCTTATTTAATTTTCCTGCCTGTTGCAGCGCTTTTTCAAGGGCTTCTTTCCTGACGGGTTTAAGAAGGTAGTCTATAGCCTGAACTTTAAAGGCAGAAATGGCATATTCGTCATAGGCAGTACAAAAAATAATAGCGGGTGGTGTTTCTAAGTTGGCAATTTGCTGGGCTGCTGCCATTCCATCCATTCCGGGCATTCGAATGTCCAGTAGAACAATATCAGGTTCTGTTTTACGTATTTCTGCCAGCGCTTGCTCTCCGTTTTCTGCTTCGCTACATACTTGATAACCCTCTAACGCTTCAATAAGACGTATCAGGCGCTCTCTTGCAAGTTGTTCATCATCAACCACTAAAACATGTATGGACTCGTTCATTTAGTCATTCCTTTATGGTCTTGCTCTTTTTATTGAACGGGAAACCTAAGTGTAACTGTAAACTGGCCATCAATTTGGCTGGTTTTCATCACTGCTTGTTGTTTAAATATTGCTTCAAAACGGCTACGTATATTATCTAAGGCTATTTTATTTCCTTGTTGGTGAGAGCCCGATGTGGTTTCATCAAAAGGGTTGCTGATCAGAATATAGACAGTATTCTTTTTCCGGTAGCTTTCAATGGTAATAACACCGCCTTCGGTTCTTGGTTGAATGCCGTGATAAATTGCATTTTCAACTAAAGGTTGAAGGCTAAGAGGAGGGATTAATACGCTTCCGTCATAGCTTGATAGTTTCCACTCCACAGCCATTCTTCCACTTAGTCTAAGTCCTTCTATATGAAGGTATCGTTTACAAAGTTCCAGCTCATCTTTTAATGGGATAAGCATCTTTTTATTGTTGAGAGTGGCTCTAAATAACTCGGAAAGATCAAGAACGGCTTCTTCAGCACTCTCTGGGTTAGTTGCGATGAGGCTGGCAATGGTATTCATGCTATTGAATAGAAAATGAGGTCGAATTCTTGCCTGAAGTGCTTCTAGTCTAGCGCGTAGTTCTGCCTGCTTTTGTTGTCGCCACTGGTGTTGAAGATAAAAGTAGCGCAGTGTAATACCTCCGATAATGGCGCTAATAACCAGATTACGAAAAATAAAACGAGTGTCTATTTCTGTGCCACTTTGAGGGCGTAGAAAGTGATCTGCCACTAAGCTGTAGAGTAGCGTAATACATAGGATAATAACAAAACTGAGGGTTGCAGCCAGGTTGGTTGAAAGCTTTGCCAGTTGAGGTCGAGAAATACAGAGAATTGCTGCACTGGTCAGTACAGACCAATGGCCAAAAAGAGATATTAGCCCTAAATAACTCCATTCAAGCAGCTCTTTGCTAGGGTGAGCTAAGGCAAAGAGTAGGGCGACCAATTCGGTAACAATCAGCAGAATAAAAACAGACTGTACTTTACATAAGTCGGGTAAGAAGAAGTCAGTTTCTTGATTTTCAAGGGCGTTAAATTCAGAGTTTTTCATTAAGCCGTTTTTTTATTATCCATTTCTAATTTTTTGTTTCAGGTTCTCGATTGCAGGGTCGAGGTGCTATACTGCGGCCATTCAAAGTTTAGCACAACTCGCCTGGCATGCAGGTGATCTGGAGAGAGTACACATGAGTAACGAAAATCAGACAACAGAAAAACCTTGGGGTGGACGTTTTACTGAGCCTACAGACGCATTTGTGGAGCGTTTTACTGCCTCTGTAGATTTTGATCAGCGATTATATTACCACGACATTCAAGGTTCTATTGCTCATGCCACCATGTTAGCCAAAGTGGGTGTGTTAACAGATGAAGAGCGAGATACGATTCTTCAGGGTCTTAAAGAGGTTCAGGAAGATATCGAGCAAGGACGTTTTGAGTGGTCAGTGACACTTGAAGATGTTCATATGAACATAGAAGCCCGTTTAACCGATAAAATCGGAATTACTGGTAAAAAACTACATACAGGTCGTTCACGTAATGATCAGGTTGCTACTGATATTCGCTTATATCTGAGAGATGAAATTGATATCATTTCAGCAGAAATTACTCGCTTACAACAGGGTATGGCCGATTTGGCGGGTCGTGAAACTGAAACTATTATGCCAGGTTTTACGCACCTTCAGACAGCACAACCTGTAACGTTTGGACACCATATAATGGCATGGTTTGAAATGCTGAGCCGTGACTTTGAACGTCTTGCTGATTGCCGTAAGCGTGTAAATATAATGCCATTGGGTGCTGCTGCGTTAGCTGGAACTACTTACCCTATTGACCGTAACCTAACGGCTGAATTACTGGGTTTTGAGCGTCCAAGTTATAACTCATTAGACTCAGTGAGTGATCGTGACTTTGCTATTGAGTTTTGTGCCTGTGCCAGCTTGATCATGTCTCACCTTTCTCGTAGCTCTGAAGAGTTGATTTTATGGGCTTCCGCCCAGTTTAACTTTATCGATTTACCAGATCGCTTCTGCACCGGTTCATCAATTATGCCGCAGAAGAAAAATCCTGATGTACCGGAATTGGTACGTGGTAAGAGTGGCCGTGTTACAGGGCACTTGGTTTCATTATTAATGCTGATGAAGTCACAGCCTTTGGCTTACAACAAAGATAACCAGGAAGACAAAGAGCCTCTATTTGATGTGATAGATACATTAAAAGGTTGTTTAAAAGCCTACGCAGATATGATTCCTGCTATTCAGGTTAAAGCTGAAAGCATGAAAGAAGCGGCACGCAGAGGCTTTTCTACAGCAACAGACTTGGCTGATTATTTGGTAGTTAAAGGTGTACCATTCCGTGATGCCCATGAGATTGTTGGTAAAGCGGTTGGTTATGGTGTGGCAAATGAAAAAGACCTGTCAGAAATGAGTCTGGAAGAGTTAACTCAATTCTCAGATATCATTACTGAGGATGTGTTTGATGTGCTAACGCTGGAAGGTTCAGTGAATGCGCGTGATCATATTGGTGGTACAGCGCCGACACAGGTTAAAGCCGCAGTTAGGGCTGCAAAAGAGATGCTAGGCAATCGGTAGTATCTTATCAGGCTATTCCGAGGGGGCTCGCTCCCCTTGTGAATACTATGCTGTGAAGTGCCTGGTTAGTTCTTCACATGACAAGTGGTAGGTTGACAACAATGCTGCCCATCGACGTTCAACGCTAATTGTATCTTGACTCATTAGGTTTGAATCTGAGTGTTTGCTAGTTTCTTTTTCTAGCGTGTGGAGTTGAGTGTATAACGCTGTTAGTCCTACACTCCCGGCAGATCCCTTCAAACGATGGGCTAAGCTATTCATTTTTGATAAATCTCGACTTTGAAAGGCTTGATCAAGCAACCCCATTGTTTGTTGACTGCTAGATAAAAAAAGCTGTACTAAATCTTTAATCCGCTGCTCACCCAGCACCACACAGTCTTCTTGTAATACACGTTTATCTAGAAGTAATTTATCTTCAGTAATGAGTGTCGCGTCATCTACTCTCAAGCCGCATGATTGCCCCGTGCTGTTCATTACTTTTTCAGGCAGAGCATTTGCGAGTGCGCGGTAGAGTATTTCAGCTTTTAATGGTTTGGCGATAAATGCATTCATACCTGCTTCTAGGTAACATTTTACTTCATCCTGAAACACGCTGGCAGATAGTGCAATAACCGGAGTATTCTCCCATTGGGAGCTTAAACTTCTAAGGTACTTTGTAACGGTTATGCCATCAGTATCTGGCAGGTTAATATCCATCAGGACTAAATCAGGGATTTGTTGTTGAGCGTATTCATTTGCTTCTTTACCTGTGCTCACTATGGTCACTCTATGTTTGTGTGCGTCCAGAAAGCCTTCTATAACCAGTTGATTAACTGGGTTATCTTCAACTAATAGTATGTTCAATGGCACTAGAACAGGTATTTGCTCTGAGGTTGTTTGAGTCGTTTCAGGTTTTCCATGATCTAATGGTAAATTAAACCAAAAACAACTGCCCTTTTCAGGCTTACTTTGCACGCCAATTTTTCCATTCATTGCATAGACCAAGCGTTGACAGATGGCTAAGCCTAGACCTGTACCACCAAACCGACGAGAGATGGTTTCATCGGCCTGAGTAAAGGCTTCAAATAAGAGGGATTGTTTTTCTGTATCAATACCAATGCCGGTATCTAGTATTTCAAAATGGATACTGGGCTGTTCATTATGATTTTCGCCAGCGGCCAAACAGGAGAGTGTTACAGTGATTGAACCCTGCTCTGTGAACTTGATGGAGTTACTGATCAAATTTAGAAGAATTTGACGTATTTTACCAACATCGCTCTTATACCAGTTATGCAAATCAGCGTTGATGGAGGTCTCCAGCTGTAGGTGTTTCTCTCTGGCTCTAGGCTGCATTAATGAAACAATGGAATCAATCATCGCAACAAGGTCGAAGTCGGCGATTTCTAACTGCACTTCACCTGCCTCAATTTTTGAGTAATCCAAAACGTCGTTGATAATATCCATCAGCAATTCGCCAGAACTGTTGATGGCTTTTAGCAGACGCTGATTTTGTTCATCAACAGGCCTATGTAGCAGCAGTTCGCTCGCACCAAGAATGCCATTCATAGGGGTACGTATTTCGTGACTCATGGTTGCCAAAAAGGTCGATTTGGCTCGGCTAGCATGCTCAGCATCTTCACGAGCCTGAGCATGCAGCTGAATTTCTTTATTCAGTTGTTGATTAACTGCAACGAGCTGCTCCGTTCGCTCATCAACTTGTCGTTCTAAGTTATCCTTATGCTGTTGAAGTTCTTTGGTGGTGTTGCGTAAATTATTATCTAAGCTCTCACGCTCAGATGCATTTTTGAGGAATACCACAATGGCTTCGCCCATACTTGCTATTTGCCCTCTGCCAAGTACCTTAACAGGCACATTGATATCTCCCTTAGATAGCTTTTGCATCATATTTACATAACTATTGAGAGGGTAAATCACACCTTTAATAACAAGAAACCACATCACAATACCAAAGCCAAATAATGCGATAAGGCTAATGGCGATGAGTGTTTTTTCGGCATAGGCAATGGTGTTGTCCACCTGGAGCATGGCTTTAGAAATCATGGTATTAGTATCGCTAACGAGTACCTCTATAACTTGATTTAGTCTGTTTGAAATTTGCGAATTTTCAGTGCTCAACTGGCCGATTTTGCTTTGCCTATCAATGATTTGTAACTTGCTTTCAAAAAGGGTGCTTCCATTATTTAGTTGCTCAGTCAGAACACCTAAACGGTCTCTCCTTTGAGGGTCTTCAACTGAATTAATTCGACGCTTAATTATTTTAAGGTTCTGCGCATAACTTTGTTGTATCTCTGATATTTTTACTATGGACTCTTCTTCAAGCACTTGAATGATCAGGTTATCAAGTAGCAAGCTACGAAGTCGGAGTTCAAACATTCGATCCATTTTGTTTAGATCAACCTCAATAAGATGGTCTAATACAGGGAGTGAACGTGACGCGGGTTGAGGTCCTTCTAGTAAGTCATAAAGGTGTACCATTTTTACGGTCGCATTGGTCACTGCATTATCGACTTGTGAACGGGCCTCATCAGCCATACTCAATGACGTGACCTGAAAACGGTGAGCGAACTTCGTAAGCTGGGTTTGAGCTTCAATTTGCTCACCAACAAGCTGCAATTGCGCATTAAGATTGGCAATAAGTTTATAAATTAGAGGTGATAACGAGGCCATAGTATCTTGGCGGCTATTGTACTGACTGAATTCTGCTAGTAGACGTTGAAGGCGCTTACTCTGCTCATTAATCGTATTACGCTGATATTCCCACTGCTGTTGAGAGCGAACAGAGGGAAGGCTTCGGGATGATAGCAATAGCTGAGTACTTGTTTCAGTCAGATGGCGAACCTGATTCATGGTAGGCCAGGCATGTTTGATAACCTGTCGCTCGGTATTGGCTATTTCTGAAAACCCATACCAACCAATAGCAGCTGCCGTTAGTGACAGGCCAGCCATTACGGCGAAGGCGATTAGTAGTCGGGCGCCAATGCCTTGCCATTTATCCATTCCTACTCCCAAAAATAACCTTTAGATTTTACAATGGGAACAATTACTTCCTTGTTAGCATGGAACCACTCTTCAAACCTCTTAACAGTCTGAATACGCTTTACACCGTTAAGGGTTTCATTAATTGGAATAGGAGGCGACACCATATTTTGGATGCCCCACATTTCATGGCCTGTCATCATGGCGTTTCCCAGCAACGTAGGGAATGATTTTTGAGATCTAAGTGCTTTAATTATCTTATCAGGGTCAAAAGATTCGGCAAGCTGCGCACCAAATGCCCAAACCCTAAGCATGATTACATGATCCCAGTCGATGCCTGTGATGTCACGGTTTACATCTTCTGTAGCCCCCTTCCCGTATTTACCTACCCACTTATTGTAAAAATCATGCTGTATAGAAGGCGTTCCCCAAAAGGGATCGTTAAAAAGAGGAAAACTATCCACAATACCTTCATGAAACCACTCTGGCACTTTCTTCAAGTTTGACTCGACATCCATATAATTACCTGAAATTTCACCTCGGTAGCCTTGAATATAAAGCTGTTCAAGAATTAAAGGAACAAAGTCAGGCCAGGTTAGGTTTAAGCTAACCACATCGGGTTTACTCGCTATAATGTCTTTGACCTGTGATGTGAAGTCGGTGGTATTGATAGTAAAGTGTTTGTCGAATACCACATCCCACCCTTCGGCAGTGGCTGCCCCTACCTCCCACGCCTGCGAGCTTCGGGCTATAGGGTCATTCTGAGACATGACGGCCCACCTGCTTAAGGTAGGGTTTTTATTTTTGTGATACCAAGGCCTCAACATATCTATTCTAGGACTAACATCTCCTCCAGCCAACAGGTATGGACGATTGGGTTTTATATCTGTTGCAATCAGACTGGCATAAATAACCTTTTTAATAGTCAGGTAAGGGTGGGTCGCGTCTGCACTAGCGCCGCCAATCGCGCTGATAAATTTAACATTATGTTTTTCAACGAGTTCTTTGGCGCCTCTTAATGCGATGTCAGAATCAGACTCGTCATCGTAACTAACCATATTTAAGGGGTACCTCACATTACCAACAAGAAGGCCCCCACTAGCATTAACTTCATCAATGAATAGCTTATTTCCGGTAAGCCCCGGTTTACCCCAAGCAGCAGCAGGGCCGGACAGTGAGGCTAGAAAGCCCACATTAATCGTTGGCCCTACAGTCTCCTTTTTGTTTGCCTGATATTTTTCTTTGTAGTATGCATCACTCTCCCAATCCCAGTTAGATATAGCGTAAAACTCCGGCTGCTGCTTAAATTCAGTGAGCGCTTTTTCATAGGCGTTTAGTAAATCAGTAATATCTCGATACTGATTACTTTTATAGCGTGATTTTTTTGAGAATATATTAAAAATAGGTTTAAAAAATGCCACAAAGTCATAGTGGGTAATATTTTTAAGCCCCAGCTCATGTGCCGTATATTGAGCGGAGAGTTTTTCGCTGGGAAAAGCGCTAACCCTGTTTAGATTTAACATCTTAAGGCCGATCTTAATATCTTTTACAGGCGTTAGCTGCGGATTATATTTGTCCTGAGGGTGATTTGCCCACGGAAATAATTCCCAAAGTCTATCATCGTATGGTTGGCCCCGAATAATGCCTAGTATAAAGTTATTTTCTTTCGCGTAAGAGAGGCTTGTTGCACTGTATTCGGCTTTAGTCTGGTGGTTTGTCATCAGTACGTATTCTGCATTTCGTGTAAACACTGCAGAATAATAAGCGTATTGCTCAAGTTTGGCTGTTTTTGATAATGATATAGCTATATCGGCCTGACCTTTTTCAAGCATTAATAAGCTTCGAGCCAAAGGGTGAAGCTCGATTTTGTATTTAATATCTAATTTGTTAAATATGTGTTTAATGATTTCTGCGTCGATGCCGGTTACTTTGCCATCTTTAATGAACAAATAGGGCGGAGAGGGCTCACCAACGATTGTTAGTTCACCTGCAAAGGCTATGCTACAACTGAAGAATAACAACAGAGCTGCAACTGCTACTCGACAGCTTTCTTTCATTTATTCATTATCCTTTTAAGGCGCTATGAGATTTTCGCTAGGATAAGTATAGTCAATTGAATTTAAATTGATTAACTTTGATTGTTGTTGTGTCTGTTTATACCAATGTTAAAAGGGAGGTCATGCTTTGCCTGCGAAAGTGGAACACAATACGACGTTAACGTCACTTATTGCGGTAATGGCCGTTCATTGGTGGTGTGTTTTTCCCGTGTATGCTGATTCGGCACAGGAGATTATCGTTGAATCAAATTCAGTTGAGATAATGAGCTATCAATGGCTTCAAAAGACAAAAAAAATATGGCGGCTTTGTAGTTGTTACCCTCACCTTAAAGATGCCTACTGGTTAAGTGTGAATTACGGTATGGCCTCTCAGGCTAATGCGATGAATGCCGCATTAAAAGTGATGGATGCTGGTGGGTACGATGAAATTGAACGACAGCGGATGCAAATTCAAGCCTGCCTTAACTGGGGTGCTGATGCCATTATTTTAGGTGCAGTTAGCTTTAATGGTCTGTCTGAAATGATTGAGAGTGTATCTAGGGCCGTACCAGTAGTTGCTACGGTTAATGATGTTAATGATCAGGGTATTTCAGCCAAAACGGGTGTTAACTGGTATCAAATGGGCTACAAGACTGGCACCTTTCTGGCCAAACGCCATCCCACGGGAACTGCAACCCAAAAAATCGCTTTGCTTCTTGGCTCGGAAACTGCCGGTTGGTCACAAATAACACAACAAGGCTTTTTGGAAGCTATTCGCAATACAGCACTGGAAGTGAGTATTGCCAAATGGGGAGATACAGGTCGTGATAAGCAACTCACTTTAGTTGAAGATGTATTAGAAGAAGCTCCCGATATTAATTATATTGTTGGTTCTGCCGTGGCGGCTGAAGTGGCCGTTAGCGAACTTCGTTTACGTAATTTGAACGATAATATCCAAATTATTTCACTCTATTTTTCACCGGGTGTTTATCGTGGAATAAAAAGAAATCGTATTTTGGCTGCACCAACAGATTCGCCTATACTTCAAGGCCGTTTATCAGTTGATCAAGCACTTCGAATTTTAGAAAAAAAGCCTTACCTGAAAGAAATTGGGCCTAAAATCATTATGCTTCATTCAGGCAATATTGAGACTTTTGACAGTCAACACTCCTTAACACCGCCAATGTTTCAACCTGTTTACCAGCTAGACCCTCAAGTAGTAGAGGGAAAACTGCAGATCCCTTAATGAAGCTCTCCACAAAAGAGGTAGCCTTCACCATGAACGGTTTTGATAAGCTCTGGTTTCTTGGGATCATTTTCCAGTTTACTGCGTAAGCGCCTTACCAGTACGTCAATAGTCCGGTCATTAGGATCCCAAATTCGGTGGGTAATTAGATTTAAAAGACGGTCACGGCTCATAACCTGGCCTGCATGCTTAATAAAAGCCGTGAGCATTTCATACTCTGCCCGAGTCAGGTCAATGGGCTGACCATTTTTACTTAAATGCCGTCGTGCTGAGTTAAATGTGCAGTCTTCAAAATGAAATATTTTCTGTGTTTCGTTAGTACCATTGGCTTGTTTTCCTTGGGCTATGCGCCATAACAAATTTTTAGCCCGAGCCAACAGTTCTCTCAGTTCAAAGGGTTTGGTGATGTAGTCATCTGCCCCCATTTCTAAACCAACTATACGGTCTATGGTGTCGGTGCGGCCGGTTACTAACATGATGCCTACATCTGATTGGCTGCGTAATTCCCGCGTCAGTGATAGTCCATCTTCACCGGGCAAATTAATATCAAGTAGTATCAAATCTACACTTTCAGCGGCAAAAATAGCTCTCATGCCATTACCGTCTTCGGCTTCGCTGACTTGATAACCCGCATTCTCGAAATAACCCGTAAGTTTGCTACGGGTTACAGGGTCATCTTCAACCACAAGTACATGGTAAGCCATGCATCGATACTCCAAGAATTAATTTAATTTCTGATTATATAGCGTATGCCCCGAAATAACCTCAGACCCTGATACAGGTCACTGTTCATATCTTTTAACAATTTTTCACAGCCTGTTTATTTTTCAGCGCAACGCCATTCATGTTCAGTCTATACCATAAGTAGTAGAAATGAATATAAAGGCTGGCTACGGCCACCAGCCCCAGGAGTTAAATATGATGATGAAACAAACAAATTCAGACGATAAAAACAAAATAAAAGGCGATGAGCTCAAAGCACTAGGCTTTATTGTTTTCGTTTTATTTCCAATGCTAAGTATTTTTAGCGTTGGCGCTTATGGTTTCAGCATCTGGATGATTCAGTCTTTTGCCGGTGTTGTAGGTCACTAATCCTGCAATTTTACTAGGACACAACTTAAGATAAAACACGAGGATGAGTTTATGAGTTGGCTTATGAATCTCTGGAAGACACTAAATAAACCGGCACAATATTTAACATTGGGCACCGTGAGTATTAGTGCTTTTCTGATGGGGGTAATTTTCTGGGGGGGCTTTAACACTGCGCTGGAAGCCACTAATACAGAAGAGTTTTGTATTAGCTGCCACAGTATGGAAAGTAAACCGTATCAGGAATTACAAAAAACCGTTCACTGGTCTAACCATTCGGGCGTTCGTGCCACGTGTCCCGACTGTCATGTTCCGCACAACTGGAGTCGCAAGGTAGCCCGTAAAATTGAAGCCTCTAGCGATGTTTGGGGCTGGTTGTTCCAAACAGTAAATACATCAGAAAAATTTGAAGATAAACGTCTGGAAATGGCAACCCGTGAGTGGGCGCGTTTTGAGCGTGATGACTCTTTAGCCTGCAAAGGTTGCCATGACTATAAGTCAATGGACTGGAACAGCATGTCTAAACTGGCCCAAAAGCAAATGAAGCGTGCGGCCGAAAACGATCAAAGCTGTGTTGATTGTCATAAAGGCATCGCGCATACCCTGCCTGATATGGGGACCGCCCGTGCACCTCAATTAATCGCTGAAGTAGGTACTGGCCCAAGTAAGTTTAATAGTGAGCAATATTACTACAGTTCGTTAACCAAACCGCTCTACCTAAATGATACTACAGACGTTGAAGCAGGCACCTTAAACATTGCGACAAAAATTAAGGTATTAGAGAGCAAAGGCTCAAGGATAAAAATCGCCATTACTGGCTGGCGTAAACTCATTGGTGCAGGCCGAGTTATCTATTTTGATTTCGGTATCAACATGTTGTCTGCGCAACTTGAAAAATACGCAGCTAAAGAAAAGGGCGTAATCAATGGCTTTGAAGAGAAAGAAGATGATATGACAGGCTTAAACTGGCAGCGTGTTGAAGTACAAGTATGGACTGATGCCGATTACCTAATTGCTGAACAGCAGCCATTATGGGATTACGCCAGGGATACCTTCCGAAGTAGCTGTAGTGTCTGTCACTCTCAGCCTGAAGAATCCCATTTTGATGCCAATACATGGCCGGGGATGTTTCAGGGCATGATCGCGTTCGTCAACATGGATCAAGATACCCAGGCGCTGGTGCAAAAATACCTACAGCAACATTCATCCACTTTTGTTAAACAAGAACACTAATCGGGAGTTCAGCATAATGAATAGAAGAGACTTCTTAAAAGGTTTGCTATCAACATCTTATGTTGTGATTAGTGGCGCTTCAGTACTGGCACCGTTAAATGCATTGGCTCAGGTCGGCGCAAAAAAACAGGACGGCTGGTTAACAACAGGATCGCACTTTGGTGCCTTTAAGATTAAGCGTAAAAACGGTGTAATTGACCAGGTTAAACCCTTTGATTCTGACAAGTACCCTACTGATATGATAAACGGAATCCGCGGTTTAGTTTATAACCCGTCGCGGGTACGTTACCCCATGGTCAGACTCGATTTTTTACTTAATGGTCATAAAAGTGATACCTCTCAGCGCGGTGATTTTCGATTTGTCCGTGTCACGTGGGATAAGGCCTTGGGTTTATTTAAAGACTCCCTAGACCAGATTCAGACCCAATATGGTCCATCAGCTCTTCACGCAGGCCAAACCGGCTGGCGTGCTACAGGACAATTACACTCAAGTACCAGCCATATGCAGCGTGCAGTTAATATGCATGGTAATTATGTGAAAAAAATTGGCGACTACTCTACCGGAGCGGGCCAAACCATACTGCCCTACGTGCTCGGCTCAACAGAAGTGTATGCTCAGGGAACTTCGTGGCCATTAATTCTCGATAATTCGGATACCATTATTTTGTGGGCCAATGACCCCTACAAAAATTTGCAGGTTGGCTGGAATGCCGAGACTCACGAATCTTACGAATACCTTGCACAGCTAAAACAAAAAGTTAAAGCGGGAAAAATTCGAGTCATTAGTATTGACCCTGTCGCAACCAAAACCCAAAACTATCTGGGTTGTGAAAACGTTTATGTTAATCCGCAAACCGATGTGCCATTGATGCTGGGCATTGCCCATGAACTTTATACCAATAAGCTGTATAGCAAAGAATTTGTTGAAGGTTATAGCTTAGGTTTTGAGCAATTTGTTCCTTATTTAACTGGTAAAACTGATGGCGTAGAAAAAACAGCCAAATGGGCTGCAGCTATTACCGGTGTAGACGCTGATGTTATTAAATCGCTTGCTAAAATAATGGCTGGAGGTCGCACTCAAATGCTGATGGGCTGGTGCATTCAGCGTCAGCAACATGGTGAACAGCCTTATTGGATGGCGGCGGTGTTAGCCACTATGCTTGGTCAGATAGGCTTGCCGGGGGGGGGGGTCAGCTATGGCCATCACTATTCAAGCATTGGTGTACCATCATCTGGAGCGGCTGCCCCTGGCGGCTTTCCGCGTAATCTCGATGAAGGCAAAAAGCCCTTGTTCGATAATGATGATTTTAAAGGTGCCAGTAAGGTCATTCCTGTGGCGCGCTGGGTAGATGCGATTTTAGAGCCGGGTAAAACCATTGAAGCTAATGGTTCAAAAGTAACATACCCTGATATAAAGATGATGGTTATTTCGGGCAATAACCCATGGAACCACCATCAAGACCGAAACCGCATGAAACAGGCGTTTCAGAAATTAGAGTGTGTGGTCACCGTTGATATTAACTGGACAGCAACATGTCGTTTTTCTGATATTGTCTTGCCAGCCTGTACCACCTTAGAGCGTAACGATATCGACGTTTATGGTAGTTATTCAAATCGTGGATTATTGGCGATGCAAAAAATGGTTGAGCCATTATTTAATAGCTTGTCAGACTTTGAGATTTTCTCTCGGTTTGCTGCTCTACTAGGGCGAGAAAAAGAATATACCCGAGGTATGACGGAGTTTGATTGGCTTAAAAAGCTCTATGGTGGTTGTAAGTTAGCCAATGATGGCAAGTTTGCTATGCCTGAATTTGAACAATTCTGGAGCGATGGCTATGTTCATTTTGGAGAAGGTAAGCCCTGGACACGTCACGCCGATTTTAGAGAAGACCCGGAAATTAATCCTTTAGGTACGCCATCTGGCCTGATTGAAATCTTTAGCCGAAAAATTGACCGTTATAACTATGATGACTGTAAGGGGCATCCAACATGGATGGAAAAATCAGAACGCAGCCATGGTGGCCCTGGCTCTGATAAATACCCTGTTTGGATGCAGTCATGCCACCCTGACAAGCGCTTACACTCACAAATGTGTGAATCACAAGCGTATCGTGAAAGCTATACAGTTAAAGGGCGTGAACCGGTATATATTAGCCCTATTGATGCCAAGGCGCGTGGTATAAAAGATGGCGATATCGTACGGGTCTTTAATGACCGCGGTCAGCTACTCGCTGGTGCGGTAGTATCCAATAATTTTCCACGGGGGGTTATTCGAATAGAAGAAGGGGCTTGGTATGGCCCGGTTGGTGATGACGGTAGCGTTGAGGGTGGCGCTAAAATTGGCGCAATATGCAGCTATGGCGACCCCAATACGCTAACACAGGACATTGGCAGCTCAAAACTGGCTCAAGCCTGCTCAGCCTATACTTGCTCAGTTAACTTTGAAAAATTCCATGGTAAAGTGCCTAATGTTAGTTCGTTCAATGGTCCAATTGAGGTGAAGCAATGAGTGAAACTGACAAAAATGGTGACGAAATTAATAATGATGAAATGAATTGTGCCAGAAATCGAGTATATCAACTGCTGTCCTCTCTATTTGCCAGGGAAATAGACCAGGCTCTGGTTAGTGAATTCAGCAGCAAACAGGCACAAGACTTTTGGCACCAACTGGCAACCCAGCCAGAGTTTATCGAGCCTGTTAACTTAATTATGGAGGTTATTGCAGGCTTAACAACGAATGATGACTTACTGGAGCTAGCGGCCGACTTCTGCGGTTTGTTTCTAGTCGGCACAAAGCACAGTGCCTCACCTTATGCCAGTTTGTATATGGGTAATAAAGACGCAACGCTGTTTGGTCCACAACATCAGAAAATGGTGAGCTTCTTAGAAGAAAATAAATTGCAGTTACAAAGTGACTTTGCCGAACCAGCCGACCATGTTGCCGTAATACTCGCTTATGCCGGTCACTTAGTGATTAATGCCAGCGATAAAAATCAACTGAGCTATCTGCAAAACTATTTAGCCAGTTGGCTCGGTAATTTTGTTGCCCAGGTTGAGAGCGTGGATCAAGGTCGTTTTTATAGTGCACTGGCTCGATTAACGCTGGCATGGGTTAATTTGGAAATCGAGTGGCTGGATTCACCCTCTTTTTAAGCTACCATCTCATCAAAAGGCTTCGGTCTGGCGATGCCAAAACCTTGTCCAAAGTGAATGCCCATTCGCCTGATATCTCCGAGTGCGCTTTGGTCTTCTACATTACCTGCAATGGTCTGTTTGCCCGTTAAACTGGCTATTTTTTGGATGCTTTCTACGATGACCTGTTTTATAGGGTCGTCATGCATTGATTTAATCAGTTCACCATCGATTTTGATGTAATTAACTTCAATGGAGGCAAGGTATTGGTAACCCATTGTGGTTTTGCCTACCTTGTCTATGGCGGTTTGGCAACCAATCTCTTTTATATTTAAAGCAAATTCTTTAGCTTTCTCAAAGTGTTCTATTACATATTGTTCATCAAGTTCAAAGCAGAGTGTTTCGCTTTCCAGTCCGAATTGTTTGAGTTGTCGTTGTATGAATTTTGGTAGCTCGGGGTCTAACATGCTTTCAACTGAAAGGTTGATAGAGCAAAGCTTACGACGATGTTCAAGCTCCATATGTTGTGCTAGCCATTGCATGACTTTATAAATAACCGCTTGATCAAACTCTCTGATGATATCGAATCGCTGAGCAATCGGGATAAACTGGGGCGGCATGCATATATTACCTTCAGTATCTTGAATGCGAGCTAGTACTTCAAAGTAATCACCCCATACAGCGCTATTCACAGGGCGAATTTGTTGGTAGCTTAACTGTAAGCTTTCCCCGCCGCGAATAGCCTTTTGTATCATCTTAATTTGTTGCTTTGACTGCTTTATTTCAGTTCTGCGTTCTTCTTTGTGAATGTTATAGCTATGCACCCTGTTCCGGCCTGCCGCTTTGGCTGCGTAGCAGGTGTTGTCAGCAATTTTAATAAGCTGTTCTGTGTTTTTGCTATCGCAGGTAATGGGAACAAGGCCAATGCTTATACCAATCTTAAAAGTTTGATCTTCATATTCAAAGCTGTGCGAGGCAATGGCATCTCGAATATTATCAGCTACACGATAGGCTTCTGGTGTTGAACAGTTTTCTAAAATAGCGGCAAATTCATCTCCGCCTATGCGGGCAAAGGCATCTCTCTGACGTATTTTCTCATTAATAATTCGACTGACCTGGCGAAGAATTTCATCGCCTGCGCTGTGCCCACAGCGGTCATTAACCTCTTTAAACTGATCAAGATCCATATAAAGCAGAGCGTGTACAGACTCTCTTTGTTGGGCATTATTCAAGCACCGTGTGAGTCTATTCTGGAACTCTCGACGGTTAAATATGCCTGTGAGAGGGTCGTGTTTTGCCAAGTAGTTCAGCTTTTCCTGAACCTTTACTCTTGAGGTGATATTGCGAGCAATATGAGCGGCACCCAAGCGTTCGCCTTTGCTATTACAGATTCGGCTGAAACGCATTTCATAAATGGGAATGTCTTCTTCGCGTTGTGCTAAAGGCATTTCTACGCAGAAATTATCTCGATCTAATGCTCTCTCCCATAAGCGTTGGTATATTCTTCGCTCGTTTGGGAATGCTTTGAGACTACCGGGTAGCGAGTCTCCCACATGGATTGGGAAGCCAAAAATAGCTTTAAATTGCTTTAGGTAAGCTTTATTAAAGGTGATAACTTTAAGATCGTTATCCAATGCTAATACAAGGTCTTCAGTGCCTTCTAATACACCAGTAAGGTAATTGCTTAATTGGTGTTGTTCAATCTTGGCATTTCGTATCTCTGTGATGTCTTGAATGGTTCCAGATAAATGAGTGACCTGACCATCTTGTTTGTGAGCTTTGCCTGATATTCTCACCCAAATAGATTTTTGGTCAGCATTTAACAAGGACGCTTCAATTGAAAACGGTTCGCCGGATAGAAGGCAGCGACGAAAAGCCACTCTTATGCGCTGTTGGGCATCGTGAAAATAATAGAGGATGTGTTCGGGGGTTATGTCTGCATTTTTTTCGATGGCAAAAATGGAATAGACGCCATCAGTCCAGTTAACTTGATTGCTTATAACGTCTAGCTGCCATCCTCCCATTTTCCCTAATAGCTCGAACTGTTCTGCTAGTGAGTCATTGCTAAATAATGCACTTTCGTCAATCGGAGTGGTAGGAGACCAAGGCGTAATAGGCTGTTGAAAAATTTCCTGATTCTCTCCTGTGATGTCTTTTAATGCGATCGTTCCAGGGAAGAAGTAACCGGTTTTATGGCGAAATGTGGCCGTCATGACTCTACCGTTTAGAATCATTTCGTGTTGTTGCATGGGTTTGGGGTAATCAAAGGTTGAGGCGGCCAGCATTTTAATATGCTCGCCCATAATATCTTGGCTTTTATAGCCGAACCAGCGTTCGGCACGGGAGCAGAGTTGTACAATATGATCGTCACTGTTCACAATGACAGAAGCTGTGTCACTGACTTCGTTAGCATCGTTAACTTCATTAGTGCCAGGTGGTGCATCGCTGCGTACTCGGCTAATCTCATATTTTTTAATTGTTTTCATGCTTGCTCGCCTAACCTTATCTAACTCTACTTTGTTTAACTCTGATCTTGTTTAAGTCATATCAAGTTGTTCAAAAGCATTACTCCACCATAAATTAAAGACGTAGCTTTGGGTGGTGTCATGCTGGATGTGCTTTTATCTGGTTGTTTTGTGAACAGTTTCTCAGATGGTTATAAAAAACGCGCAGAATTGCTTGGTTGGCATGTTTTAAGATAATCTGTAATTTAGTTAGCGATTGTTTTTATTCGATGCTATTTATACCAGATAAAGAAATAGAAATCATGAGCGCTTTGCTTATGGATGCTTTCTATTTATGGTACAAAATTACCGTTTATAAGATTGGGTTTAAAGGTCGATGGGTCTAAAGAAAGTTATTGAACCGGATTATAGAGAAGGCGTTGATCGTAAGCTGTTGAAGGTATTACGTGATCGGTTCTTATTAGTTAACCAGCGTCGATTGGATCGTACTCAAGAGGCATTACCCACCCGTCACCAAACAACTCTAGATCTATTGCCGTTGTTTTTTCAGGTTAATCACCCCTTATTACCGGGTTACTCTGCTCGCGACACCCCCAGAGGCGTGGCGAATTACGAACCTAATAAAACGCTTCTACAGTCTGCTCAGCGTTTTAGTCGAACGTTTAAGTATAAAACTGAAAAACGACGCCAGCCTGATATCCTTTCTCTTTTTATGATGGGAAGTGTAGGGACTATTGCCCAGTCTGAAAGTAGTGATATTGATATATGGCTTTGCCATCGACCTGGTTTGAATGAGACAGAAAAAAAATCATTGTTGCATAAGGCTGAATTGATAACTGAGTGGGCGGATAGTACAGGGCTGGAAGTTCATTTTTTTCTTATGGATGCCGATCATTTCAGGCATTACCAGCAAACCAGTGTCGATAAAGAAAGCAGTGGTTCTGCACAGCATTTTTTATTATTGGATGAGTTTTATCGCACCAGTGTGCTGCTTGCTGGATGTTATCCGCTTTGGTGGCTGATTCCTGTTTGTGATGAAAATGAATATGAAACCTTTGCTCAGCTACTTATCCAGAAGCGATTTATACGTGAATCAGATGTCATTGATTTTGGAGGCATTGCCCATATCCCTAAAGAAGAGTTTGTCGGTGCGGGAATGTGGCAGTTATATAAAGGGATCGATGCACCTTACAAATCGGTTCTTAAATTATTGCTATCAGAAGTTTATGCTCAGGAGCTACCAGAGAAGCTGAATCTTAGCCTTGAATATAAATTGGCAATTTACAACGATGAATTGGATGCCGATGACCTTGATCCTTATGTGATGATTTTTAAACGATTGGCGAATTATCTCACTGGACGAAGTGAATTAGAGCGCTTAGAGTTGATTCGACGAAGCTTTTATTTAAAGGTTGGTAAAAAACTCTCTGGAAGGTCAAGTTCAAAGCATTCTCCATTGCAACGTAAGTCATGGCAACGTAAAACCCTGACAAAGCTGGTTGATACTTGGGGGTGGCCTGAGAAGCGACTTAAGTTGCTGGATAATCGCCATCAGTGGCAAATACCTCAGGTTATGAAAGAACGCAAAGCGGTGGTTAGTGAGCTTACTCACAGCTATCGTTTTTTATCTCAGTTTGCCAGAACTCACCGTTTGAAATCCCATATTAATGCTGAAGATATGGCAATATTAGGCCGTAAACTCTATGCGGCTTTTCAGCGAAAGGCGGGAAAGGTTGAGTTAATTAATCCTGGGATAGCGCCATCACTCGTTGAGGAGAATTTAGCGTTTCACCATCAAAGTAGTCAGTCCTTAGGAGAGGATGCTAATGGTTGGGTGTTGTATCGTGATTTAGGTTCATCTAATGATGTGGCTTTTCATCCTATTTTAAAACGGTCTACCAGTATTATTGAACTGATTGCATGGTGTTATTTTAATGGCATTGCGAATCGAAGTACCCGCCTTAGTTTAGTGCCGGGTAATAGTTCTATGACGATGTTTGAATTACAGAGCATTATTTCGACCTTTGACCAGGTAGCGCAATACCCTCTGCCAGCAGTGCCTCATGAGCAATTCCGCCATAATGCTTACCCTCTTCATACTTTGTTGTTTGTTAATGTAGGGGTCGACCCCATGGCGGAGCATAGTGCCAAAGGAGTGCACAAACTGAGTGACCGTAATGACTCCCTAGGCTATAGCTCTCTAAGGGATAATCTGGTGACAACACTGGATCAGATTAGTATTAATAGCTGGCATGAGTTGTCGGTATATCGTTATGAGTTGGGCGACACGCTTATTCAGTGCTTAAAAAACTATTTGGCTAGTTTGGTTGAGGTGGGAGATAAACCGCTTCCAAAATTAGATGTTCGATGTTTTTGCCCTAATAGAGCCATGGCCATTGCTCGTCGTGTTGAGGATTTATTTGCTGATGTTGTTAAGGCGTTTTTTGGTGCTAAAGGAATTTGCCCTGTTCGCTATGTTATTGAGATGGATCGGCGCTTGTTTGTTATTCAGTTTTTTAATCAGCAGCCACGTTTTACAGGTTTTGATACCTTAGATGCGCTGTTAAATTGCCTTGAGCAGCCGCAGCTAACCTATACGCCCATTATTTTTGATCGTCATGCCTTGTTGGACCAGCCTAGGTTAAATCTAGTCTTTGAAAAATCCAAATCAGAAACCATTCAGGTTTTCTTTCATGTTCATGATATAGAAGCCGACCTTTTTATTGTTGATGAGTATGGGTCACTGTTTACTTACACCACACCGTTTCATACTCAACAGTCGTTATTGATCCCTCTTTATCGTTTTTTGAGCGCTATATTGGAGAGACGACAGATGCATCAGTCTGTGGATGGTGTTTGTCTTGACCTTAGCCTTGAATTTAGTGAGTTGAAACAAGGTAGAACCCCTCAGAAGTTTACCGTTAAGAAGATAAATCTAGAATCACAGGCAGTGGCTTTATTTGTTGATATTCAGGCTATTGCTAATCGTGATAGTCGAGGTGAACTAGAGTTTGATATTTATTGTGATGAACAAGAGTTTTCTGTATTGGAATATGGTGATCAACTGATTCCCGCAGTGGCGCATTACATTCATGCCAAACGTAAATCAGGAGGTGATTACCCATGCTATATCACTGACCTTGGACTCCCTCATGACTTGGATCAGCATGATTATCAAAGTGATCTGCAAACCGTTCAATATCTACATTATAAGCAGGCACTTGAAGCTTCACTTAATAGCGCGTTACGGCAATTGGTTCGTCGTGGAAAAAATTAATGATTTTTGTGAGTTTCAATGGGCTTACGGGTATACTGACCAAAATTTGATTAATGATGAATAAATTAAGGGTGAGTAATCATGTTAAAGCGCCTGAATGTTTTGACGCTTACTTTTGTGATGGCAATCGCTGCGGGACAGTTGGTGGGGTGTGGGCAAAAAGGCCCGCTGTACTTACCCATATCAGGGCCTGAACAGGATGAAACGCCCGTTGATAAGCCTACCGTAAAACCCGAAAAGGCGGAGCAAAAAGCTCCGGCTGGGCAAGCAATTACTAAGTAAATATACGTTTTTTGAGAAGATCATGGATTATTTTAATTACAAAGACGGGCAGTTATTTGCCGAAGATGTACCTGTTGAATCTATTGCCTCTGAGTTTGGAACCCCTTGTTATGTCTATTCAAGGGCTACGTTTGAGCGACACTACAATGCCTATGACAAGGCGCTAGGTAATCATCCTCATTTAGTGTGTTATGCGGTTAAGGCTAATTCTAATATTGCGGTTCTGAATGTGCTGGCAAAATTGGGTGCAGGTTTTGATATTGTTTCTATCGGAGAACTTGAACGAGTTATTGCAGCAGGCGGAGATCCAACTAAATGTGTGTTCTCAGGCGTAGGTAAACAAGCTTATGAAATGCGTCGAGCCCTAGAAGTGGGCGTTCACTGTTTTAATGTAGAATCTGAAGCTGAGTTACACCGACTTAATGAAGTAGCTGGAGAGATGAATAAGCTTGCCCCTGTTTCATTGCGCGTCAATCCTGATGTTGATGCAGGTACTCACCCTTACATATCAACAGGGCTTAAAGAAAATAAATTTGGTATAGATATTATCCGTGCCCCTGAAGTGTATGCTTTAGCGAATGAATTACCTCATTTGGATATTAAAGGCGTTGATTGTCATATCGGTTCTCAATTAACTGAAGTGGCTCCCTTTTTAGATGCCTTAGATCGTGTGTTAGCTCTGATTGACCAGCTTAAAGAGCAGGGTATTGAGCTTAAGCATTTAGATATCGGTGGCGGGTTGGGTGTTCGTTATGACCAGGAAACACCACCAGAGCCGAGTGAATATGCAACAGCCGTGATTGAAAAACTCAAAGGTCGTGAGCTTGCATTGATTATGGAGCCTGGCCGGTCTATTGCTGCTAATGCAGGTATTATGCTTACGCGTGTTGAATTCTTAAAGCCTACGGAAGCACATAATTTTGCCATTATTGATGGTGCAATGAATGACCTTCTAAGACCTGCGCTCTACTCAGCATGGCAAGAAATCATACCGACAACACCTCGTGAAGTGGGTGAAAAGAAAACCTATGATTTGGTTGGCCCTGTATGTGAAACCGGTGACTTTTTAGGGAAAAATCGGGAATTAAATCTGGAAGCGGGTGATCTGCTAGCGGTTCGTTCGGCCGGTGCTTACGGTTTTGCTATGAGTTCAAACTATAATAGTCGAAATCGCCCGGCTGAAGTTATGGTTGATGGGGATGCATCTCATTTGGTTCGTCGTAGAGAAACAATAGAAGATCAGATTGCCTTAGAATCGTTGTTTTAGAATCATAGTTTTAGACGCAAGGAAGAGTTAAGGGTTTAAGTAATGTTAATAAAGTTCACTAAAATGCACGGACTGGGCAATGACTTTATGGTGGTTGATATGATCAGCCAGCACGCACATTTGCGACCGGAGCAGGTACGAAAACTCGCAGATCGCCATTTTGGTATCGGTTTTGATCAACTTTTGCTAGTAGAGCCTCCTGGTCGCCCCGACGTTGATTTCCGCTATCGCATATTTAATGCTGATGGTGGTGAAGTCGAACAGTGTGGTAATGGTGCTCGGTGTTTTGCTCGCTATGTAATCGACAATAAGCTGACTCCAAAAACCACAATGCGGGTTGAAACCAACACGGGTATTATTGAGCTTACGGTAACCCCAGAAGGTCGGGTTCTTGTGGATATGGGCACACCTCGCTTACAGCCAGCGGATATTCCGTTTGTTGCTGCGCAGATGGCCGCGGAATATCCAGTAGAAGTTAATGGGGAACCGGTAATCATAAGTGCTGTGTCTATAGGAAACCCTCATTGCGTATTGTTAGCGGATGATATTAAAACTGCGCCAGTTGAAACTCTTGGTCCTTTGCTGGAAAGTCATGAGCGCTTCCCTGAAAGAGTAAATGTAGGCTTTATGGAAATTATTCACCGCCGGTTTGTGCATCTTCGTGTATTTGAACGTGGGGTAGGTGAAACAATGGCCTGTGGTACTGGTGCTTGTGCTGCGGTTGTGGCGGGTCAGCTTAGAGGCCTGTTAGATTCAAAGGTTGAAGTTAAGCTGCCAGGCGGCAACTTACAAATAGAATGGCTGGGTGAAGGTCATTCAGTGATGATGGAAGGCCCAGCGACTAAAGTGTTTGAAGGTCAGGTTCGAGTCTAACTTTAGTTGAACATAAAAAAGTAGTTGGACATAACAATAATAATTTTGATGTAGTGTGGAGTAGTAATGACCCTTAAAGATGTAAGTTCTGAGAATCAACAAGTGCTCACGGAGCAAAATGTTGTTGAATATCTAAGAACCCACTCAGATTTTTTTATTAATCACGAGTATCTACTCAAAGAAATTAAGTTGCCTCACCAAAGTGGTAAGGCTATTTCTCTTGCGGAGCGCCAGGTTCACGTGTTTCGTGAGCAGCGTGATGACTTGCAGCATGAGCTAACTGATCTTATTGATATTGCAAAACAAAATGATCAGTTTTTTGATAAGAGCAAGCGCTTATTAATGAATTTGCTTGAAGCACAAAGTCTTGATGAAGTTATGATTGTTGTTGAAGACAGTGTTCATAATGACTTTGGACTCAAGTTCTGCAGCATGTTGTTATTTGGTGATAAAGTTGAATATCCGGTTAGTAATGTTCAAATGGTTTCACCGCTTGAGGCTGAGGCCACACTGGGCGCATTAACCGAGAGTAAAAAAGCTGTTTGTGGCCGTTTCACTGAAGAGCAACTTGCGTGTTTGTTTCCTGCTGCTCAAGGTGGAGTTGTGTCTGCAGCTATCATCCCCTTGCGAGGTAATGACTTGCAGGGCATGTTTAGCTTAGGTAGTGATGATGAAAATTATTTTGAAAGTAATATGGGTTCGTTATTTTTAACGTATATAAGCGATACCTTAAGCCGCTTATTACCCCCCTTATTACAGAGAGAAAAAGCGGCTACTAAAGCCGAAGATATAGCCACCCTCTTGTAAATGATAAAACTCATCACCTTCGATCTAGATAACACCTTATGGCATGCAGACCCGGTACTCATCCGGGCCGAGCAGCATTTATATGACTGGTTGAAAACCAACTGCCCAGAACTTACTGATAAATACAGCAAAGAGTCGATGCGCCAATTTAAGGCTGATGTTGCCAACGCTAACCCTGGGTTGAAACACAAAGTCAGTGCGCTACGCTTGGAAGCAATTAAATTGAGCCTTCTGGCTGTGGGGTATGATGAAAATAGTGCGATGCTGCAAGCTCAACGAGCATTTGAAATATTTCATCGGGCGCGTCAGCAGGTAACGTTTTTTGATCATACTCTTCATGTTTTAAATGAGCTGAAAAAATACTATAGACTAGCGGCACTGACTAACGGTAATGCTGATGTATCAACCCTTGGTCTGGATCGTTATTTTGAATTTTCTTTGTCGGCCGAATCAGTTGGAAAACAAAAACCAGCCCCCGATATGTTTATGATGGCTTTAGATCATGCCAATGTGGCTGCTGAAGAGGTAATACATATAGGCGATCATCCAGAACATGACATTATGGGTGCGAACAAGGTGGGTTTTCATACTATATGGGTTAACTTTGAAACCACAAATGGGGCTGGTATTGCACCCTCTACTTGTCATCCTACCGCTGTGGCTAATTGTTTAAGCGAAATACCTAAGCTAGTGGCGCAAATTGCGGAAGGACTTGATAAATAGTCTATACTTTATTGATTCGCGTATGTTATTAACTTGATAGCTCCGCCACTCTAACGACAGGAACCCAAGGCCAATGTCAGGACGTAAAACGAGCAGTGATGAGGTAAAGCGTTGGAAGGATAAATGCTTTGCTCAGGCTGACGAGTTAGAACAACAAGAAAAAACGTTCGATGAGTATGTGGGAGTTCTTCAGCGTCTATTGGTGAGAGTTAGCCTGGCTGCAGAAGGCCTAAATGATGAACTGGATATACAGCTAACATCACTTCGAGATTTATTAAGAAAAGACAAGGCCGGTAGAACTGAGTTATCGTCACGCCTAGAAAAAATTGAAGCGGCTGTTCTTGAGTTAGATGAACAGAAATCTGACCGAACTGAAAAAGTCCTTGATGCACTTGAGAGTTTGGTTGATCAGTTACTTGAACTAGAGCTTGAGAAACAACAGAAAAAACAATTAAAGCAGCTGTCGAAAGAAATTAAGTCACAGAAAAATGGATTAAAAGAGTATCCAAATTTGTTAATGAAGTACGCTCGATTACAAGAGGATGCACTTAAAATGCAACTTTCGAGTGTAGGAAAAGAAGGTAAAGCAGGCTTCCTGCAGCGGCTTCTTGGTTCAACTTCAACGGAATTGCCTACCTCTGAGCTTTCTCCTTCAGAAAATGATGAAACAGAATCTTTACGTTTGTCCCAAGCGACAGAACTTGATATATCGTGTAATAGCGCTAATGTCGCTGTAGATGGTGATAGCGATGGTGAATTTATCCCTGGTTTTTCTGCCATATCAGGGCATGTGAGTTCAGCACTCAATAATTTGATCGAGCAGCTTACAATCCCCCCCACCGCTGAATCTGCTGCAGAAAAAGTTCAAGGTAATATTCGAAGTGGGCTTAACTGGTATGAGCTTGGGCCAACCATTGATGATGTAGCCAATCTTGTTATTTCTGCGGTTGGAAAAGGTCAGAAAGATTTTGAAAATTTCCTGCAAAATCTTGATAGCCGACTTGCCAAATTACAGGGCTATTTATCTGAAAGTCAGACACAGCAATTAGACTGGCAAGGCACTAGTAGTGAGTTGGATAAGCAAGTTCGCAAACAGGTACTGTCAATATCAAAAGAAGTGCGTGATTCGAGTGATATTGACCATTTAAAAGTCTCAGTATCGGGTCATCTTGATACTATTATTTCCTCAATGGATGACTTTGTTAGCGCAGAAGATAATCGCGTTGATGAAATGAACAAACAGATGGAAGCGATGCAGCACCGGCTGGTCGCTATGGAAACTGAAGCGGGTGAAATAAGAGCAAGACTCAAGGTTGAGCGAACAAAGGCATTAACTGATGTGCTGACAGGACTTTCTAATCGAGAAGCTTATGAAGAGCGCCTGCAGATGGAATTTGAACGCTGGAAGCGCTATCGTCAGCCTGCAGCCATTGTGGTTGGCGATATTGATTTGTTTAAACAGGTTAATGATAATTATGGTCATCTGGCAGGTGATAAAGTTATTCAAATTATTGCTAAAGAAATTACTAATCGTATTCGAAAGACTGACTTTGTGGCTCGTTATGGTGGTGAAGAGTTTGTGATTTTATTACCAGAAACTCAAATTAAAGATGTCATCCCTGTGATGGAAAAGACCCGCGAGATGATTTCCAAGCTACCATTTCACTTCAGGGATGAACAAGTACAAATAACTATGTCATTTGGCGTGGCCGCCTTTCAAGATAAAAACACCGCCGCAGAAATATTCGATTTGGCTGATAAAGCATTATATAAAGCTAAAGAAAGTGGTAGAAACCGAGTCGAAGTGTATGGCAGTGACGAGTAAGTCTTTCATTGCTTTAGTTTGTCTATTTTGTATATCTATTTCCGTAAGTGCTGAGTCGACCTTTAATACGCAGGAACCGGATATTGCTGTGCTAGCGGTGACTCAATCTGATGCACTCTTAAGTATTGAAGACCGACTGTGGTTACAGAGTCACCCTAAATTAAGGCTCTCTGGCGATGTTTTTTGGCCACCTTTCGAATACATTGATGACAAAGGCGATTATATTGGGATGGTGAGTGATGTCATTGGGTTGATAGAAGAACGTTTGGATTACAAGTTCGACATTAATCACAAAGCCAGTTGGGGCGAAACACTTGAAGGTTTTAAAAATCATGAAGTAGACCTTATTTCTGCGGTAGCAAAAACGCCACAGCGTGAAGAATATATGCTGTTCACAGAGCCTTACTTCTCATTTCCGATTGTATTAGTTATTCGAGAGGGGCTAGGGTTTGTAACCGATCTCCGGGAGCTGGAGGACGAACGTGTAGGGGTTGTTAAAGGTTATGCCTCTTATGATTACCTGATTATTAACCACCCTAACCTTAATCTGCAGGTGGTTGAAACCGTTGAAGATGGTTTACAAGCGCTTTCGGATGGGGAGCTTGATGTTTTTGTTAGTAATATTCCCTCGGTTAGCTATCTGATTAAGCAAAAGGGACTATTTAATGTTCGGCTAACGAGCATTACACCCTATGTATATGACCTCCGTGTCGCAGTACCTAAAGACAACCCTCGCTTGGTCTCTATTCTTAATAAAGTCATTGCTAGTATTCCTCAAAAAGACTTCGATGAAATTTATAAAACATGGGTTTTTAAAGGTATGCAGTCCCAGGTTGATTACCGGATGGTACGCCGCATTGCCTTAGTCTCTATTCTGGTTATCGGGGTTTTCTTGTACTGGAATCGAAAGCTCTCTAAAGAAGTAACTGAGCGAATAAAATCAGAAGAAGCACTAAGGCGAAGTGAAGACCAACTGAGGCTAGCGTCTTATGAAGCGAAGTTGATGGCACATAAGGCTGATGAAGCAAATCGGGCAAAGAGTATATTCTTAGCCAATATGTCACATGAAATACGAACCCCAATGAATGCAGTTATGGGCTACACAGAGTTATTATCTGGAGTGGTTAAAGATAAAAAACAAAGAAGTTATTTAGATTCAATCCGCACTGGGAGCAAGGCATTGCTCACCTTAATAAATGACATTCTGGATCTTTCTAAGGTAGAAGCTGGAAAACTCCATATCGAATATCGACCTACTTCATTAGCGCCTTTGTTTGACGAGTTACAACAAATATTCCTTGCCAAAATTAACAGTAAAAAATTACAGTTTTCCATCGAATTAGCCCATGATATTCCCAGTGTTTTAATGCTCGATGAAACCCGTTTGCGACAAGTGCTCTTTAATTTAGTAGGTAATGCACTGAAGTTTACTCATAAAGGGGGGATTCAAGTGATGGTGACGGTTAAGCCGTCAGCCCCATCATCAACACAAAGCAACATGGTGGACTTATTCATCGCGGTTGAAGATAGCGGCATAGGTATTCCTTGTGACCAGCAAGAGCGTATATTCAGAGCATTTGAACAACAAGAAGGCCAAAGTACCCGAGAGTATGGCGGAACAGGTTTAGGCTTGGCTATCAGTAAAAAACTGGTTGAAGTGATGGGGGGGGAGTTAAACCTTCGCAGTGATGTGGGTAAAGGTTCTTGCTTTACGGTTAAATTAACACAGGTAGAGCTTGCCCAGCATGACCAGTTAGATGATTTAGTGTTACCTGAATTATCACAGTATCAGTTTGAGCCCGCCAAAATATTAATTGTTGATGACGTCGTTTTGAATCGAGAGCTAGTAAAGGATTTACTTGAAGGCACTGGATTTATATTTAAAGAGGCTGAAAATGGCAAGCAGTCTGTGCAGCTCAGCCAAGAGTGGTTGCCCGATTTAATTTTAATGGATATACGCATGCCGGTAATGGATGGCTATGAAGCAACCATAGCCATAAAACAGTGCGCAGAAACAAGCAATATTCCCGTAGTAGCGCTAACCGCATCTGTCATGAGCAAAGATGAACATAAAATCAAACAAGCAGGCTTTGACGGCTACCTGAAGAAGCCGGTGAGTGGACATGAACTTTATGCAGAAATGGCATTATTCCTTTCTCATGACCTGACTAATAAAACGACTATTTCTACCAATTCAGATACTTCCAAAAGTGAAATTGGCAGTTTACCCTTAACGTTTGATCGAGAAGAGAGGGCAAGGATAAGGGATCAGTTTTTACCGCAGTGGGAAAAGGTTAATGGCAGCGGTGATATTGCCGGGGTTATATCATTTGCTGAAGCCTTACATGACTCCGCCAATGAGGCTCAACTGGTAAGTCTTAAAGAATATGCTGATGTGTTAAAAACAGCAGCAGAAGGTTTTGATTTAGATGCCGTGCAGACCTTGCTGGAAGGTTTTGATGATCGGCTGGCGGGTTAGGTTATGACGCGCTATGTTTTAATTCGATGTTTTTGGTAGAGTTTATCTCTCCATTCAATTAAATCTCCAAACTCATCGCTAAGTTCTTGGTCTTTCCAGCACTTTCGAGTGGCATTATCGAGTTTGACGAACCTATTTTCAACAGGGCTAATGGCCTGAAATATAGCGGCTGTAGTAATGTCTGCATAACTAAATTGCTCAAAGATATATTCACCACCTGACTTCTCTAATGTTGCCCGAATTTTCTTTAGTCCGTTAGTGAGCGTCAGTTTGTGGTTTCCTGGCTGTAGTGGATATTTTTTGTTGAAATAATGTAGGGCATAACGAGATAAAGGGAGAAATAACGGCTTTATCACATTGGGTAAAACGGGAGGTAAGTTATTAAGTTGTAGCTCTCTACTTGCCATCATTCTGGGGTTTGCGCGAACACGAAGAATATCAAGTAAACGTTCACTGAATTGATTCCACTCCTTAATTTCATTTAAATGCTTCGCGGGAAATAAGTTCAAACAATGGTCTAGTCGTTTTGAGTTAGCATGAAGCGCTATATCAAGGGAGTCCCGCATAACTTTGTCGTTATTCATACTTACATCGATAGCAATGGGAACCGTCAGCTTATGGGTAAAATTTTGAGATAAGTATCTTGCTCGTGCTGTAGATATTAGTGGTGTAAATATGATTTTATCGTAGGTGATTCCGCTGTAATCCAACGCCCAACGGGCTCTTTCAGACCATGGAGAGGGAGGGAAGAAAATGAATTTAAGCGGTTTGTTATGTTCCATATATGTCTTACCAGTCCGTGTAAAAGTAGTGATAAGGTCGATGCTACTGTAATTGAGTCCTTACTACCTTAACATTTGTTAAGCTTACGTTTTGCTCTACTCAGTGACTCTGGGGGCATTCCAAGATAGGATGCAATGTGGATAGCGGGAGTTCGTTCGACGATGCCTGGTTCCATTACCTTCATAAAATAACGCAGACGTTCTTCTGCTGTTTTGTATTGAATAGTGAGCAATCGCCTTTCCATTGATATGTAATGGCGCTCAGCTGTTTGAAGTTTGAGTTGGTTAATTACGGGAACTGTCTCGCTTAACTTTTCTATGTGTTTTCGAGAAATAATATAACCTTCGGACGATTCAATTGTTTGTACAAACTCCTCAGTTTTTGTTTGTTGAATATAGCTGGAATAGGCGATAACCGCGCTATGTTCGCACAACAATCGTAAATTTATTTCTTTATCATCGTAGAGATAAAAACAACGAACCAACCCTTTAGTCATAATGAAAATATGATTGCACACTGTGTTGGGGGTAAATATGTATTCATTTTTTCCGTAACGTTTATATTCAGCAATATTTGCAACTCCCTCTATTTCTTCATCAGATATGGCAGCATAGGATTGTAATATATTGATTAGGTCATTCATCCATCTGTTCCCGTTTTCTGTGATGAGTATTGTCTGTAATAAGTATTGTCCGATATTTCCGCCCAAACGTTTAAAAACTGGTAACATTTTATGTTTTTGAAGCGGATTGAGGTAAGCTAACTCAAGCAGTAATCCTCTTAGCTATAGTTCAATTGTTCATAGAAGCACAAATGAGTCAACCAAACGTCAATGCAAGCCGTAAAGAATTTATTAGTCTCATGGCTGCCTTAATGTCACTTACAGCCTTAACGATAGATGCAATGCTGCCAGCGTTGGGTCAAATAGGGGTAAGTCTTGAGGTTAAAAATTCAAATGATAGTCAGCTTATAATTTCTACAATATTCTTAGGCATGGCCATGGGGCTTTTGCTTTACGGTCCTTTATCTGACTCTTATGGCAGAAAAAAATCCATTTATCTCGGTATTTCTATTTTTCTTATTGGCAGTTTAATATCACTTTTTTCAAGCAATTTAACCTTTATGCTGATTGGACGATTCTTTCAAGGTTTTGGCGCTTCATCATGCAGAGTTGTTACTATCGCGATGATTAGGGATAAGTTCGAAGGTAAAGAAATGGGACGGGTGATGTCACTCATCATGGTCTTTTTCATTTTGGTACCGGCACTCGCGCCTTCAGTCGGGCAAGCTATTCTACTTTTTTCAAACTGGAGAGCTATATTCGGTTTTATTTTTTTCGCAGGCTTAGCCAGTCTTATGTGGCTACATTTCCGTCAGCCTGAAACCTTAGCAGAAGAAAAACGACTTAAATTTTCAGGCGCGGTCATTATTGCAGGGGGTTGTGAAACACTAAAGCAACCGCTATCTCGTATTTATATGGTGGCAGCAGGCATCATATTCGGGTCGTTTGTTGGCTATTTAAGTTCAGCCCAGCAGATTCTCCAAATTCAGTATGAGCTGGGTGATTCATTTTCTATTTACTTTGGTAGCTTGGCGTTGGCTATTGGGCTTTCATCGTTCGTAAATTCCAAGCTGGTGATGATGTTTCGTATGGAAACACTCTGTTTAGCCTCATTGGCCGTTCTTTCAATAACGTCTTTGCTGTTCTTTTTCTATGCTCAACGTTTTTCAGGTCACCCCGCTTTAGTTGTTTTTATGGGATATCTTGCAATCACTTTCTTTAGTTTCGGAATCCTTTTTGGGAATTTTAATACATTGGCTGTACAGCCCTTAGGTCATATTGCCGGTACCGCCACTTCGGTTATCAGTTCGGTGCAGACTCTGCTGTCTGTAGTTGTCGGTGGCGTAATTGGACAAAGTTATGACGGCACGGTTCAACCATTGGTACTTGGATTTTCAATTTGTGGCGTTTCAACATTGGCATTAATCACCTACGCTCGAAATATTTCACCTACCCCCCCTGTTAGAATTACTCGCTGACATTCACTCAAACCCAACACGGTTATCACCCACGCTATATGAGACGGTTTGGCTAATCTCTTGGAGCGATAAACCACTTTGTTGCTGCATCTCATTAAAGAAAGCTTGAGCTGCGTGTAATGACTTCTTAGATTGTAGACCACCGTCAATATGGTTGTGTGCTCGTAAGTAGGCCTCGACGTCACGAGATAAAATAAAGGTATCTTTCCCCATTGCCCGTAATGCGTATTGCCCGGTATTACCCCCTAAACGAGCCCCGTTTTTCTTTAGCCAGGCCCACAAGTTAACGATATCATTGGTAGGCCAGTCGGCAATGAACTGACCGAAGTTTTTACTTTTTTCTTTGCTTG